>Ga0105359_10002718_pt1 | contig 14574 bp, 10 predicted proteins | sample GOMGulsemesocosm_6_FD_83659 | JGI IMG/M metagenome (GOLD analysis project Ga0105359, IMG submission 83659) | Methane-oxidizing microbial communities from mesocosms in the Gulf of Mexico - GOM8C Gulf of Mexico | ecosystem: Environmental > Aquatic > Marine > Cold seeps | place: Gulf of Mexico... | reverse complement strand
CACAATTCCAAGTAAAATAACTGATTATTCTTTTATCAAATCTGGAGTGTGGAGAGTGTCAGTTTCTCTTTGGCAGCAGTGCCTTTCGCGCTTACAAAATGAGCTTTCAGCAACTGAGTTCAGCATGTGGCTACGCCCACTAAAAGCAGAGCTTACCGATAGCACTCTTACCTTGTATGCTCCGAACCGTTTTGTCCTCGACTGGGTGAGAGATAAGTATCTTAATGCTATCACTGCATTATTTGATGAGTTTTGTGGTGCTGATGCACCTATGCTACGTTTTGATATCGGTGGTAAGCCAACGACTGCTGTACCAACAAGTGCTAGAGTTGGCCGCGTTGTAGCGACAAAACATATTGAGAAACCACCCGTCGATCCGTGGGCTTCTCACGCTACCCAGCAACCTGCCATTTATCATCGCAGCAATGTTAACTTAACTTATACTTTCGAGAACTTCGTTGAAGGTAAGTCGAATCAGTTAGCGCGTGCAGCTGCTCAACAAGTCGCAAGTAATCCTGGCGGTGCCTATAATCCATTATTTTTATATGGTGGGACTGGTCTAGGTAAAACGCATTTATTACATGCTGTGGGTAACGGCATTAAAGCGCAAAAAGCTAATGCAAAAGTTATCTACATGCATTCCGAACGTTTTGTGCAAGATATGGTAAAAGCATTACAAAATAATGCCATCGAAGAGTTTAAAAACTACTACCGCAGTGTTGATGCGTTATTGATCGATGACATTCAATTTTTTGCTAAAAAAGAACGCTCACAAGAAGAGTTCTTCCATACCTTTAATGCTTTGCTTGAAGGTAATCAGCAAATTATTTTAACTTCAGACCGTTATCCAAAAGAGATTGACGGTGTTGAAGATAGATTGAAGTCGCGCTTCGGTTGGGGTTTAACTATCGCCATCGAGCCACCAGAGTTAGAAACCCGTGTGGCTATCTTGATGCGTAAAGCGGTTGAGAGCAATATTCATCTGCCAGATGAAGTGGCATTCTTTATCGCTAAACGTTTACGTTCTAATGTTCGTGAGTTAGAAGGTGCATTGAACCGTGTGATAGCAAATGCTAACTTCACTGGTCGTGCTATTAATATTGACTTTGTGCGTGAAGCGCTGCGAGATCTATTAGCACTGCAAGAGAAGTTAGTGACTATCGACAATATTCAAAAAACTGTCGCCGAATATTATAAAATTAAAGTGGCGGATTTATTGTCGAAACGCCGTAGCCGTTCAGTCGCAAGACCGCGCCAGGTTGCGATGGCTCTCGCTAAAGAGTTAACTAATCACAGTTTACCTGAGATTGGTGATGCATTTGGTGGTCGTGACCATACCACTGTATTACATGCGTGTCGTAAGATCGTGCAGCTAAAAGAAGAAAGTCACGATATTAAAGAAGATTACTCAAACTTAATTAGAACACTGTCGTCATAAAAGTCGTCGTCAAATAGGTTATATAAATGCAATTTACAATTAATCGTGAAGCGTTACTGCGCCCACTACAATTGGTTTCCGGTGCGTTAGGCAATCGTCCTACTTTGCCGATTCTTGGAAACATTTTATTGGATGCAAAAGACGGCATTTTATCGCTGACGGGGACTGATTTAGAAGTTGAGTTAATTGGTCAGGTTAATTTAGAAGGCGAGTATGACGCAGGCCGAATTACTGTGCCGGCGAAGAAGTTTGTCGATATTTGCCGTGGTTTGCCAGATAACGCTCAGATCCAATTTACTCTGACTGATAATCGTATTTTGCTTAAATCAGGTCGTAGTCGTTTTTCATTATCTGTACTGCCGGCAACTGAATTTCCAAATATTGAAGATTGGGAAAGTGATGTAGAATTCGATTTAGCCCAAGGCACGTTACGCCGCTTAATTGACAACACCCAATTCTCGATGGCTAGCCAAGATGTTCGTTATTACCTTAACGGCATGTTATTCGAGACTGAAGGTTCGGTATTACGTACTGTTGCTACTGATGGTCACCGTCTTGCTGTAGCGAGTTGTCAGCATGCGGCCAACTTAGCTCAACAACAGGTTATTGTGCCGCGTAAGGGCGTATTAGAACTGGTACGTTTACTCGATAACGAAGAAGAAAACGTCAAGATCCAAATTGGCAGTAATAATATTCGCGCTATCACCAGCGGTTTCGTGTTTACTTGTAAATTAGTTGATGGTCGCTTTCCTGATTACCGTCGGGTATTACCAAAAAATGCTGACAAACAATTGATTTCAAGTCGTGGTGAACTTAAACAGGCTTTTTCTCGTGCGGCTATTTTATCGAATGAAAAGTTCCGTGGCGTGCGCTTGAACATGAACCAAAATTTGTTAAAAATCACCGCTAATAATCCCGAGCAAGAAGAAGCAGAAGAGTTATTGGATGTGAACTTTGCGCATGACGAGTTAGAAATTAGCTTTAATGTCAGCTATGTGCTTGACGTATTAAACACGTTAAAATGTGACAACATTCGTATCTCATTATCTGATGCGAATAGCAGTGCCTTGATTGAAGATGAAAAATCGGATCAAGCGCTCTATGTTGTTATGCCGATGCGTTTGTAAATCGATATTTTTAAATGTCATTATTAAAACTAAATCTCACTGATTTTAGAAATATTAAGCAAGCAGCAATAAAACCGATAGCGGGCATTAATATTATCTTGGGTGATAATGGCAGTGGTAAGTCGAGCATACTCGAGGCTATTCATTACCTTGGCTTAGGGCGTTCGTTTCGTACCCACCTAACAAGCCGTGTAGTGCGACAGGGTGAGAAAGATTTTATCTTATTTGCTGAGTGTCAGTCGCATGAAAATTTAGTATCTATTGGTTTACAGAAATCGAAGAGTAGTGACACAGAATTAAAAATTGATGGTCAGAAGGCTGAGCGCTTAGCGGAACTCGCTGGTTTATTGCCTTTACAATTAATTCATCCGGAGAGTTTTACTTTGCTCTCCAGTGGACCTAAATCTCGTCGCCAGTTTGTCGATTGGGGTGTGTTCCACGTGGAACCTGCATTTTTTCAGGTTTGGGCTAAAACCACACGACTATTAAAACAACGTAACGCCTTGCTTAAAGCAGGTAAACGTTATTCTGAACTAGCGTATTGGGATAAGGAGTTTGCAGCTCAAAGTACTATTATTGCGCAAATGCGTCATGATTACTTAGCGCAGTTAAACCCGATTTTGAATGCTGCATTAGCAGACTTTTTACCCGAATATGAATTTGATATCCGTTATCACCAAGGTTGGGATAAGGATATTGATTTAGCAGAATTACTACAGCACAATTTTGGGCGCGATCAACAGCTAGGTTATACCAGTGTTGGGCCTCAAAAAGCGGATATCCGAATTAGAGCAAACGGAGTACCGGCACACGATATTTTATCTCGAGGTCAGTTAAAATTGGCGGTGTGTGCAATGCGATTAAGTCAGGGACTTTTTTTGAGTCAGCATAGCGATAAGCAATGCACTTTTTTAATCGATGACTTTTCCTCAGAACTTGATGACAGTAAACGGAAGTTATTGGCACGGTATCTGATCGAAAGTAGAGCTCAAGTATTTGTTACGGCGATTGATCAGAGCCAGGTAACAGCTTTTCTTACTGAAAGCTGTAAAATGTTTCACGTGGAACATGGCAAATTAATTGAATTTTAAATAAAAGGCGCGAGAGTTAAATATGTCTGAAAATAATTACGACTCTTCAAGTATTAAAGTACTGAAAGGCTTAGACGCAGTGCGTAAACGTCCTGGCATGTACATAGGTGATACTGATGACGGTTCTGGTTTACACCACATGGTATTTGAAGTCGTTGACAATTCTATTGATGAAGCGTTAGCTGGTCACTGTACCGATATCGTAGTTCGGATCCATGATGATGGTTCTGTATCTGTAAGCGATGATGGCCGTGGTATTCCTGTTGATATCCATGAAGAAGAAGGTGTTTCTGCAGCTGAAGTTATTCTAACTGTACTGCACGCCGGTGGTAAATTCGATGACAACTCATATAAAGTGTCAGGTGGTTTGCACGGTGTAGGTGTTTCAGTAGTAAATGCATTATCTGCAAAACTTGAAATGACTATTCATCGCCATGGCAAAATCCATTACCAAACTTATACGCATGGCGTGCCTGATGCACCAATTAAACCTATTGGTGATATTGATTCAACTGGTACCACAATGCGTTTCTGGCCTAGCCATGAGACGTTCACAAACACCTTGTTCCATTACGATATTCTCGCTAAGCGTTTACGTGAATTATCATTTCTAAACTCCGGTGTTTCGATTCGTTTAATCGATGAACGTGAAGAAGATAAGCAAGATCACTTTGTTTATGAAGGTGGTATTCGCGCATTCGTTGAGTATTTAAATGTAAATAAAACACCTATCAATAAAGTACCGTTCCACTTCTCAACTGAGCGTGAAGACGGTATTACAGTTGAAGTATCTATGCAGTGGAATGATGGTTTCCAAGAAGGTGTTTATTGCTTTACCAATAATATCCCGCAGCGCGATGGTGGTACTCACCTTGCTGGTTTCCGTGGTGCTTTAACGCGTACGTTAAATAACTACATGGAAAAAGAAGGCTTCTTGAAAAAAGCTAAATCTTCTTCAGCATCGGGTGATGATGCCCGAGAAGGTTTAACAGCCGTTATCTCTGTGAAAGTACCTGATCCTAAGTTCTCTTCACAGACTAAAGATAAGCTAGTCTCTTCAGAAGTTAAGTCAGCTGTAGAACAAAGCATGGGTGAAAAACTAGCAGAATATCTGTTAGAGAATCCGAAAGATGCAAGCACAGTTGTAACTAAGATCATCGATGCTTCGCGTGCGCGTGAAGCTGCGCGTAAAGCGCGTGACATGACGCGTCGTAAAGGCGCGTTAGATCTTGCTGGCTTACCAGGTAAACTTGCCGATTGTCAGGAAAAAGATCCTGCTCACTCTGAACTATATATTGTGGAAGGTGACTCTGCTGGCGGCTCAGCCAAGCAGGGGCGTAACCGTAAGAACCAAGCTATCTTACCGTTGAAAGGTAAGATTCTTAACGTAGAAAAAGCGCGTTTTGATAAGATGCTTTCATCACAAGAAGTGGCAACCCTTATTACAGCTATGGGTTGTGGTATTGGCCGTGATGAATATAACCCAGATAAAACGCGTTATCATCAAATCATTATCATGACCGATGCCGATGTCGATGGTTCTCACATCCGTACTTTACTGTTAACTTTCTTCTTCCGTCAAATGCCGGAACTGATTGAACGTGGTTATATTTATATTGCTCAACCACCGCTTTATAAAATGAAGAAAGGTAAACAAGAACGCTATATTAAAGATGATGCTGACTTAACTCAGTATCTAACAACTATTGCACTTGATGATGCCGGTTTATATGTAAACACTGATGCACCAGCTATTCAAGGCCAAGCTTTAGAAGCTCTTGTTAATGGTTATCGTGAACTTGAAGCGTTAATGAATAAATTAAATCGCACATTACCGAAAGTGTTCTTGAACGAAATGATCTACCAAGAACGTTTAACTTCTGAAATGCTAACTGATGAATCACAAGTTAAAGCATGGGCTGATAAGCTAGTTCAGACGGTAACGGATAAAGAGTTGTCAGGTACGATCTATTCTAACCAAGTACGTAAAGATGAAGAGTCTGGTTTACATTCAGCTGTATTCACTGTGTTAAAACACGGTCTTGAAACAGAATATGAATTTAGCGCTGCATTTGTTGCTTCAAAAGAATATGCGAAACTGACTGGTTTAGGTATTGCTAACCTTCTTGAAGACGGTGCATATGTTAAACGTGGTGAGAAGAAACGTGAAGTATCTAACTTCGTGGAAGCGCTTAACTGGTTAATGGCTGAATCGAAACGTGGTAGCTACATTCAACGTTATAAAGGACTGGGCGAAATGAATCCTAGCCAACTTTGGGAAACTACCATGGATCCTGCAACGCGTCGTATGCTGCAAGTTCGCATCGAAGATGCAATTGCTGCGGATCAATTGTTCAGTACTTTAATGGGGGATCACGTTGAACCTCGTCGTGACTTCATTGAAGAAAATGCATTGAAAGTAGCTAACTTAGATTTCTAATCAGTTTACTTTGATAAAGAATTAGTATCAAAAAAGGAGCCAACTGGCTCCTTTTTTATTGGTAAATATTTAGTAAACTAACTTTTTTACAAAAGTCATTACGACTCTCGATAAGCCTTATTCACTTCCTCAGCAATAATAGCCACACCACGTTGTACATCATCATCTGATTGTGAATAGTTCATGCGAATACATTCATGGGTATGACGCCAATCTTCTTTTAAACCAGGGAAAAAATGATGACCAGAAACAATCAATACACCACGATTTTTTAGACGCTCATACAGGGTTTGGCTTGAGATTGGTAAGTCTTTAAACCATAACCATAAGAAGATAGCACCTTCAGGTTTATGAATACGGAAGCGTTCATCGCTAATATGCTGTTGTAAACAAGCCACGGCTTTATGTGCTTTTTCTTGATAGTAGGGTTTAATCACATCTTCGCTCAGGCTAATAATATCACCTGAATCAACGAGGTTTTGCGCTAACATTGGGCCGAGACTACCTGGTGCTAGATTAATTATACCGCTTAGGTTTGAGATTGCGGAGATGACTTGCTCATTACCAACCACAATACCACAGCGAGTGCCGGGTAAACCTAACTTAGATAAGCTCATGCATAAAATTGTATTATCATTATAGATAGGCTCTACGTTTTCAAAAATGATATTTGGGAACGGTGTGCCGTAGGCATTGTCGATTAATAACGGAATATCGTGTTTTCTGGCCAGCGCATCGAGACGTGTCATTTCTTCGTCAGTGAGAACGTTACCCGTTGGGTTAGTCGGGCGAGATACGCAAATAAGACCGATGTCATCGGTAATGTGTAAATTATCAAAGTCGACATGGTATTTAAATAAACCATTTTCTAGTGTTTCAATAGTCGGCTTTACTGTTTCAAAGAAGTCGTCACTTAACGCCGTATCAGTATATCCAATGTATTCTGGTGCTAAAGGGAATAATATCTTCTTGCGTTTGCCATTAGGGAAGTCGCCAGCAAATAAATTAAACAGATAGAAAAAAGCATTTTGACTGCCGTTAGTTAGAGCTATATTTTTATCTGTGAGTTGCCAACCATAAGTCTTGTTAAGCAATTTAGCGAGGCTAGTCGTAAAACTGTTTTTACCTTGTGGACCATCGTAGTTAGACATTGCTGCAACCAGATCACCACTTTCCAATAGTGCTTCAGCTTCGCTATTAAAGCGTGCGAGCATTTCAGGTATTTGTGCCGGATTACCACCGCCCAACATAATGACATCATCGCCACTACGTATGCCTTCGTTAAGATCGTGCATTAGCTGGGTAATACCTGAAAATTGTGTAAATCTTTGCCCAAACGATGAGAATTCCATATCTGCACTTCTTCTTAATTTTGGTTTATGTATAGGGTGAATAAATAACATAACGCATGCAATCTCTGTTGTCGATACTGCTGTTACTCATCTGATTATTTAATTTATTTCTTCTATGTTTCACGTGGAACATGTATTAGTTAGGGATGTTTGAACATGATTGAGGCTTAAGTTATATAAAAAATCTATGTTCCACGTGGAACACTTCGATTAAGTTGTAATATTTGAGCGGATAAAATCGCATGTTGAAGTAATTAAGATAAGCAAAAAATATAGGTAATAAAAAACCAGCTCGAAAGCTGGCTTTTTTTAGTTCAAACATATTGCTAATAAAAAGGGCTAAATAAAGTTAGCACTAATTATTTTCTGGTTACTTCTGTAAAACAGAAATATCTGCTACGTTTAAGAATTGATTTCTTAACGTATTAAGCAGTGTTAAGCGGTTAATCTTAAGTGCTTCATCATCAGCCATTACCATTACATTATCGAAGAATGTATCAACAACATCACGTAATTCTGATAATTCAGTTAACGCTTGTTGATAATCACCAGCAGCGAATAACGGTACTAACGCTTCAACTTTAGTTGCGACGGCAGAAGCTAACGCTTTCTCTGCATCTTCTTGTAACAGCGTTGTATCGACAGCAGTGTTAAGCTCACCATCAAATTTAGCTAGGATATTGCCAACACGTTTGTTTGCTGCAGCAAGTGATTCAGAAGCTTCTAAACTACGGAAGTGCGCTACGGCTTTAACGCGCTTGTCAAAGTCAGCGGGTTTCGTTGGGCGACGAGCTGATACGGCTTGTATTACGTCAACACTGATACCCGCATCTTTATACCAAGCTGGGAAACGACCAAGTACAAATGATACGACATCGGTAACAACGTTATCATTTGAAAGCTTATCAGCGAATAATGCTTGCGCTGTTTCAACAAGATCTACAAGGTCTAGAGAAAGGTCTTTTTCAATGATAATACGTAAAGTACCAATGGCTGCACGGCGAAGTGCAAATGGGTCTTTGTCACCCTTAGGTGTTTGACCAATGCCAAAGATACCAACTAGCGTATCAAGTTTGTCTGCTAGGGCTACCGAACAAGCAACCAGAGATTCAGGTAAACGATCACCAGAATAACGCGGCATGTATTGTTCATTTAATGCAATGGCAACTTCTTCAGCTTCACCGTCATGACGTGCATAGTGCATGCCCATAACGCCTTGAACGTCAGGAAACTCAACAACCATCTCTGACATTAAATCAGCTTTTGCTAATAAACCAGCGCGTTGAGCGTGGTTTTTATCAGCGCCAATTTTTGCTGCAATAGCAGCTGCTAGATCTGAAATACGTTGTGATTTTTCTTTCAATGTACCCAATTGTTTTTGGAATAACACTGTTTCTAAATCAGCTAAACGGCTCTCTAATGTGCGTTTTTTATCAGTAGCAAAGAAGAACTCAGCATCGGCAAGGCGAGGGCGTACAACCTTCTCGTTACCTTCAATAACCTGTCTAACATCTTTACTGATGATGTTCGACACAAAGATAAATTTCGGCATTAACACGCCATCTTTGCTTAACATTGGGAAGTATTTTTGGTTATCTTTCATGGTGTAGATAAGCGCTTCAGCAGGTACGTCTAAGTAGCGTTCCTCGAAGTTACCTACTAAGGTAACAGGCCATTCTACTAATGATGTCACTTCTTCTAACAGTGCATCTTCAATTTCAGCGACACCACCATGTTCAGCAGCAACCGCTTCAACTTGTTTACGAATCACATCTTTACGACGTTCGTAATCAACCATCACCATGCCATGATCTTCAAGTAGCTCGACATAGTTATCAGCATGCGGTAATTCAAAATCACCTTTACCGAGGAAGCGATGGCCACGAATAGTACGCGCAGCTTTAACACCTAGGATCTCGCCTGCGAGCGCTTCATCACCAAATAACATGGTAATGGTATGCACTGGGCGAATGAATTGAATTGGTGAAGCACCCCAACGCATCGGTTTACTTACTGGCAGTTTAGTTAATGCAGAAGCAACCATATCGGCAACTAAAGTTTGAACTGCTTGTCCTTTAACTTCAGATTTATGTAATAGCCATTCACCTTTATCGGTCTTAACTCGACCAGCTTGTTCAACGGTAATACCGTTACCGCGAGCCCAACCTTGTGCTGCTTTCGTTGCATTACCGTCAGTATCGAATGCTACTGATACAGCTGGGCCGCGTTTTTCTATTACCTTATCAGCTTGTGAATCTGCAAGCGCTGTTACGGTTAAAGCTAAACGACGCGGTGCTGCCATCCAGTTAACTGAAGCAAATTCTAAACCGGCTTTTTCTAATTCAGTTTGGAAGTTAGCTGCAAATGCTTCTGCTAATGTACGCAGTGATTTTGGTGGTAACTCTTCAGTACCAATCTCGATTAATAAGTTTTCAGTTGCCATGCTACTTCCTATTTGTCATTTTTGCATAACGGGAAGCCTAGCGCTTCACGAGATGCGTAATACGCTTCAGCAACACCTTTAGAAAGGGTACGGATACGTAAGATGTAACGTTGACGTTCAGTCACTGAAATCGCATGACGAGCATCTAACATATTAAACGCATGGCCAGCATCGAGAATACGTTCGTAAGCTGGTAGTGGTAATGGCGTTTCTAGAGCAAGTAGCTTTTGCGCTTCTTTTTCGCTTTCATCGAATACTTGGAAAAGGAAATCAACGTTAGCATGTTCGAAGTTATAAGTTGATTGCTCAACTTCATTTTGGTGGAAAATATCACCATACTTCACTGTGCCTAGTGGGCCGTCTGTCCATACAAGGTCGTAAACGCTGTCTACTTCTTGGATGTACATCGCTAAACGTTCAATACCGTAAGTCATTTCACCGGTTACAGGTGTGCACTCTAGGCCTCCAACAGCTTGGAAATAAGTAAATTGAGATACTTCCATACCGTTTAACCAGATCTCCCAACCTAGACCCCAAGCGCCTAATGTTGGATTCTCCCAGTTATCTTCAACGAAGCGAACATCGTGAACAAGGGTATCAACACCTAATGCTGCTAATGAGCCAAGATAAAGCTCTTGGATATTAATGGGTGATGGTTTGATAACAACTTGGAATTGGTAATAATGTTGCAAGCGGTTTGGGTTTTCACCATAACGACCATCGGTTGGACGGCGTGATGGTTGTACGTAAGCGTACGCCATTGGCTCTGGGCCTAATGAACGTAAGAAAGTCATCGGGTGCGATGTACCCGCGCCCACTTCCATATCGAAAGGTTGCACGATTGCACAACCTTGAGCCGCCCAGTAATCCTGAAGCGCCATGATCATACCTTGAAAGGTTTTTACATTGTAGTTTGACATGATATCTGCACAATAAAACGAAGAAATAATGCTTAAAGTATACCCTTAGAGCAAGTGTGAATATAGGCTAAATTGTAATATTTCATCTGCTAAATAGCGATTATTAAAGATAACGGAGCTGTTTTTTTAATATTAACTGAGGGATTTTACAGATGAACGCATTACTGCAGTGAAATCGAATGTTGTGATTTGAGATTTAGAGGCGTATTACAGAAGGAGTATCGTTTAGAGCGGACGCTGAGCCGTTTGATTACAGCTCATCAGTAGTTCGTTTATAAGCCTTTTTTGATCAAATATTGATAAGGCATACTGTCTGTTTGGCTTGCAACTAGGGTGTGATCCATAAATTGGCAGAAACTGGGAATATCACGCACTGTTGCTGGATCATCTGCGATGATCAATAAAGTCTGCCCGGCGATAAGTTTACGTACTGTTTTTCTCACCATCATCACGGGTTCTGGACAGCGTAACCCAAGGGCATCAAGTTCATGTTCTGGGTTTTCAAATAGCGAATTCATGGTAGCTCTCTTCAATTTGCAAGGTCATCAATCTGTAGTCTAGACTTATATTATAAGCAACTAATCCTTTAAATAATCGATTACTTAAATATTATAAATTTAAAGTAACCTCAACAAGGAGTGTGTATGTTACTACAAGCCAACAATAGACTGAAAGTTTATTCTCTCATCGCTTTCATTACGTTTGCGATTATGATGCTAGATCTACCTGCGTTTGGTGTTGGAACCTGCCTAGGTATTTTTGCTTTTACTGCCATCGGGCTGTGGGTCGAACTCGGTGATTATTTACCTGATGACGAAGGTTAACCGTTATCACCTTGCTTGATTGTTACAGTTCCACAGGAAAGGCTAACTTACTCACTTCATTGGTAACAAGTTTTATACCGCAAATACTTTCGCTTTCACCATGTCGCGATATTGTTTTGGCTCCATGTTGAAATGCTGCTTAAACTTACTCTTAAAATAATAACTGTCTTTAAATCCAACCTGCTCGGCAACATCCATCATGGTTAAACCGAAATCACGTAATAACTCCTGCGCCGTTTCTAAACGCATCTGCAGTAAAAATTGATTTGGTGTTTGTCCTACTTGTTCTTTGAAGCGACGGTTAAATGTCCGCAGCGGTAATTGGCAAATATCGGCAATCATTTGATTGGTTATGCTTTTATGAATATTACGTTTCATCCAATCTTGGGCAAGGGCAATCGATTCATCGAACTGCATTTGACCACCCACTTGATAAAAGGGGTGTTGATTACTGCGCGAAATTTCATGAGCAAAATGCGTTTCAATCACGCTGGTTATACGTTGACCGAACATTTCATTGATCAGAAATAACATCATTTCCGATTGCGAGTTAATACTGCCAGCGCAATAAACCCCGTTCGCGGCGGTGATTGAAGCTTTGCGGTTGAGTTTAACTTTTGGGTATTTAGCGCTGAATTGGTCGTAGAAATACCAGTGAGTTGTGGCTACCTGATCATCTAGTAGTCCCGCTTCTGCAGCCCAGCAAACGCCTGTTCCTGTTGCTACTACTTTGGCTCCACCTGTGTATTGCTTATGGATCCAAGGCACGATGGCGGGATATTTGATAATAGTCACTAGCGGGTTTCCCCACATCGGCGGTAATACGATGAGATCGAAAATAACGTCATCGTTAAAAGTCTGGTCTGGCTGTAAACGCAAACCAGCAGTGAGAGATTTTGCATCTAGATTGGTTGAAACCAGCTTGATGTCCAATGGGTCTTGATGTTGGGTTTTACGGTCGCGTAATCGTGATGCACCAGAGAGCATCTCAGCTGCGAGGGAAATACCTGTGACAAGTGCCTTATCATACAGTGCGAAACCTATTTTCATTTGCTTGCCTTATAGCCGTAGTAATTAGCGTTAATAGCGGAAAACAGCGATTAGGCTGATAATACCAAATATAATAAACCAGTTTGGCGTTAATGTCAGTGTACGTGGCTCAAATTAGGGTGAGATGTAAAGGGAACTTGCTAAACTAGCTAGCAATTGAGAATAGTTGAATGAGAATAACTAAAATGGCGAAATTACCTTTAATTGTTGGTCTTGGTGGCATTAATGCTGCAGGCCGTAGTTCTGGTTTCCACAGTTACAAACGTTTGTTGTGTGATGCATTAACCGCAGAGCAGATGTCGAGTACTTGGACTGATCTGGCTCATCGCATGGGCTTTGCAAAAAAGGAAATTGATGCCGATGTTATTGCTCAGCTAAAAGCGGGCACGTTAATTCGCCGCATTGAAACGTTTGATCCTGATGCTGTGTTATATCAGCGTAAAACTAAATTATCCGGTAATGACCAGCCAATTACATTTGAGCTGAAGAAAAGCAAGTTACCGCAAACTATTCCAAGTAATTGGTCACTCACAGAATTAGAAAATAATCGCGTAAAAGTGACTATCGAAGGTGAGTTAGATACCTTAATTAATGATTATATTCATTATCCAGTAAGCAGTGCAGGCACTGCACCGCGTGGTTTTGATCCAAGCAAGTTATATAATTCTCGTTCACATCCGCGTGGTTTACAGCTTACGGTATACGGTGCATCAGATGCATTAAATTCGATGGGTATGGAATGGGATGAGATCCTCAATCATATCAATCCCGATCAAGTATCTGTGTATGCGGGCAGCGCATTAGGCCAAGTAGATGAAAACTCACTGGCTGGCATGGTTGGCGCTTATCTAAAAGGTGGCCGAGTCAGTACTAAGATGATGGCTATGTCATTAGCTGAAATGCCGGCAGACTTTATCAATAGTTATGTAATTAACAGTGTTGGAACTACCGGAACTAACATGGGCGCGTGTGCGAGTTTCTTATATAATTTGCGCCAAGGCATGTTAGATATTCAAACAGGACAATCTCGCGTAGTCATTGTTGGTAATGCTGAAGCGCCAGTCGTTCCTGAGATCATGGAGGGTTTCCGTGTGATGGGCGCATTGGCCGAAGATGAACAATTAAAAGCTTTAGATGAATCCGATACGATCGATAATACGCGAGCTTGTCGTCCATTCTCGACTAATGCTGGTTTTACTATCGCTGAATCTGCCCAGTTTGTCGTATTAATGGATGATAAATTAGCACTGCAATTAGGCGCAAACATCTATGGCTCTGTCGCTGATGTGTTTATCAATGCCGATGCCAATAAAAAATCTATTTCGGCGCCAGGTATTGGCAACTATGCAACGGTAGCAAAAGCCGCTGCATTAGCGAAAGCCATTCTTGGTGAAGAAGGCATGAAGCAAACTTTTGTACAAGCACACGGCACTGGTACGCCACAGAATCGCGTAACTGAAAGTCATATTCTTAATGAAGTTGCAACTACGTTCAATATTGAAAACTGGCCGGTAACTGCGGTTAAGTCTTATGTTGGTCATTCAATTGCAGCGGCGGCTGGTGATCAGCTAATCGCTTCATTGGGTGTTTGGCAGTACGGTTGGATCCCTGGTATTAAAACTATCGATCATATTGCTGATGACGTGCATAACTCGAACTTGAATATCTTGACCGATCATCATTTTGTTGGCAAGCAAGGTAATGAAATGAAAGGTGTGATTTTAAATGCCAAAGGATTTGGCGGTAATAACGCGACTGGCTTAGTATTATCGCCAGCACAAACATTAACAATGCTAACGAATAAATACGGCGCGGATGTTATCGCTAGTTATCATGAAAAAAATAAAGCGGTTAGCCAAATTACTCAGAGCAATGATAAAAATGCCTGT
>Ga0105359_10002713_pt1 | contig 14579 bp, 15 predicted proteins | sample GOMGulsemesocosm_6_FD_83659 | JGI IMG/M metagenome (GOLD analysis project Ga0105359, IMG submission 83659) | Methane-oxidizing microbial communities from mesocosms in the Gulf of Mexico - GOM8C Gulf of Mexico | ecosystem: Environmental > Aquatic > Marine > Cold seeps | place: Gulf of Mexico... | reverse complement strand
TATGGGCGCCGACCCAAAGCGTCAAGCCAACAAGTAAAATTAGTGCACTTTATTTACAGGTTTTTTGGTTGACTCCTCAGCGCTCTAATCTGCGCAAAAAGATAGCAATCGGCTAATCTGACAAAGCGGTCGTTGACTTTGTATATGCCACTCATTAAATGCTGTTTGAACCGCGTTTAAATCGGCTTTACTGGTGGGTTTTTTATCAACAATGCCTTGAGCTTTTAAAGCCGCAACAACGTCATTACTTAACATAAAGGTGTCTTTGCCAACAATACGCAAGGAGTACGCGCCGGAATTACCGCCTAATTGTGCACCCTGCTTTTTCAGCAGTTGCCATAACTCAACAATCGAGTCTGACGGCCACTCTGCAAGAAAACGACCAAAACCACCCTTCTCTGAACCTAAATCCAAAACCATTGCGGCATTAATGCGAATGCTTTTGATTTTTCCCCAGTGCCGAATAATGCGTTTATCTTGCATTGTCTTTTCGAGCATATCGTCACTCATGAGAAGCAGTTTTTCGGGCTCAAAACCAAAAAACACTTCTTCGAAGGCAGGCCATTTGGCATCCACCACCTTACGGTTTAAACCGGCACAAAAAATACGCCACGACATGGAAGAAAGAAAATAACGATCCGGCAAGGCGGCCAGCTCATCAATGCTTCTAGGCACAGGCAACAGCGACTCAAGCGCCTCGGCCCCGCCTTTAAGGTTCAAGGCATGCTGATAAATCCAGTCAAAATTACGCATTCACCAGCCCCGTGTATGCTGCTCAGTCAGATCAGCCAGGCATTCGACAAACAAAGCATCATCATTAAGCGCCGGAATATAACGATATTTCTGCCCACCCGCTTCTTCAAACAACTCACAGTTTTGCAATTTAAGCTCTTCCAGTGTTTCCAGACAATCCGATGTAAATGCTGGCGACATAATATCAACAGATTTAACACCTCAGCAGGAAAGCCTTGCAGAGTAATATCGGTGTACGGCTGCACCCACTCAGCAGGGCCAAAGCGGGATTGATAGGCCATGATCCAACGTGAGTCGTCAAGCTCCAACGCAGTAGCCAGTGCCTTAGCCGTTCGAGCACACTCCTCAGGATAAGGGTCTCCCGCATCAGCATAACGCTTAGGAATACCGTGAAAGGACATCAATAACTTGTCCGCCTGTTCATTATTTTGCCAGTGCTCGTGAACGGTACGAGCCAACGCAACAATATAACTCGGATGATCACAATAGGATTTAACAAAACGAAACTCAGGTACATCACGCTCCGCAGCTTGCGATTTAATTACCGCATCCATCACTGCAGCAGTCGTCGTTGCACTGTATTGTGGATAAAGAGGTATCACCAAAATTCGCTCACAACCTTGCTGACGCAGGCGTGAGATTGCATCACTGATCTTTGGCTCACCATAGGTCATGGCGAGATCAACCCGCATATTATGTCCGCGTTGGTTCAGCAGATTTTGTAACGCTCCGCTCTGAGCCTTGCTGCCCACCAATAGAGGAGAGCCTTCTGCGGTCCAGATTGATTGATACAGTTTTGCTACCTTGGCTGGACGAATCAGTAAAATGACGCAATTAAGGATAAACCACCAGAGTAATCGTGGCGTATCAATCACCCGCACATCGCTGAGAAATTCACGCAGATAACGTCGTACGGAACCAGTAGTTGGTTCATCAGGTGTCCCCAGATTAACCAACAGCACTCCGCAGGGTGCGGAGTTATCAGACACAGCTACTCTCCGGTAATTTCTCTAACTCACAGAAGACCTTCAACGCACCATAAAGATGATAAGGGTCTTGCGCACCGGCCATTTCTCGGATCGAATGCATGGCAAAACTCGGCACCCCAATATCCAATGTTTTAACACCAATTTCTGTGGCCGCTATCGGGCCAATCGTACTGCCACAACCCATATCACTACGCACCACAAAGGACTGCACAGGAATATCACTTTGCTCGCAGAGATGACGAAATAGCGCGCTGGTTTCTGAATTAGATGCGTAACGCTGATTGGCGTTAATTTTAATCACCGGCCCCTTATTAATAAGCGGGCCATGATTGGCATCATGCTTATCAGCATAGTTAGGGTGAATGCCATGCGCATTATCCACAGAGATCATCATCGACTGTGAGGTCACCTGCCTTAATTGAATATTGTTACTGCAGAAACGTTCAAGCACCGCATTAAGGAAAGTGCCCTGAGCACCGGCCACCGAGGCACTACCTACCTCCTCATGATCAGTACAAATCAATAACGTGGGTGCTTTTCCTCCCGCATCAATCAACGCCTGCAACCCCACGTAACAACTTAACAGGTTATCAAGACGCGCACTGGCAATAAACTCTTCATTCAAGCCAATCAACGCTGGCGGCTGAGTATCGTAGCAGTAGATTTCATAATCCAGTACCTGTCGTGCTGACGCCCCCTGCTCTGTTAAACGTGTTAACAACAGCTGACGAAATTCTTCAGGGTTATTTGCATCCTGAAGCGACAGCACAATCGGCATATCCGTTTGTACGTTAACCGTTCGGCCCTCATTAGCCTTACGATCCAAATGAATTGCCAAACTTGGAACCGTAGCAATCGCACGTTCAAAATCAATCAAGGCATTACAGACATCGCCCGCTGTATTCACGTAGGTAACACGTCCGGCCATAGAAAGGTCACGATCAAACCAGGGATTCAGCAACATGCCGCCGTACTTCTCAACACCCAGCTGATAGAAGCCATGCTTATTAATATCTGGCTGAGGCTTCACCTTTAGACAGGGGCTATCCGTGTGAGCTCCAAGCATACGAATACCAGATGACAACGGTTCACCCTGCCCGTAATCAAAAGCAATAATGGAAGAATCATTACGCGTCACAAAATAACGCTGGCCCGGTTGAATGTTCCACTCATCTTTTTCGTATAAACGCACAAAACCATGACTGAGCAATTGCCCAACCATGGTTTTAACGGCATGAAAAGGTGTTGGAGATGCCTTCAAAAAATCCAGCAACCCCTCATTTAATTGTGATTGATTCATTTAATAACCGACTGATCAGGAGTTATCGTTATTCTCTGCGACTTCTTGTGCCTTAAAGCTCAGCAACTCAACTTCAAAAATCAATGTTGATTGAGGAGGAATGCCTGGACCCGGAGAGTACTCACCATAAGCAAGATCTGCAGGCACATACAGACGCCACTTAGAGCCAGTCTTCATCAGTTGTAAGGCTTCCGTCCATCCTGGAATGACCTGATTAACAGCAAACTCAATTGGTTCTCCACGTTCAACAGAACTATCAAACACACTGCCATCGATTAGAGTGCCGTGATAATGCGTGTTTACAATGCTTACCGCTTCGGGCGACACGCCTTCACCAGCCTGCAAAATTTCATACTGCAAACCTGACTCTGTGATGACAACGCCTTCACGAGCCCCATTCTCCTTTAAGAAAGCAGCACCCTGTTCCAAGTTACCAATGGCAATCTGTTGCTCTTTATCGGCCTCAGCTTGTTGTACACGCGAAATTACCGCTGTTAGCTCTTCCTGAGTGATACGAGGCTCCTGACCATCAACTGATTCACGGATACCTGCTAACAACACTTCTATATCCAGCTCAGGAACACCTTGCTGTGCAATGCCACCGCCAATGTTCAAACCTAGCCCATAACTGAGCTTTTTGTAATCTGTGTCTAATGCAACCTGGCTGGAGATTTCTTCTGGTGCCTTAGCATCGTTGCAGCCAGTTAAAACCAGTGTTGAAGCCAACACTACCGTCGATAAGGTACGTAACATAAAATAATCCCTGATTGTAAAATTCAAAAACGCTTATGAAAGCAGTCATCTTTCAGCTAACATCTAAGTCGAGCTGACGAAAGCACCGGCAATCAAGAGCCTTACTGTGATGAGATAACCTTAATGGTTATAAAGGTACCCGGCCTTTAACAACAGAGTGGAACCCTGCACCACTACGAGAGTCCATAGACAGCAAGACAAAACATTGGCTTCCAGACTATATAAGTCTTAATGCATTGGCGAGGGCTATTCTAGCCCGAAGAGATGTTACACCGAAATAGGTTATTTATGGGAATATTTAAACCACGCTACCTGGCAATCGCCGCCTTTTCCGCACTGTCACTGGCGCTTCTGCCACAATTAGGCAATGCCGTTAATGAAAGCAGTTCAAAATCATATATAGCTGCCGCCGACCAGGAGCTAAAGCTCACTAGCATTGAAATACTTAATGCCCTGAAGTCAAACCACTACACCTACATCGACATTAACGACAGCTTCTCAAACAAACTACTGGAGGCCTACCTCAAGCAACTAGACACCAGTAAAAGTTATTTTCTGAAAACCGATATCGACGAATTCGAGCAGTACCAAGATCAATTAGATGAAGCTCTAAACAGAGCCGATTTACGACCTGCATTTATGATGTTCACACGTTATCAGCAACGGGTTGAAGCGCGTATTGATTGGCTTCTGGAAAATCTCAACGAAGGCATAGACGGCTTTGACTTCAGCGTTGATGAGAACTTCAAACTCTTTAACAAAGATGCCGAATGGGCCAACAGTCCATCTGAACTCGACAACCTTTGGCGTAAACGGCTAAAAAATAATGTTCTGGATTTACGTCTGGCTGGTAAAGCCGATGAAGATATTGTCGCGTTATTGAAAAAACGCTTCGACCATCAACTCAAACGTCTACAGCGCACTAACAGTAACGACGCTTTCAATATTTACATGAACACCGTTACGCAGAGCTACGACCCGCACACCCAATATCTTGCTCCACACCAGTCAGAAAACTTTAATATCAGTATGAGCCGCTCACTCGAAGGTATAGGTGCCGTGCTGCAATATGATCAGGAATACACAAAGGTAGTAAGATTGGTCACAGGCGGTCCCGCCGATGAAGCTGGAGAACTACGCCCAGCCGATCGTATTGTTGGTGTTGGTCAGGGTGAAGAAGATATTGTAAATGTCATTGGCTGGCGCCTTGATGAAGTGGTCAACCTAATTCGTGGCCCTAAAGATACTGTTGTACGTCTGCAAATCATCCCCAGCACTGCTGCTGCCAACCAGCCACCCGCTGAAATATCCATCGTCCGCAACCGCGTTCAACTGGAAGATCAAAAGGCTAAAAAACAAATTATCGAAATCCCTGAACAAGGAAATAGCCGTAAAATTGGCATTATTAACATTCCCGATTTTTATATGGATTTTGATGCCTACCAACGTCAGGATCCAAATTACGTAAGTACAACACGTGATGTACGTCGACTGCTGGAGGAACTCAAGCAGGAACAAGTGGACGGTGTGATTATCGATCTTCGTAATAATGGTGGTGGCTCATTACCTGAAGTTAACACGCTGGTAGGCCTGTTTATCGATAAGGGTGCTACAGTGCAGATCAAAGATCGTAATGGCCGCGTTAATGTTCTTTCAGACTATGATGAAGGGGTAGTTTACGATGGTCCACTGGCAGTCATGGTCAACCGTCTCAGCGCTTCAGCATCAGAGATTTTTGCTGGAGCTATTCAGGATTATCAACGTGGCATCATTCTGGGCAGTCAAACCTTTGGCAAGGGCACAGTTCAAACACTGGCACCTTTACGCCAGGGCCAACTAAAAATTACGCGCTCCAAGTTCTATCGTATCTCTGGCGCTACCACTCAGCATCAAGGTGTACTACCCGATATTCATTTCCCCGGCATGATTGATGTCAGCGAAATCGGTGAAGATGCACTGGATAATGCCTTACCCTGGGACACCATCCGCCCAGTACTTCATCGTAAAAGTGGACAGCTAGCACCCTTCTTAGCTCAATTAGAGGAACGTCACGATAAACGCGTAGAAGATAATGCCGATTACCAGTATCGCCTCGACCAAATTGAGAAAATCGAGCAGAACCGTCAGCAAACGCTGGTTTCCTTAAATGAAGCTGATCGCAAACAACAACAGGATGATTTTGATAACTGGCAACTGGCAGTCGAAAACACCCGTCGTGAAGCTAAAGGTCTTACCAAACTTGAAAGTCTGTCTGAAATTGAAGAGAAGGATGACAAAGAAAATGTGGTCAACGACCCCTACATCTTGGAAGGAGCTCATATTCTGACCGACCTTATCGAAATGACTGACAAACAAATTGCCCAGAACCTCTAATTCAGCTACCTGTTACTGAGAAATCTATGGGGAAAAAAGCAATTTTTAACGTTGGCCAGTTGGTAAGGCACTCATTATTTGAGTACCGAGGCGCGGTTATTGATGTTGACCCGGAGTTCATGCTATCCGAAGAATGGTACGAGCTTATGGCAAAAAGCCAACCACCCAGGAATGCCCCTTGGTATCGAGTATTAGTCCACGGGGCGCAACACGAAACCTATGTTGCGGAACGAAATCTGGAAGTCTGTATCACCGAAGAGCCGATAGACAACCCCGATATTAAGAGTTATTTCAGCGGTTTTGAGAATGGAAAATATATTCTAGACAAGAGCCACGCCAACTAATTTAATAACTCCCGTAGCCCGTTAAGATAAACCCAGAATCAAGCGCTTCGACGCTCGCTCATCATGGCGTCAATGACCATATCTTCATAGAGAATACGATCCGCCAATGCCTCGCCCAAACTTGAGAGGTCATGCTCGACATGATTCATATGGGCCGCTACATCGGCACCATCACCGTAGCGGTCATTAAAAGTTAAAATAAGATCAGTAGTTTTTGAAACCGATGCGTAAACCTCATTAGCTACATTCATAACAGGCTGACGACGCTCTTTGTTCTCATCGAGATGCTGATAGAGCTGAAAATGGGCACTCGCTGTATAATCAATTAAGGCCTGGCAAAAATTTTTCAGCTCTTCAGGGAACTGTTCGTTTTCGCCATAAGGACGATGGGACGCCAAGTCAGCATACAACCTCAAGGTCTCAGAGCGTGAATGCACCAAACCACTAACATCTGATCTTGACTGTGAACGGCGTTCAGCCCCATTACGATCAATTTGACTCATATTATCCCTTAATTGTTATTAAAATCGGATTCATGATAGCTAAATGACTGCCAGTGTAACAAAAGCCGCATTATTGACTCACTATATTTTTACACAGTTTTAACCATTTAAAACAGTTATTTTTCTACTGGCGTCTCTTTAACTATATCCTCATCAGGGACTTTATAACGAATTCGGTTTAAACCATCCAACGCTGCAATCCGATAAGCCTCGGCCATAGTCGGGTAATTAAAGGTATGAGCAGTAAAGTACTTAATAGTATTACCCTTACCCTTCTGATTCATGATGGCCTGCCCGATATGAATAATCTCAGCAGCCTGATCTCCAAAACAATGGATACCCAGAATTTGCAGCGTCTCACGATGGAACAAAATTTTCAGCATACCCAACCGCTGACCGGTAATTTGTGCACGGGCTGTGTTTTTAAAGTGCGCCTGACCAACTTCGTAGGGTATTTTGGCCTCCGTTAATTCTCGCTCATTTTGTCCTACAGAGCTGATTTCAGGAATCGTATAGATACCGGTAGGTACATCATCAGACTTCCAGTAACTCTTTTTACCCATAATACCAAAGGATGCTGCACGGCCCTGATCGTAGGACGCACTTGCCAGACTCGGCCAACCAATGACATCACCCACAGCAAAAATATTAGAAACTTCGGTACAAAAAGCCTTATCAACCTTCAACTGGCCACGTGAATCCGCTTTCAAACCAACATTGTTCAGCCCCAAATTTGCAGTATTACCGGTACGACCGTTACACCACAGTAGAGCCGTAGAATGAATAATTTTGCCGGATTGCATATGCAGTGTGACGCCATCATCATCGGCTTCAATTTTGCTGTATTCCTCATTGTGCCGAACCAGCACATTTTCGTTGCGCAGCTGATAACTAAGTGCATCGGCAATTTCATCATCAAGAAATGAAAGAAGGCGATCACGGGTATTCACCAGTCCGACACGGACACCAAGACCTGCAAAAATAGAGGCATATTCACAACCAATCACACCAGCACCATAAATTGTTAAGCGCGGCGGAGTGTGCTCCATGTCTAGAATTGTATCGCTGTTATAAATACGGGGATGAGAAAAGTCGATATCATCAGGCAAGTACGGACTTGAACCTGTAGCGATAATAAAATTATCGGCGCTTAACTCAATCTCTTTATGTTTTTCGGCACCGGCGAGACTGATGCTAATTGTATGCTTATCAATAAAACTGGCAAAACCAAAAACCAGATCAATTTTGTTACGCGAATAAAAATCTGTGCGCACAACAACCTGCTTAGAGGCAATATCTTTAGCGTGTCTTAACACGTCTTGATAACAAAAAACCCGTGGTTCGCCAATATCACGAAACATGGGGTTGGTATTGAAGGCGATAGCCTCACTAACCGAATGTCGCAATGCTTTTGAAGGGATTGTACCAAGGTGGGTACAGGCACCACCAACAACGCGTTGTTTTTCAACCATGGCCACTCGTTGACCATGCTTTGCCAAATTCATGGCGGCAGCTTCACCGCCCGGGCCACTGCCTATAACAATAGTATCGTAATGTTTGGAGGCTCCAGACATGCTATCCCCTAGCTATTTTTCAGAATTATTTTTATTAGACTCTGCCGCATTGTAGGTGAGGTCCTGTGCATTTTCATCTACAACGCCGCTATTTTTCAGTTTTTCTTTTTCGCAGACTTCATCATTACCGCCACATACATCACAGGAAGATTTCATACCGATAGCACTCAGACCTCCACAGGAACCAGCGATAGGTTTTCCACCCACCAACACTCCAACAGCCATAGCGACAATAATAAACAGCATAAAACAAAAGGCTATAATCACTAACGTTATCATAATTTTTTTCGGGTCATTTCAGTAAAAGCACCTGATGCCTTCCCAACGAACCCCTCCGGTCCCTTAACAATAAAATATGCAGCAATATTATACGCTTTTGCGTACCGCATTGCTTGATCCAAACCTAGTACAGAAAAAGCAGTTGCCAAGGCGTCGACTTCTGCCGCTGTTTCACCAATAACCGTCACCGATGCCAGGTTATGGGTAATCGGATAACCTGTTTTCGGGTCAATAGTATGCGAAAAGCGTTGGCCGTCTTTTTCAAAATAATTACGATAATCACCTGAGGTCGCAACAGCTCTGTCAGTGATATCTATAATGCTATGTACATCGCGCTGGTCTTTGTTGGGTGACTCAATAGCGATACGCCAAGGTTTTCCATTAGGCTTTAAGCCACGTGTGCGTATCTCTCCACCCACTTCGACCATATAGGTTGCAACATTACTTTCATCGAGTAAATCCGCCACCAGATCAACACCATAGCCCTTGGCAATGGCCGATAAATCTATATGTAGAGGTGTTTTTTTACGAAGCTTTAACTCGCTATCATGTAGCTCAATATTTTCGTAACCCACCTCTACCAACACAGCAAAAAGTTGATCCTCATCTGGAACTTGTTCGGCTCGATAATCCGGTCCAAAGCCCCATAAGTCCACCAGTCGTGCAACACTGATATCAAAGGCACCAGCCGTTTTTTCACTGATTTTTTGAGCTAGAGAAATAACGTCTAAAGTTTCAGTAGAAACCTCAAACCACTCACCGGGCAAGGCACGATTAAATCGACTAACCTCTGACTCAGGTTTATAGGTGGACATAAGCTGATCCACACGAGTCAACTGTACGTGAATTTGAACATCAAGTTCTTCGAACGATAAAACTGAAAGTGAGGGAGGCAGGTACTTAACACTGTACCAGGTACCCATTACCTGACCGGTAAAGGTATGTAACTTCGAAGTATTTTCAATCGCAGGTTCTTCGCCACAGCCCTGTAGAAATAGAGCGCAGAAAAAAATAAAAGAGATAAAACGAAACGACTGCGCCATGGCACGGAGTGTCATGGCGCAACGTTGAAAGACGTGATTAACCGCCGAAATCATCAAGCAAAATATTCTCTGGTTCAACACCAAGATCTTCCAGCATTTTAATGACTGCCGAGTTCATCATTGGAGGTCCACACATATAGAACTCACAATCTTCCGGTGCTGGGTGATCTTTCAGATAATTCTCCAACAACACATTGTGAATAAAGCCTGTGTAGCCCGTCCAATTATCTTCAGGCATCGGGTCTGACAACGCCACTTGCCATGTGAAATTTTGATTCTCAGCAGCAAGCTGATCATATTCCTCGGCATAGAACATTTCACGTAGGCTACGCGCACCGTACCAGAAAGACATCTTACGCTTGCTGTTCAAACGATTGAGCTGATCAAAGATGTGCGAACGCATCGGCGCCATACCTGCGCCACCACCGATGAAAACCATCTCAGCTTCAGTATCCTTAGCAAAGAACTCACCAAAGGGGCCAAACACATCGATCTCATCACCTGGCTTCAGGTTAAACACGTAAGATGACATTTTGCCCGGCGGGAAGTCAGTACCAGGAGGTGGTGAAGCAATACGGATATTGAATTTCACCAACCCCTTCTCTTCCGGGTAGTTGGCCATGGAATAAGCTCGCACAGTGGTATCAGAAACTACCGACTCATACTTCCAGACATCAAATTTATCCCAGTCAGAACGGTACTCTTCCTGAATATCGAAATCTTTATATTTCACATGGTGTGGCGGCACTTCCAGCTGCACATAACCACCGGCGCGGAAATTCACGTCCTCGCCCTCTGGCAATTCCAGCACCAGCTCCTTAATAAAGGTTGCTACGTTTTCGTTAGAACGAACTTTACAGCGCCACTGTTTAACACCGAACACCTCTTCAGGAATTTCGATTTTCATGTCCTGCTTAACAGCAACCTGACAAGACAAACGATGACCTTCACGGGCCTGGCCACGAGTAAAATGACCTTCTTCAGTTGGCAGCATGGAACCACCTCCATCCGTTACCACACACTCACACTGAGCACAGGTACCGCCACCACCACAGGCTGAAGACAAGAAGATGCCTTTGCCAGCCAAAGTTTGCAGCAGTTTATCGCCCGCAGGCACTTTAATAGATTTCTCAGGGTCGCCATTAATTTCAATCGTGACATCACCGGAGCTAACCAGTTTGGAGCGAGCCATCAAAATGACAGCCACCAACACCGCTACGATCGCGGTAAACATGCCTACACCAAGATAAATTTCCAGATTCATATTAAGCCTTTCGTTTTATCCAGTTGACGATTTACAGCTGTACACCGGAGAAGGACATAAAGCCCAACGCCATTAAACCAGCGGTGATGAAGGTAATGCCCAAACCACGTAAACCGTGAGGAACATCACTGTATTTAAGTTTTTCGCGAATACCTGCCAGTGCGGTAATCGCCAATGCCCAGCCGAAACCGGAGCCCAGACCATACACAACACTTTCGCCGAAATTATAATCACGCTCTACCATGAACAAGGAACCACCCAAGATGGCACAGTTCACCGTAATCAACGGTAGGAATACACCCAGCGCGTTATAAAGGGCGGGCACATAACGATCCAGAAACATTTCCAGAATCTGTACCAAAGCAGCGATTACGCCAATGTAGCTCAACAGGCCCAAGAAGCTCAGATCAACTTCAGGGAAGCCAGCCCAAGCCAATGCGCCCTCCTTCAAAAGATAGGTAAAGATCAGATTGTTAACCGGTATCGTGATGGTTTGCACCACAATAACTGCAACACCCAGGCCAATCGCTGTCTGTACTTTCTTGGAAACCGCCAGGAAAGTACACATGCCCAGGAAGAAGGCCAATGCCATATTTTCAACAAATACAGCCTTAACAAAGAGACTTATATAGTATTCAAACATGATTAGTGGGCCTCATGCATAGATGAATTCTGAGGAGCCAATTCGTATTCCTTGGCTTCAACCTGATTTGGTTTCCAACTACGTAATGCCCATATCAACAGGCCAATCACGAAGAAAGCACTCGGTGGCAGCAGCATCAAGCCGTTAGGTACATACCAACCACCTTCCGTCACTGTTTTGAAGATCTCAATACCGTACAACGTGCCAGAACCGAACAACTCACGAAATACAGCGACAGCAATCAGCACAACGCTATAACCCAAGCCATTACCGATACCATCCATGAAGCTCAAGCCCGGCTTGTTTTTCATAGCGAACGCTTCAGCACGCCCCATCACAATACAGTTGGTAATAATCAAACCAACAAATACCGACAACTGCTTGCTGATGCTATAGGCATAAGCCTTAAGAATCTGATCCACTACAATTACCAGCGAAGCAATAATAATCATCTGTACGATAATTCGAATGCTGTTAGGAATGCGGTTACGTATTAGCGCGATGGAAAAGTTGGAACAGGCCGTCACACACGTCAAGGCGATACACATCACCAACGTCACTTTCAGGTTGCTGGTGACCGCCAGGGCCGAACAGATACCCAGAATTTGTAACGCAATCGGATTGTTTTCAAAAATCGGCTCGACTACAACACTTTTTGCACTGTCAGTCATTACGCACCTCCCGCACGAAGATTTGTTAGATACGGACCAAAGCCGTTCTCACCCAACCAGAACAACAACAGATTTTCAACACCGTTACTGGTCAGAGTTGCACCAGATAATGCGTCAACCTGATGGATAGCTTTTGGTTTTGAGACGTCAACTGAACCTTTAACCAGGTCCACTGCTAGAGTGCCGTTAGCATCAAACATTTTTTTACCTGGCCACAAAGCTTTCCAGCGTGGGTTATCGATCTCACCACCCAGGCCCGGTGTTTCCGCATGTTCGTAAAAACCAAGACCTGCTACCGTATTAGCATCAGCTTCAAGGGCCAGAAACCCGTACAAAGTAGACCACAATGCATAACCTTTAATTGGCAGGATAATGCGGTCGACTTGACCTTCTTTTTCAAGCAGATATACCGTCGCATACTTAGCGCGACGACCAATGCTGGCGATATCATCGTCACCGCTTAGTTCGTCGGATAGTTTAGGATCTTTAGCTGCTTTACGTTGATCGTACGTTGCTGCATCAATATCCGTCACATAACGACCTGTTTCCAAGTCAACGACTTGAGGCGAGAACTGTTCGAACAGCACGTTTATGTCCTGTCCTTCCGTTTCAATACCCGCAGCCAATAGAATATTGGTCTTTTTATCCAACGCCTTATTAGCTTGTTGCAACGGTTTCAACAGAACCGCTGAACCAGCAACAATAATCGAGCACACCAAACACAACAGCAGTGCAACGGTAATGGTGCTCTTTATAGAGTCTTTATTACTAGACATTACGCAGTGCCCTCCGCTTGATATTGGCCTGAATCACGAAGAAATCGATCAGTGGCGCAAACAGGTTAGCAAACAGAATTGCTAGCATCATGCCCTCCGGGAAAGCTGGGTTAACAACACGAATCAGCACCACCATAATGCCGATCAGCGCACCAAACACCCACTTACCAGTATTGGTCATTGACGCTGAAACTGGGTCCGTTGCCATAAAGAACAGTGCAAAGGCAAAGCCACCCACGACCATGTGCCAATGCCAAGGCATTGCAAACATAGGATTAGAGTCAGAACCAATCAAATTAAAGAGCAGCGATAAGCCAATGGTACCCAACAACACACCAGCAACGATGCGCCAAGAGGCAATTTTGGTCCACAATAAATACAAACCGCCAATCAATATCGCCAGGGTAGAAGTCTCACCCATTGAACCAGGAATCTGGCCAATGAAGGCCTGGCTCCAGGTCGCTGATACAGCGTCCATTCCACCCAAAGCTGCTTCACCCAAAATGGTTGCACCTGTGAAGCCGTCTACCGCTGTCCATACAGCATCACCGGACATTTCCGCCGGGTAAGCAAAAAACAGGAAAGCACGACCGGTCAACGCAGGGTTGAGGAAGTTTTTGCCAGTACCGCCAAAGACTTCTTTACCAATCACTACACCAAAGGTAATACCCAGGGCAGCCTGCCAAAGTGGCACATCAGGCGGCAGGATTAATGCCAACAAGACCGACGTTACAAAGAAGCCTTCATTTACTTCATGACCTCGAACGGAAGCAAACAACACTTCCCAGAAACCACCAACCAGGAATACAACTGCGTACACTGGCAGGAAGTACATGGCACCGTGTACAAAGCAATCCCAGACACTGTTTGCACTATATCCCGCAAACAAAGAAATCAAACTTCCACGCCAGCTATCAAGCTCAGCAACACCCATCACGGCCATTGCTTCGTTAGCTTGCAGGCCAACGTTGTACATGCCAAAGAACATGGCCGGGAACGTACAGACCCACACGGTTATCATCATACGCTTCAGATCAACGCCGTCACGCACGTGAGAAGCAGCCTTAGTTACCGAGGGTGGCGTATATAAGAAGGTATCCATCGCTTCGTAAAGCGCAAACCACTTCTCGTGTTTACCACCCTTAAGAACATGGGGCTCAATTTTGTCGAGTATTTGTCTCAATCCCATGGTTACCCTTCCTTCTCGATGACAGTCAAATTGTTACGCAGAATCGGACCGTATTCGTATTTACCTGGGCAAACATAGGTGCACAGCGCCAGATCTTCTTCATCCAACTCCAAACAACCCAATGC
>Ga0105359_10002712_pt1 | contig 14581 bp, 9 predicted proteins | sample GOMGulsemesocosm_6_FD_83659 | JGI IMG/M metagenome (GOLD analysis project Ga0105359, IMG submission 83659) | Methane-oxidizing microbial communities from mesocosms in the Gulf of Mexico - GOM8C Gulf of Mexico | ecosystem: Environmental > Aquatic > Marine > Cold seeps | place: Gulf of Mexico... | reverse complement strand
TTTATTAATAGTTTTCGCCTTGGCTGGCGACTCCACTATTACTAATGATCTTCCCATAAAATATTGATGTCCGTAATGGATTGAGAATTTAAAAACTGTATTGGCTCAATTTATAGAGCCTATAGAGGAACATTTCAAGGTGTTATTGCATTTAATTGCTAAAAAGACTGAAAATCTAGTGAATGATAGGCAATTTGCCGTATTAATCGCCACAAATAAAAACGGCGCCTTAAGCGCCGTTGGTATTTTAATCAGTAATCGAGATGCTCGCCGTACTGACATTTCCGTTCGGGGTTGTCACCGTTATTAGTAACACACCGCTACTTGTTTCATCATCGGCGTCCAGTACCACACTCGCCACATTCACTCCGGAAGAGTTGGTCACTTCAAATGAACTTGGACCAACAATTGCGCCGTTTGTGGTCTCAAATTCGACGGTGGTGCCGGTTGGCATTGTACCATTGTGTAAGTCAGCGATATACGCAACCACCGTGTTACTCGATGCCAAGTTCACTGATTGAAAGTAATTACTTTGTTCAAACACATCGAGGCCAGCCTCAATTAAACCGATACGAGCAAAAGATCCTGCCTGTGAGATAACCGCATTTTTTGACACCGTAATAAGCTCGTTACTACAACCATCCTGCGTATCATTACATAACACACCATTGTAGATGCCGTTTGGCGCGTCAAACATTTGATCGCCATCAAAATCGACAAACTCTTCATTATCGCCACCCGTTTGGTAACCTGGATCAGTGGCAAGTGCAGCGCCATCAACCGACGAGCCGTCAGCTAATAATGCTGTAAAGAGACCGTCATTGTTATCATCTTGAAACGCTTCAGACAAATCGGTATATGCTTCATTCGCGTCGAAACGACCGTTGGCATTGGCATCATTAAATGACTCTTCACCAATGGCATGGGCGAAGATAGTGACGCGATTACCATAAACTGAGCCCAACGTACCAGGACATGCTAGGTTGCGCGACGAAGTATTCAGGTTGCTCGGTACACTACCGTTATAACAAACATCAGTATCGACCAACCGCGTTATTGCGTTAGTATCTCGAAATGCAGGATCAGGGCTCTTCGGTGATTGGCTAGTCCAAGTTACGCTACACAAGCCGCCTTCGGTGCTACACGATGGTTCAATTGCGCCAAATTCAGTGGAGAAACTAACAATAGTGCCATCGGGAACTGGGTTATTAAAGTGATCCGCCAGACGTGCAGTGACGTCCACTTGTGCACCATCGTAATTCCAAGCTTCAGGCGCATGATCTGACACCGAAATGCTGAAACTGTTAGCATCCAATACACCGGTAGAAATAGCAAGGCTACCAGAGATAGTCGCGATTAATGGATTTTCGTCGAGGCTTGCAGTCACTATTACCGACGTTGGCACAGTACCAGCAGTAACGATAACCGTCACTTCACCCGCGCTGTTAGTTTTTGCCTGTGTTTCAGGTGACATAGTAATGCCGCCAACATCGGTGTTGAGGCTAAAGTTCACTAAGGCATCCGATACAACGTTTCCGATAATATCCTTAACAACAAAGACTAATGATGATGTTTCACTACGATTTAAGCCGCCAGTACCACGTAATGCGATGAATGTTGGGTCTGCTGATACAAATTCAATGCTGCCGGTGGTTGCTGCCAATACTGTCAGTTCTGTCGTCTCAAATAATGTTGTTTGGCCAACGGTTGAACTCACAGTAATAGTGTCAATTTGACCACAACCTTGATCTTGATATGTCGCTGTTGCAACACCGTTAATAGTGGTTACATCGTCATCAATCTGTGCAAGGCCGAGCTGAGAACAAGCCGATGAAAATTCAACTCCTATCGACTCAGACAACGGCGTTGAAACGCCATCAACACTCTCACTTATCAATACACTTAACGATGAAGTACCGTTTGGACCGATAGTGTTAGGTGTCGTGCTAATTGTTGACATCGTGACATCGACAGCTGAAATAGAAACTGAAAAGTTACTCGATTGAAAGTAACTATCTGTCGTTGCTGTGACTGTGCCTGCGCCTTCGTTCTCTCCAGCGTATAGCACCACAGAAGCGATCCCAGTTTCGTTAGTTAATGCCGTTGATATCGTTAATGCACCAACTTGGTCGACCAATGCAAAGGTAATTTTTTCGCCCGGTTGTGGCTCACCGTCAATAGTGAGACTCGCTTGCACGGTCACCGGACTCGATGAGCTAACATTAAGTGTCGCGACACCTTGAGCATTTAACAACGCCATACTTAGCGGATTAACGGTACCATCGTCTGTGGTACCATCAGCACTAATTACCGCGCTAAAGTTTTGCGCTACACTAGCTGAATCTGCAGTGGCAGTAAGTGTTCCAGCGCCGGTTACGGAACCTGCGTATAGGGTAACTGTCGCAATACCGTCGCTGCTAGTCAGCGCTGTGGTCACTCTAAGCTCGCCAATATCATCTTCTAGGCTAAAAAGAACTTTTACATTAGATTGTGCTGCACCATCAACTAACACTGCCGCTTGAGCAGTGACAGGGTTGTCGGTATCAACATCGACCGTTGATGTACCTTGCGCATCAAGTAATGTCAGACTGATGGTGACAGTACCCGTTACGGTACCGGAATCATCAGTCGTAGTATCACCTAGACTACTACCACCGCTACACGATGCTAACGACAATATAAATATAAAAGATAAAATAGTTTGATACATCTGGCGCATTGAGCGTTCTCCTAGCCAAATAAAAGCTTAATTAATGCAAAATTGTTAATATTATCTATGATGTTATGTAATTTAAGGAGAAGATGCAAAAGATCTTCACGCTATTTTAAATTTAGTTTGTAATTTGATAACATTCATCATCGCTATACTTAAGCTAACTATATTTATAATTATAAGAAAGGACATACATGAAACAGAGAAAACCGCTAAGCTTAACCACTAAAATTGTCTTGGGGATGGTGCTAGGCCTCGTTGCTGGTGCAATAATACAATTTGGTTTAGGTGAGAGTCAGTTTATTAAAGATTACATTGTTGAGGGGGTATTCCTTGTCGGCGGTGAAATTTTTGTTAACAGTTTAAAAATGTTGGTAGTACCGCTAGTCTTTGTTTCCTTGATTTGCGGCACCTGTTCATTATCTGACCCGAGTAAATTAGGCCGCTTAGGCGGTAAATCAATCTTGCTCTATTTGTCGACGACTGCGATAGCAATCACCTTAGCGATTAGTTTAGCGCTATTAGTTGGCCCAGGCGAAGGACAAGGGTTAGTGTCCAATGCGTCTTTTGATAGTAAAGAGGCCCCTTCTCTCGCACAGGTATTGATTAATATGGTGCCGGACAATCCGATTGAAGCGTTAGCCAACGCAAACATGCTACAAATTATTGTGTTTTCGCTGCTATTCGGTATTGCCATTTCATTATCCGGTGAAAGCGGCAAGCGGGTTGCAAGCCTATTTGCTGATTTGAATGAAGTCGTGATGAAACTTGTGGTCATTCTCATGAGCTTTGCCCCATATGGTGTATTCTTCCTGATGGCTAAATTGTTTAGTGAAATATCATTCACCACGATCTTTAGCTTAATGAAATATTTTATGGTGGTGCTAGTCGCATTGATAATTCATGCATTGGTAACCTATCCAATGTTGCTAAAAGTATTAACCGGCTTAAATCCGATCACTTTTATTCGTAAGATGCGCGATGCTGCTCTTTTCGCCTTTAGCACAGCCAGCTCCAACGCCACGATTCCCGTCACACTTGAAACCGCCACTAAAAAAATGGGCGTGCATAACAATGTGGCCTCATTTACCGTCCCGCTTGGTGCCACAATTAACATGGATGGTACGGCTATTATGCAGGGTGTTGCTACGGTATTTATTGCCCAGGTATTTGCGGTCGACTTAGGGATCAATGACTACATCATGGTGATATTAACCGCGACCCTTGCATCAGTTGGCACCGCAGGTGTTCCTGGGGTTGGTTTAATAATGTTAGCGATGGTGTTACAGCAAGTTGGATTGCCGGTTGAAGGAATTGCGTTAATCATGGGCGTCGATAGATTACTTGATATGACGCGTACTGCGGTCAATGTCACGGGTGATAGCATGGTGACGGTAATTGTTGCCAAAAGCGAAAAAGAACTTAACCTTGAAACCTTTAACAATCCTTGGGCTGGGCATAGAAACGATACATCACAATGATGCTGTTAAGTTAACTGATGCGGTGACAAACTCAACGCATTAAAAAAGCAGCGCCGATAATCGGTGCTGCTTTTTTGTTTTTAACGCTCGGTTAAAAGCTGCGCCAATTTGTCATCTTAGTCCACAATGAAAATAAGCTATTTTCCACTGAGGCACTGGCAGCCTTACCTAATTTTTGGCTTAGGGTCTTCGGCACACAGTACTTAATCTGATAAATTGTCTTACTCTTATTGGTTGCCAACAAATAATCATCGCTGGTTAACAATTCATCGACTAAGCCACGCTCTAATGCTTGTTCGCCATACCATGTTTCACCAGTCGCTACTTTATCCATATCTAGCTGCGGACGATTAGTTGCAACATGATCTTTAAATAATGTGTGTACATCGTCAATCTCAGTCTGAAATTTTTCACGATCTTGGTCACTATTTTCGCCAAACATGGTCAAGGTACGTTTGTATTGTCCAGCGGTGATTTGTTCAAAATCGATATCATTTTTCTTAAGGATTTTACTGAAATTGGGAATTTGAGCAATGACCCCAATTGAGCCAATTATTGCAAAAGGTGCTGACACAATTTTATCCGCAATACAGGCCATCATGTACCCGCCACTTGCCGCAACCTTATCGACCGTAATCGTTAACGGAATGTCACGACTGGTAATGCGTTTGAGTTGACTCGCAGCCAAGCCGTAACCATGCACAACGCCGCCGGGGCTTTCCAATCGCACTATCACTTCATCGTCTTTGCTGGCAATTTGAATGACCGCACTTATCTCACGGCGTAACCCCTCAACCTGATGGGCATCCATCGACCCATTAAAATCGATAACATAAGCATTATGTTGTTGGACTTCGTCGTCACTCTTTTGCTGCTTCTTGGCCTTTTTGTTGGCCTTAGTGAGCGCTTTATACTGGTCTTTTGACAATATTATCTGTTTAATCTCATCGACAGAATCGGCGATCCCTTCCGATATGTTAACCACATCTAAATGACCATGCTCTGCCCTCGGTTTCGTACTTAAACCGATGATTGCAACTAACACCACCACGATAGCGACGACAATCGTCACTGCTTGGGCTAAAAATAGCCCATATTCAATTAAAAAATTCAAGATACCTTCCTTCTAAATAGTCTCCCGCTAATGTTAGCAATGTTGGCAATTAAAGCACACCGTTATTTAAAATACTGATTGACGCTACTTGGTTTTTAGCCGGAATCGGAATAGAATCAAGTGGCGATCAATAAGGAAAAATCACATGTTAAAATTTAAACTATTACTAGCAGCAACTGCGCTACTAGTCAGCAGCGCCGCTTTTTCTCACGGCGACCATCAACACAACGAAAAAAGCCGTGAGCAAGTAGCTTGGCAACAGATAGAGCAAGGTGCACTAATCATCGATGCCCGTACAGCGCAAGAATATGCCCAAGGCCATGTCAAAGGGGCGATTAACATCCCATTTGATGTCGCAGTAAGCCAGTTTTCAGCATTAGAAATTCGTAAGGACCGGAAAGTCGTTCTTTACTGTCGTAGCGGTAATCGCTCAGGTAAAGCACTTGCTAGCCTAAAAAACGCCGGTTACACCAATCTACATAACGGCGGCGGCTTCACCGATTTAAGTGAAGCGAAGAAATAACCACGTTATAACACAGCATCCGACTATGTCAGGATAGATGCTGTGTTTATTTATCCTTAGTGATAGAGCAAACATCAACAACCCGCTATAATAAAGTGCATTCTCATTTTTATAACACGGTTATGACAACTCCCAACTTACTTATTATCGGCTATGTATGGCCTGAACCCCAATCATCAGCTGCGGGCACCCGCATGATGGAACTTATCCAATTGTTCCAACAACAAGGCTGGAAGATCACGTTTGCAAGCCCAGCGCAACGCTCCGATCATATGGCGGATCTCACAGCATTCGATGTCGACAGTGTTGAAATTGAGTTAAATAATCAGTCATTCGACCAATTTGTCTTAGCACTCAATCCACAAGCCGTGATGTTTGACCGTTTTATGATGGAAGAACAATTTGGTTGGCGCGTCGAACAACAATGCCCCGATGCATTGAGGATCCTAGACACTGAAGATCTCCATTCATTACGTGACGCACGCCATAAAGCTTACAAAGGCGGCCGCAACGTAGAAGACGCAGACTATAGTAGTGACATCGCGATGAGAGAGATTGCCGCAATTTTACGCTGTGACGTGTCATTGATTATCTCGCAATTCGAGATGGAATTATTACAATCTCACTACCACGTACCAGCGAGTTTACTGCACCATCTGCCGTTTATGCTCGACCCGCAAGACCTCAATAAACCGCGCCTAGGCTTTGACGAGCGCGTTGATTTTGTCTCAATCGGTAACTTTCGCCACGCGCCCAACTGGGATGCAGTGCTGTATTTAAAAGAAACCATCTGGCCAATCATTCGTAAACAATTGCCTAAAGCGCAGCTCCACCTTTACGGTGCTTATCCGCCGCCAAAAGCGACAGCACTCAATAATCCTAAACAGGGATTTTTAGTCAAAGGGTGGTGTGACGATGCCCATCAAGTCATTGGACAAGCGCGTGTGTTACTAGCGCCGCTACGTTTTGGCGCAGGGATAAAAGGCAAGCTTGCGGACGCGATGCTCAATGGCACGCCAAGTGTCACCACCGCTATCGGCAGTGAGTCAATGCATGGTGAATTGCCATGGTCAGGAGCCGTTAGTGACGATCCAAATACGTTCTGTTATATGGCCACACACCTCTATAATGACCCAAAAGCGTGGCAAACTGCGGTCGACAATGGCAACGCGATTATCTATCAACATTATAATAAGACACTGCTCGGTAATAAATTAATCGAACGGGTCAATCAACTACGTCAAACCTTGGATGAGCACCGCCTTGCAAACTTCACCGGCGCGATGCTGCGCCATCACCACCATAAAAGCACCAAATACATGGCGCAATGGATTGAGGCGAAAAACAAGACCAGTTAATGACCAAAGCCGCCACCGCCAGGCGTTTTAATCACTAACCGGTCGCCAACATTGACACTAATCGCCGCGCAAGACTTCAGTTGCTGTGCGGGTTGATTGGTGCGATATAGCCACGACTCTCCCAATTGACCGTTAGAACCATCTGCCAAGCCAAATGGCGCTATTTTACGGCGGTTGGATAAAATAGCCGCCTGCATCGGTGCTAAAAATTCTACCTCACGCACTACGCCATTACCGCCACAAAACTTGCCATTACCTCCCGAACCAGCCCTAATCGCAAACGCGTTTAAACGGACCGGAAAACGATTTTCCAAAATCTCAGGATCCGTTAGGCGTGAATTAGTCATATGAGTTTGAATCGCATCACAACCAGCAAAGCCTGGTCCAGCGCCACTACCACCACAAATAGTCTCGTAATATTGAAACTGGTCATTACCAAAGGTAAAGTTATTCATCGTCCCTTGGGACGCCGCCAGTACGCCGAGCGCACCATAAAGTGCGTCGGTCACCACTTGAGAGGTTTCAACATTGCCCGCCACCACCGCCGCCGGATATTGTGGGTTGAGCATACAGCCTCTTGGCACCACAATTTCAATCGGCCGCAAACAACCATCGTTTAACGCGATAGACTTATTAACCAAGGTTCTAAAGACATACAACACGGCGGCCCGAGTCACCGCCAATGGCGCATTGAAATTATCCAATTGCTGGCTACTCGAACCAGTAAAATCCACTACTGCACGGCCATTTACCTTATCGATAGTTAGGTTAACATGGACCGCTGAACCTTGATCTAATTCATAACGAAACATCCCGCTGTTTAATGATTTAATCGTCTCAATGACCCCTTCTTGCGCAGCATCTTGCACGTACCCCATATAAGCGAGCAACACAGGTAGTGAATAATGTTGCGCGGTCTTAAACAACTCGCTAATCCCTTTATTATTGGCTGCAAGTTGCGCCTTAAGATCGCTAATGTTTTGCGCAATATTACGTGCTGGATTAGGATTGTCAGTCAATGCCTTAACCAGCGCTGACTCTTTGAATTGACCATGTTCGACCAACAAGAAGTTAGCAAATAACACCCCTTCTTGTTCTATATGAGTGCTACTAGCCGGCATTGAGCCCGGACTGATGCCACCAACATCGGCATGATGACCGCGACTGGCGACAAAAAACAACAGCTCGCTATCATCATCGGGGTCAAAAACCGGCGTCACCACCGTTAAATCAGGCAGATGAGTGCCACCATGAAACGGTGAATTCAGCAAATAGCTGTTGCCTGACTCCATGATCGAATTCTGGGCAATCACCGCTTTAACACAACTCCCCATCGAGCCTAAGTGCACCGGCATGTGCGGCGCGTTTGCCACCAGCGCGCCTGTTTTATCAAAAATCGCGCAGGAGAAATCCAATCGTTCTTTGATATTGACGGACATCGCACTCGATTGCAGCGCCAAGCCCATTTCTTTAGCAATATGCATAAAGAGATTGTTAAACACCTCAAGCAGCATCGGCTGACGGTCCGTTTGATAGGCACGGCCAACGCCCTCGCTCGATTTGGTTAAATGCAAAATGCCTTGCTGGTCGAGCTCACCTTGCCAATCTGGTTCGATCACCACGGTGGTTGCCTGTTCAATAATCACCGCAGGCCCTTTAATAACAGATTTTGCAGGCCATCGTTCACGAACATAAAACGGCGTTTGTCGCATGCCGTGTTCAAAATAGACGGGGCGCTGGCTAATAGATTCGACCCGCCCATTACCGATATCAACATCATTTGAGATTAACGCGAGTGGCTGTTGTTCGCTAACCGCTTCGCATTCGATCGCTGCAATAATCAACGGCGACTCGGAATTTGAAAAACCAAACAGACGTTGATGTTCACTGTTAAATTTAGCAATAATAGTGTCAAGTTCATCGAGCACTAAGTTAATGGTGTTATCACTCCCTTGATAGCGCAATAACAGATGACTAGTAACCACGATATCTTGCGGCAATACGTCTTGAATGATCAGCTCTTGCTCAACCTCGCTACCTAACGCTGTCACTGCACGTTCTAATTGCACACGACTCACATTAACCAGCGCCCATTCTAGTGTTTGCTGCTTAACGGCACTTTGGCGCGCCAACCCCATGCCGTAGGCAGAAAGCACCCCAGAGAGTGGATGCACTATCACATGATTAATCCCCAACACATCCGCGACTAAACACGCGTGTTGCGCGCCAGCTCCGCCGAAACAAGACATCACAAAATTGCTCAGGTTGTGACCCTTCGCCACCGAGATTTCTTTTATCGCGTTAGCCATGTGATCAATGGCAATAGTCAGATAATCCTGAGCCAACTGCTGGGGGCTAAGCTGGGTGTTATTACGCTGATTGATGTCACTGGTTAAACGATTAAATTTGGCGATAGTTGCCCTCACATCGAGCGGTTGATCGCCTTTGTCACCAAAATGTTTGCCAAACATGTCAGGCTGAATTTTTCCTAGCAATACATTGATGTCAGTGACGGTGAGTGGCCCATCGTTACGGTAACTGCACGGCCCCGGAAAAGCGCCAGCCGAATGCGGGCCAACCATCAACCGAGCACCATCGGTCGCTAAGATTGAACCGCCGCCAGCTGCGACGGTGTGAATACTCATCATCGGCGCGCGTAACCGCACCCCAGCAACGTTAGCTTCCCAATCACGCTCATAATGACCATCGTACAACGAGACATCGGTACTGGTGCCGCCCATGTCGAATCCGATCACTTTACGAAAACCCGCCTGTTTGGTGGTTTCCACCATCGCCACCACACCGCCAGCAGGCCCAGAGAGCACCGCATCTTTACCTTTAAAATATTGGCCAGCCACTAAGCCACCACTACTTTGCATAAACTCTAATTTAGGCTGTGGAAAAACCGCACTAATATGCGAGACATAACGGGCTAACACCGGGGATAAATAGGCATCAACCACCGAAGTATCCCCACGGCTGACAAATTTCACCAGCTTAGAGACCTGATAAGAGATTGATATCTGACTAAACCCTAACTGCTCGGCAATGTCGGCGACCAGCTGCTCATGAGCACTAAACTTGTAACCGTGCATAAAAACTATCGCTAACGCCCTAATACCTTGCTCATAAATCGTTGCAAGCTGCGCGGTCACGGTTGTAATATCCGGCGCCGAAATAACCCGCCCTTGCGCGTCAATCCGCTCATCAACCTCAACAACTTGTTGGTACAACGCTTGAGGCTTTTCGATATCGAGCGCAAAAAGATCATCTCGATGCTGATAGCCAATCTTTAAACTATCGGCAAAACCTTTAGTGGTGACCAGCACCATCGGCTCACCTTTACGCTCAAGTAAGGCATTAGTCGCCACCGTGGTGCCAATCCGAATATTGGCAATTTCACGCGTGTATTGTGGATGATTGTCTAATACATAATTAATTCCAGCCACCGTTGCATCATCATATTGGCTGGGGTTATTGGACAATAGCTTATGCGTCACTAATGTATTGGTTGGCGTCTGCGCCACGATATCGGTGAATGTGCCACCACGATCCACCCAAAATTGCCACTGTCCAGTCATGCATTACTCTTGATAACTTATTAATAGATACAATTTACACGTAAATCACACCGATTAAAACCATCACGTATTTCGCCAATTCCTCAGAGACGATATCTCGGAAGATGAATAATATATATCGCATGCCGAAATCGATAAATAATCACGAAAAACGCTAAAAACGGTTCCATTGTTTATTCTTCGTCTCGGCAATCTACTTAATCAGGCTCCTGAATCTCAGATTGACAGATCAATTCACTGACGAAATATTGCTTTGAAATGGAGCAAACGTATTTTCAGGGACGAAAATCAGAGCTTACATGAATGTATTCATGCGTTTTTCGTAATTCAAAGGAATATTTTGTTGAAGCTGCGAACGTTAAATTAACAATCTTGCCGTGTATTTTTAACTGATTAATGCGTAAAATAATGGCAATCGAGTTAAGTTATTTAATCGCCATGCAATATAAGCTTCGCCCCTACCAACAACAAGCGGTTAACGCCACCGTTGAACATTTCAAAAAAACCGATGAATCGGCCGTGATAGTATTGCCCACCGGCAGTGGCAAGAGCCTAGTGATTAGTGAACTAGCCCGTATCGCTCGCCACAACATCTTAGTGCTGGCGCATGTCAAAGAACTGGTTGAACAAAATCATGCCAAATATCAAAGCTACGGCCTTGAGGCGAGCATATTTTCTGCGGGCTTAGCGCAAAAAGACAATCAGCATCAAGTGACCTTTGGCAGCGTACAATCGGTTGCGCCCAACCTTAAGAAATTCACCCAGCATTACTCACTAGTGATCATCGATGAATGTCACCGAGTTGGAATGATTGACGACAACAAAGACAGTCAAAACCAATATCAACAGATCATCAGTCATCTTAAAAGCAACAATCCAAACCTTAAAGTGCTTGGCCTCACCGCGACCCCATATCGAATGGGCAGTGGCTGGGTTTATCAGTATCATTATCATGGTTATAGCCGCGGCGAAACGCAATCAGTCTTTAAGCACTGCATCTTTGAAATGCCGTTGTCATTAATGATCAAGCAAGGTTTTCTAACCAAGCCTACCCTGATTGATGCGGCAATTGCCCATTACGACTTTGGCAGCCTTAGCGCTCAGAAAAATGGCGAATACAATAGTAATGAGGTCAACTCGTTGCTCACCCAATACCCAAGAGTGACTCAGGCTATTTGTCAGCAGGTTATAGAATTGAGCGCTCAGCGCCAAGGAGTGATGATTTTCGCCGCCACCACCAAACATGCCAGAGAAATTATGGGCTATTTGAGCGATCACGATTGCGCGATGATCCTTGGCAGCACGCCCAACCAAGAGCGTGATGACATCATTAACGATTTTAAACATAAGCGGATTAAATATCTGGTCAATGTCGCCGTACTAACCACCGGTTTTGACGCGCCACATGTCGATTTTATCGCCCTGTTAAGGCCGACCCAATCGGTCAGTTTATTCCAACAAATTGTCGGACGTGGTTTACGGTTAAGTGACAACAAGCAAGACTGCCTAGTCATTGATTATGCCGGCAGTGGTTTTGATCTGTATCGTCCCGAAGTTGGCAGCGCAAAACCCAATAGTGACAGTGTGCCGGTGATGGTTCCGTGTCCGTTATGCCAATTTGGTAATACGTTTTGGGGTAAGACAGATCAAGATGGCCTGATCATCGAACATTACGGTCGACGCTGCGCCGGCGTAGAACTAGACGACGATGATAAACATCAACAATGTGACTATCGTTTTCGATTTAAGGAATGTGGTCAATGCGGTCAGGAAAATGATATTGCGGCGCGTAATTGTAACGCCTGTGGCCACGCGATTATCGACCCGGACCAACTACTAAAAAAAGCATTATCTCTCAAAGACGCGATGGTATTACGTTGTAGCGGTATGAGTGTTGAAGCAGACAGTAAAGTCAGCACCAAGTTAAAGATAACCTATTTTGATGAAGACGGCGCGCAGGTTAGTGAGTCATTTAACATGGCGGTTAACGGCGCCAAACATGCCTTTAACCAACAATTTGGCAAACGGGCCGTACAAGGCACGTTGCCAACGATATTTGATAGTGCGGCGCAAATAATCGCCCAGCAACAGCAACTCACCGCGCCAGATTTTGTGATTGCCCGCAAACAGAAACACTATTGGCAAATCAAAGAAAAAATCTTTGATTACCAAGGCAACTATCGCAAGGCTAATCAACTGGGCTAATCAACTGGGCTAACTCACAGGGCTAATGCGGTATGAACTTGGCGTTATTTTTTTCTCGATAACGGCTTTGCCATAAGCCGCCGCCAATCATGATTAATAACATCACGCCCAAGGCGTAATAGATGAAATCATTTGGCTGTGCATGTTGCTCAGTTTGTTTCTCAAGCTGTTGACCGCTAACCCCTTGCTGCGCGTTTGTTGGCGCATTAGCACTCGCGCTCGCGAGATTGTCCGTTGCTGCGACCGCTTGCAATGGCGCCAAACCATAGCCAGACGCGAGTTGGTTAACATGCTCTTCCAAGGCATCGTTTAGGGCTAACAGATCGTTGATGTTCACTAACGCGATGTATTGCTCTATCAATTGCTTGAGGCGGGCAGGATCAGCATCCCAATAGTCTTTGCGTTGGGCTTCGAGCATCCGCTCCATCATTCGGGCCAGCGCCGCAGGGTTGATCTCTTTAAACCATTCGTCCAGTTCAAGGCCTAGCTTGTCATCTGTTCTGGTCAAGTTCAACCGGACACTTCCTGAGAGTTTTCATAACTAACTGGTGTTTTATCACCGTTAGCCGAGTGCAGCCTTTCGAGGTTGTAATACCTAATGTAAGCTGCGACATCTTTTTTCATATGGCACCTAGTTGGTTGCGGTACTTTAAATATCCAGTCATGCTTTAAACTTCCAAAGAAACGTTCAACAACAGCGTTATCCCAACACGCACCAACATCTCCCATGCTCGAACGCATACCACAATTAGTTAATAAACGTCGAAAGTCTTTACTAGTGTATTGTGAGCCGCGATCGCTATGAAAAACGAGTCCCTTTGGAGGGGTTCTTAGCTTATACGCTCGCGTTAATGCTTTGCTAATTAAGTCAGTGGTCATTCGCTTGGCAATCTCCCAGCCAACGATCCTACGACCACACAAATCCATTACAACGGCTAAATACATCCACCCTTCACCGGTCTTCAAATAGGTGATATCACCGGCCCAAACTTGATTTGTCGCGGTGGGGTTAAAATTCATATTAAGCAGATTAGGGGCAACAGCATCACTATGTTTACGTTTCGTTGTCACTTTATACGCCAACCTTTGTGTCACGACTAAACCATGCATTTTCATTATTTTTCGAACTTTATACCGACCAACAGCAAAGCCTTCTAAGCGCAATATCTTCATCAATTCACGGTTACCCAGGCTCTCGCGACTTTTTACGAAAAGCGCTTTAGCACGACGATGCAACCGTAATGTTTCAGCCGTAATTAATATTCCCGGTCGCTTCAACCAAGCGTAATAAGCTGATGTGCTTGCCTTCATCACTCGGCACAATATAACGACAGGGTAATTACTTGACTGCTCTTTGATGAAAACAAATTTTATTTCATTTCTCTCGCGAAGAAGGCACTCGCCTTTTTAAAATATCTTTCTTCATACGCAGAATTTTATTTTCCTTGCGCAACGTCTTTAATTCTTCTCGCTAAGCGATATTCCCTGCTGTTGCTCTTCGATTTTATCTTTCCACTTATAAAGCAGGTTTGGGTTAATACCGAGTGATTCTGCGGCTTCTGGCACGGTATAACCTTGTTCAAGGATCAGCGCTACAGCTTCTTCT
>Ga0105359_10002704_pt1 | contig 14593 bp, 18 predicted proteins | sample GOMGulsemesocosm_6_FD_83659 | JGI IMG/M metagenome (GOLD analysis project Ga0105359, IMG submission 83659) | Methane-oxidizing microbial communities from mesocosms in the Gulf of Mexico - GOM8C Gulf of Mexico | ecosystem: Environmental > Aquatic > Marine > Cold seeps | place: Gulf of Mexico... | reverse complement strand
TTGAGTTATATTCATTATTTCAATCGGCTCACCGCCAATGGGACGCCTTATTTTTTGACTAATGAATGCCGCAAGACCAATAGAAAAAAGTATTCCTATAAGTGAAAACACTTCAATTAAAATTAAATACTCTTCATTATCAGCTTGCAGTGTTGGTCCTAGGTGGTCCTGATCAACTTTTACTGAAAGTTTTACATCTTCAGCGGCGCTAGAAATAATTGGGCCTATTACGTCTAATTGTTCATTTATAATTGTATTTCGCTTTAAAATAAGATTTTTAATGGCAATAAAACTTTGCTTATAATCTACTCTTGCATTTATAAACTCTTTAAACAAAGCGCGGCGGGCTGGATTATTTAACTGCTCATCTAATGTATTGACTATTGTATCTATCTCAACACCAATTTCTTTTTCAACCCTTTGTGCTGAGTTAATAGCATTAGTGGTTAAAAATTTATTCGCATATAACCTAGCTAATAAAACGTGCTCTTGTATACGACCAGCATAATAAGCTGCTACTGTGTCCTTATCGTTGAAAGCACTTTTCATAATAGCGGTTAGCTTTGTTCGCATCTTTAACCCTGAGGGGTCTAATTTATCAAAAACTAAATGATCTCTTTCTTTTTTAAAAGCGATTATGAGTTCAAAATTACGGATGTAATCATTAATTGAATCATCAATAATGGCTACTTTTTGGGCTCTATCTTTTTGTTGTATTTCAATTTTTGCTTCAGCTAAAAATTGTTTCAGTTTTTCAAGACGGGATTGATAGTTACTAACGCTTACAGAGCTACCGGTTTTAAAGAATTCTTTAACATAAAGGCGAGCAAAAATCATGTTAGCTTGTAAGCGCCCCGCTAAATTAGTATCTCGGGCGAGTAATCGATATTCTTTAAAACCGTCACCTGTATCATTTAACGCTCGATAAGATAAGGCTGAAGTAACGACTAAAATAGAAACTAACAGACCAAAACCGAGGAATAATAAAGTAGAGAGTTTTAAGTTATTAAACATAGCATACCTTTTTCATTAATATTCAGGACAGAACATAACTACTTAATAGTAGGATATTATTGACTTATTGCCATGTTTATTTTCTTAAGCGGATGATTATCTTAATTTCTTTTACAATTTTCAGTTTAGCCCTAACGGAAAATATTGTAGCTTATTTTGGGGAGATCGTTTTGATGGAGTAATAAGGAAAGTTATAGGGAATTAAAGAACAACTACAATCCTTTTTGAACCATTTCTTTAATTAATTGTGCTTTGACAAAGTGATCTAATTTATGCGTTTGTATCCACCAGGTTGCCGCTTCCATCAGTAATTCAGGATCATCGTTTTTATTTGCAAAGAAAGCATAAAAAGATAAACCAACATTGTTACCTTTACTTTCAATTTTATTATTACAAACATTAATAACTTTAGCTCTTAACTCTGCTCTCATAATTTATTTTATCGCCTTTATTAGAAATTTGTAGATGCTGCTAGCAACTCTTTAAATATTCACTTTATTTTGCTTTATTAAAAGCACAAAAAAATATCCCAATGAATACTCCAACAGCTATACCCACTCCCACACTATCGAAAAAAACTTCCCAAAATAACACCGACTCCAGCACCAAAAGCAATAGCTAATCCGGCGCTATTTGATTTGAATGTGCTCAATTGATTATCTTTGCTGATAAGTTCGCTATATCAAAGTTCATTAAAAGCTTCTAACCATTCAGAGAAAGAATCAGATACTTTTTGAACCGTATAAGATTGATTGTCAAAAAACCATACCGGTAAATCTATTTCTCTCTTTACACAATCGTCAAGTTTGAAACAAAACATATTTCCCTTACAGTCAGATGCAAATAAAATATGTCCCTTTGGCATACCACTCATTTCATATAGCTTTGATAATGAAGAAACATCTTCTAGGCTTAAGAAATCTTGCACAGCAGAAACGTCAGAGTTTAAATCGCAAATTTTAGTTAATACATTCGGAGAATGAACCAAGCCATAGGTAGAAATCAAATATTTATATGTGTCTGGTAAAAAACAATTTAATTGTGACTCTAGCGCTAAAATATCGTTAGTGTTTATTGGAACCATGGAGTTTTTACTACCCCAGTTTTTTACAAATGTATCAATACTATTCAATGTAGAAATACTCCAAAATAGTTAACGCTGCAACAAGCAGCACAAAATAAGTGATTAAAATAACTAGATACGAGCAAAAGGTTAACTGTTTTATCCTTTTATCCCCTTACGAAAATGATTATTCGGGACAATAATTTTCTAAAAACAACGTTGTCTGACTAATCACTTCGTCCGTCATTTCTTTATGAGGCACATGGCCGCAGTTTTCTATAATTATGATTTTAGATTTTCCTGAAACTTTGCTAGCAATAAATTCTGGAAATGCATTTGACCCATATTCATCTTTGTCTCCATGAAGCGCCAACACTGGACATGTTACTTTGCCAATACGAGATTCAAGACTCCACGAAGAAAATTCAGCAGACAACCAAACATCAATCCAAGCTTTAAGTACCCAACTTGCTTTATCACCATGCCATTTCATTAAGCGCTCTAGTTGTCCGTGCTGTTGAAATAATACTTGTGCTTCTTTAATCCCTGCGATAGTCATTTCTTCGACAAAGGCCTGTGCTGACTCAGTTACAACACCAATACAATCTTTATCTTTGGCAGCAATCCCTATTGACATTGCGCCACCAACACTATGCCCAAACAGATAGTATTTGTTAAATTGGGCAGCGACCTTAATGTATGGAAAATAGATGTCTGCTTCATCCCAAACGAAGTCAATACTTGGAATATTATTGTTTACGCTTGAGCGTCCAAATCCAAAGCGGTCATACGCTATAACAACGCATGATAATGAACGGGCGAGTTGTTCTGGAAAATCTCGCCATAAATCTACACACCCCAAAGAATCATGCATTAGCACAATAGGTGATGAGAATTTAGGGCTTTCAGGAATCCATTTTTTTACAAAAATAGTACCTACTTCTACATCAACAAACAATTCTGTAAACCTAACTATACTCATAATGTCCACATTTCCTAATACCTTGCTAAGCTGCAATAAATAAGTTGGCAAAAGTTTGTGACATAACCAACTGCTAAATGCCCTACTTTTAAACGATGTTAATAATTTGATTTACTGAGCTTTGGTTTACTACAATTTGATTTCGTTAATTTGAACTTGAGGTTGGGTATTTGTGTAATTAGGTATATCTGACATTATTTTGTCAACATGTGGAGCAAATGCAGTCTGAAAACTTTCCACTGAATCAAATATCAAGTTTCCCATGGCGATAAAAGGTGCACTTTCTCCCGGTGCACCTCCAGCTAGTCCGTGGTCAACATTACTGCCTTTTAGCGCATCACCAAGAAGTTCTGCAGCCATTGTCATGTGAGTATTGCAATAATAGTCAATATCAAATTTAGCATCTGATGAGTTTGGGTACATTACACTTACTTTAATCATTATTTTACCTTTACGTTGAAGTTACATGAATAAATTTAAATTTGCTCTTTAATTGGCTTATTAAAATTTGAACCATTAATTAATCTGATTGGTATAACACTTTGATCATAAAAAATATGCTAGCGATTAAAAGCTAAGAAAAATAAATGCATCAAGAAAACAATCCCCTAATACATTAAAATTGAGACTAAGTGTTGTTGTCCTCATGTAATACAAGCGAGACAAGTTTATGAACAACGGGTGAGACAATAATTATTGTTGGGAAAGCGACTATAAAGGCAAAGCTCCATGCCTTTAACCAAATAGTAGTTATATTGGTAACCATACCCACGTTAAAAACACTGATAACAAAAGACATAAAACCCGACATAAGTAATGCCATAAAAAATGAAAATACTACTTTGTGATGTTTACGTGCGATCATTCAAAATACTCATAAATTTATACACCCTAAAAGGCGTTGTTAATAGCTGGGTAAAATAGAAAGGTAACAGAACCAATTATTAACAGCTTTACATGACGGGCTTGTCCGTTAAATTGACACATATTCTTCTTTAATTATTTTATCATGTTCCCATGTTTGAATATGCTTACCCGTAAACTGATTTATTGAAGAATCATAGCCCGTCATTTTATAATGAAAGACTAGCTCTGAAACATTACCAATAATTTTTTTTGATATTAATTTAACCGTAAACTTTTGAATTGTCCCAATAAAGCCTTTTTGCTTATCATATGACTCACGCATTGATTTAGCGAAAACTTGGCCGTTATTCAGCATGATGACATTTGGATCATAATACTTTTCACATAACTCAAGAACTAATCCTGCTTGGTTCATCACGATATAGTCATCTACTAAGTTATTCAATACATTCGTTCCTAAAATATAATGCGCCAACTGATGGCTTATACCCACTCTACTTGAAAGTGCTCGTTTCAGGAAGTCTGAGCGACTCATAATCAAGGAGTATTTTTTTAATTGGTCACTTTAAAAAAACTAGTTTAGCATATTCACAAACCTTAATTGAGTTTATTATGCAGGCTTTATCATGCTGTTTTCGTGTACATTATTTATTTCAAGAGAATGTTTAATCCAAGTGATTTTACGTAAAAACTCGCCTATTGATTACCTGATTATGTAATTAATATCTGCTTAATCTCATCATTTAAATACGATAAAATTACTCTTTTATTATTTAGCTTATTTTATTAATGTGAGTTTTTAAGCAATATACTCTTTAAACTTTTTGAAAGAAAATAAGTATTCATTTCTGTCACGGCAACTCTAGAAAAAAGTAAGCCTAAAATTACTGTAACGATCAGTAACCAAGCTGAATAACCAAAAATATAATAACTGCCACCCACAAGGATAATGAGAAAGACCATACGTATCAAAAAGGCGATTATAGCGAAATTTAAAACTTTCAAATTAGCGCTAGCATCATTACTCGCCTCTTTAAGCAGCAAAAATTGTTGCTCTCTTTTTAAATGTGAAATAGCACTAAAATGATCAATATATGCTTTTATATCCATAAATCCTCATATGTTACTAACGCCACGTAAGCGTCAAAAAGTTGATTTGAATTAATAATTAAGAAGAAACACTAACTATTTTAACAACTAAACCGTAGACACAAAAACCTTCATTTAATCAAATCACCGTTCAATTACTAACGAAGATAAGTTTTTCAGCTATTATTAAATAGTCTACCCTAATAACAAGAAGATAGTAATTTATGTATAGCCAGCATGACCCTAGTTAAGCGTTCAACATATCTAACTATTTTATTACTTCTATTTATCACACTTAAGGTTAGTGCTGTAAAGGAAGTGACACCTAGTCAAGTTTTTTCAGAAGCTAGAGCGCTCGAAAATGCCATCAATAAATTCAGTAAAAATGAAAGCAATAGATTAAACTCAATGAAGCTATTTGACGCGGAGCCCCTGCACGTATATGCAATCGCGACTGCGCTTAATGAAAAGGTAGGTTTATTAATGGACATTGAAGGCTTGTCTGAAATTAAACGACATGCTTTTCCAAATGAAGACATCCAACCTAAAGATGTGCTACAACTCATCAAAGTGATACAAAGCAATATTCAAAAACTGAGACCTGAAACCCAATTTGAACGCATAATAGTACACGGTAAAAGTCCAAGGGATGTTTTACGAGTTTTGATAAAAACCAACCTTTTATTAGACAACTTGGTAGATAAGACATTCTCACCTAAATATTTATATACAATGGTACAGCAACTAAAGAAAAACTTAATGCATGCCATTGTACAATCAGGCAGAAGGCTACCTAAAAGTAATTTTGCACTATTTAGTAATGTCGAATCAAAAGACTTGTTTGTTAATGCTGAGAACATGTTCAAAACGTTAATGAATACCACCCGTCTTAAGTTTGATCAGGATTACCCTGAAAGGCCTTATTATAGCCCCTACGATAAAAGTGAAATTCGCCCATATCATGTGTATACAATAACAGTAATGAATATTGTGTTATTCAAAGACTTGATTCGACGATATGATATACCGCAGTATCACCATGAAAAGCGGACTATCTCTTCAGTAGTATCACCGGCACATATTTATGCCGAGTATGAAAAAATACTTTATCTGATGTACTTTTTTAATATGAAAAATTAATCAATATATACCCGTTCCACTTGAAGATGCATGATTCAGAATGATTAAAAGCCAAATTAGTTGCGTTTATCACAACTAATTACTCAGTTATCCTTTAATCTATCAGGTTAATATCTAACGAATTTAATAACCTTACTGCCTCATATCGGCAAAAACTTGCGTTTTTAAGGATATTATTTTTTATATTTATATCGTAACTTTTAGCGCTATGAAAATTTGCACCTGTAAGATTGGTATTGTTAAATAAACTATCTTGTAAATCAGTCTGAGAGAAATTTACGTCACTTAAATTACATTCTCTAAAATCAACATCATGTGATCTACATTCTACAATCATTGTTTTCTCTAAATTTAAGCCATAAAAGGATGATGAATTTATCATGCACCTCTTAAAGTTTAACGGTGCCAATAAGACTAAGCCACGCCAATATGCGTTAGTCCAGTTAACGCCAATAATTTTGCAATCGATAAACTCAACGTCTAAAAATTTACTATTATTTACAGCTACGTTGTTAAGTGTACAGGCTATAAATGTGCAGTTATTAAATTCACAGTTTAAAAAGAGCGCTTCATTAAAGTCACATGATTTAAAGCAACAATCGAAAAATTCATTATTCAAAACCTTCTTTTGAGAAAACTTTAAATCGTTAAAAATTTGATTGTAAAAATTTTTATGATCACCATCTAAATCATTTATTGATTCTTTCATATTTGAATTAAAACTCATTTAATACCTAACTCCCTACTATTTACATAGTAACAATACTAACTACACACGCCGACTATACCCGCTCCACTTGATTATGATTTGCTCAGCCTTCCCCAAGGGGCTGGTTTAGAAATGCTTTATACTGCGTTATTGATTTTAAGAAGGGAATAACCACTCTCTACAATCAATGCCTTGCCTAAAGACGTTTCTAATTCCAGCTGAATCCTGCATCTTCAATTGGAACGGGTATATAACTCTTTTACCATAAAATATTTACAACCTGTTTTAGGGTAACCCTGCTGAGTCCATTGAGTTTTGTAACCATGTTTCTCATAGAATGGCATCGCTTGGAAATTAAGTGTATCGAGTAAACACCTAATGCACCCACGTTCTCTACCTACGTCTTCAATTTCTTTTAGTATTTTACTACCTATGTTTTGACCTCGTAGCTCATCTGAAACCCATAGTGTATCTAATAACAACCAATCTCCGAATGAACGGGCAGCAGCACCCGCAATAATAATTCCTTGATCATTTTTTATTTGTACTGCTAAGGGAAGTCGCTTACTCACTTCCCAATTAGCCCAATTGAAATCATCAATTTTGTTGTCAAGATAATCAATCAATGCCTGCTCAGGGTTTTCTAATACTTCAATTTTCATAAATATTCCTAATTATTAATGCTCTACTAACCTACCCTCGTATCCAATTGCTTCAGCTTTAATAAATTCAGAGCTTATTTAACTGTTATGTGTTTGTTAAAGACCAGACTGCAAATTCATTACCGCTAGGCTCAATAAAATGAAAGCGCCGGCCACCAGGAAATGAAAAAATAGCCGTAGATATTATACCACCCGCGGTTTCGACAGCGACTTGAGTATGCTCTATATCATTACTTTTTAGAACCAGTAAAGCTGATCCACTAGACGACACTGATATTAGATCTGATTTATAAAAGCCACCGTCCAACCCCTGATCCGAAAAAGATGAATAGTCAGGCCCGTAATCTTTAAATGACCAGCCAAAAGCTTTTTCAAAAAACAGTTTTGTCTTGGTAATATTACTCGCGGGGAATTCAACGTAATTTAATTTTAAATTGGTCGTCATAACCTTAATGCTCCTAGGTATATTTAGCTGCGATAAACGGTGATTAATAACTTGTTAAGTATTAATCCCTCAGGCTAAAACTTTGTTTGAGTTTATCTATTTGATGAGCGCCATAATAAGCATAAATTTGGTGTTTGACTATACTGCACGAAAAGCTACGTAACTTTAATTGTTACGTTTTATTGCCTTGTTAAATTTCAAGACTAGTAACCCCCCAATATGCATTGCTTTTTGCATTTAACATCCAGCCTTTTTGAATCAATGCCTTTCTAATATATCGATTCATAAATCCATGGCCAAACAATACAACTTTATCTTGATATTCAGCAATTTCAATTAACTTAACGGCCGCTAGCTCTGCCCGTTCTTTTGCTTGCTTAAAAGATTCAAATGAACCTTTGCAACCTAGCATCCAAAGAAACCTTGAGATATAAACCCAGCGCCAAGCGGTTAATTGAAAGGGCAGTTTATATCTAGGTATTTCCATTTCTCGGTACAGTTTATCAATTATTTTCGGTGACTTTTCAACGTATATTTTAGTTGAATGAATCGCACGTTTTAGATCACTTGATACAATATAAAAAAATTTATATTCATCATTTACCTTTTCAGGCCGACTATCGTTGGCAACGTCAGAAAGGTTGTATCGTCTGATCCAATGGGTATATTCAAATGCATTAATTATGGGATTATTTGCAGATGTTGGCTTTCCATGCCTAATTAAGATTATTTCCATTAGATACCTAGATCCCACTAAAAGGTTATTAAAAGAGGCTTAAAATTGTTTTCTACAATAATTGATGAACAAAACAAACGTTTGTATCGCTTAACCTGTAAACAATAACGGATAAACCATAACATAGAATGCTTACCAATTTATAAAACTCAGCAATTTTACAAAAATAATAAGCAAAGTAAACCTTCGGTTGAAGTGCCAAACGGTTAACACTATATAGTGTCTGTATCGACTTATTCATCTGAACGCTCTTATTGGCGACCTTATCTATTGTAATATTTATTCTTTTTAACTAAAGCCGGCCCCATTAAACCGCTATTTTTGTGAACCAACAACAAACAGTAGCGATATGTTCACAAAACTTGTTTTTTAAATGTGTTTAGTAGCAATGGTACTAATTATTTTTCCTTTGACTACAACGCGCTATTATCTGCCTCTTTTGATTATCAGATTTATCACGCCATCCTGTAATTTCTGAGATAGATCTATAACAACTTATACATACTTTATTTTCGTTCAACCGACATTTACTAACACAAGGGCTGAGTAGGTTTTTGTTATTTTCGTTCGAAATATTTGTCATTAATTAACCATGAAATAAAGACTTAACACCTTGTTATTAGGCTGAATATTATTAGCTACAATGTGATGCGACGTAGATTACAGCCAACAATTATGTATACTAGGTTATTTGCTAGTTATGTTTACAGTGTTTTGTACTTAAGAATGATTTGATCAATAATATCTGGTTTCAGATAAAGAGGGTGATATGGAATAGCTAATTATGCACCAAGCAAGTTTAAGTGTTTGATTTTTTTGTAACACAATGACAATGATATACAATGGGCTAACTCTGTGAATGGCACATTTTGACATATTTTAAAGATAATCGCTCGATTACCTTCATAGGTAAAAGTATCCCCATACACTGCTTTAAAAGTTTCAATCAAAGATGTTTTACAATTGAAATAAATACAGTATTGATCTGGATATTTAGCTTTCCAATCAAATCTAACCGTACTACCGATCTTTGAAATATAACTTGGCTCACCCCATTTTAAGGTTTCTGTTAAATCAGAAATGCCTTCCTGTTTAGCAACACTAAAAATTAGATCTCGTATATTGTTAAGCAGAACATAAACATGATCTGGGTAGGTATCAAATTTTTGTTTTACGCTCAAATCCATTAATCATCTCATTCTTTTGTAAATAAAGAACACCGCATTAGGTTCAACCTTTGCAAATAAAACATCATAGAATTTAGTACTTTTTCTATATCGTTTGTACCTAACGTTGTATATGATCATAATCATTACTCCATAAACTAGTGAGTTATACAGAGCACACTGTAATTTCACACAGTACGTGTAAAGTCTAACATCTCATGAAGTGATATATAATTGTAGGCTGCAAAATTTTATATCTATGATTTTACTGATCTATCTTAAATATTTTACGAATAGAAAATGAAACAAACAACGAGATTAAAATACCCATAAAAAAATATATTGCCATTATATACTTCCCTAACTCTGATACTTTTACCTCGCCATTTTGTAATAAACACTCAGCTTTACTGTATTCAAAACTACCGCCATTATCGACACATTGAGCCACTAACAAATAATCATTAACAAACCAAATAGCGATAAGGCTACAGATTACGCCAATAAACAGCGGAATAGAATTTTTCTTCATATTTTTCCAATAATATAACACGTCATAAAAAGTAAAATTGTTAGCTAAAGTACTGCAATGCGAGCAGCCCTGTGTATTATGCCATTTTGAATAATTCGCTACTTCTTACTGCTTTATCAAAGCTGATTTTACAATAGCAAAACCAATAAGCCCTAATAAGACACCGGTAATTTTATCAATGTAATAGGCTACTTTTGTAAACTTACTTCTTACTTTATCTGTTGAAAGAAGAAAGATGATTGATAAATCCCATAAAAATACAATAACTGTCATCCAGATACCTAAGCCCATTTTAAAAGCAAAGCCCACTTCAGGTGTAAGCACAACAGTAAATAGACTAAGATAAAACAACAAATTTTTTGGGTTCAATATTCCAGACATAAATCCAGTAATGAATTCTTTGAAAAAAGTTGCTTTAATGGTACTAGAATGCTCATTCATATTTAAGTAGCTATATGAGCTTTTACGAGCTCGTAAAGCCTGTACCGCAAGATAAATTAGAAACAATCCACCGATAATCTTTAGCGCAATCATTACCGACACAGATGCAGCTAAAATAGACCCCACACCAACCAAACATAAAGCGATGTAAACGGCGTTAGCAGATGCAATACCTAACGCAACACCAATTGCATTTTTACCTTCGTTTTTGATGGCACTTTTTACAACTAGCACAAAATCTGGTCCGGGGCTTATTAATGCAAGAAAATGAGCTATTGCCACCGTCACGAAGATACTTATTAAACTTACGTCCATACCTTCACCTTATTATGCAAGCACATACTGACTGATGTGTTTATTAAATTTTATGAGATCGAAAGAGCCTTTTAATTCAAATTTAGCCATGCCCAACTCACTTAAATAAACCTCTATTTCACAATCCAAATCTAATGTGCCGGAAGACTCAACTGAAAACGCTTGAATTTTGCTATAAGGCAAAGAAGTATAATCAACTTTAGAACCTGTAATTCCTTGAACATTCGCCGCAATAATTCTTTTATTGGTAAAAACCACTTGATCTCTAATACTTTTAAACGCAGCAAAAATTGATTCACCATCTATCATAAATTTATGAAAATCTTCTCTCGCCTCGTCGGTTTCGATTGCTTTTAACTTGAAAACTGATGAATTTTTAAAATCTATCATAAATACTCCATATTTGAATTGTTGCTTAACGAATGATATGAACTCCCCTTTCTAAACGGCATCAATGCATTATGCTGCAGGTATTAAAAGAGGGGAAGCGTATCTTCAATTAAAGAAATTGGCATCGATTTTGCCATATTTTCTTTTAGTATTAATGGTGTTGACCAACATAGCAAGGGGATATTACATAAATTGTAAAACCTCGATTTATCGCTCCTTAAAGCTGGTTTTTGATAAGGCACAGTTCACCTCAAGTAAAATTAACTATTACATTTCTTTTTAAGGACGCTATATGGACGTAGCTCATTAGAGAATGCAGGAGAAGCATATTCTCCTGAATAAACTTTAATAAAAATATACCTTGATTATGAGCGATCAGACTTCGTTAAACGAGTACCTTAAAGTGGAGTGGGTATCGGTAACAGAAACTAAAAAACAGTTTGAAGAACGACCTTAGTCACGGGTTAAATTTTTTAACTGGATATTGTGAAGTTTTGGTAAGATAAGTAATGATAAAATGGCACCAAATAAAGCCAAGCCCATATCTGATTGAGTATCCCAAATGTATCCTTGAGTTCCCAAAAAGGCTTCTGCATCTTCACCCGAAGCCAACGCAACCCACCACTCAATTAATTCATAAAATGCACTGAAGGCCAAACAGATAGAAACAATAATAATATTTCGCCAAAAATCACCATTTACCACACTTTTACGAATTAAGATTTCTCTCGCTAATAACGCTGGTACAAAACCCTGAAAGAAATGCCCTACTTTATCGTAATTATTTCGCTCTGCACCAAATAAATTATCAAAAAATGGTACTTCAGCGTAGGTATAATGACCACCTATCATTAAAACAACGCAATGTAATAATATAAAGACATATAACATTGAAGTAAGGCGGAATGAATTGTAGGTAACTATTAATAATACTCCGGCAATTAAAGCCGGAAGAACTTCAAGAAACCATGTGAATTGATCTTTAGGGGATATCCCCGACCAAATAAAAACGGTTATGAAGACTAACATCCATAGGTACTTCATCATTCGATACTCCAATTAGGTTAATGCACTAAAAACAGGATAAATTCGTTTACTAATATGTTCTTAAATAAAATATAGTCAAAAGTATTTAATTCTGTTTTTCAGCCTATTACACGAAAATATTTAAGATTTTTCTTATAACTATTAAAGCACCATAATATGAAATTGAGAAGAGTATTAATACAGATAATAGTGTGTTTGTAGTAGCACAAGAAATGAAACGCCTACCGCAGCAGTGAAAGGCGCGGCGGCTAAAACATACAAAGTAAAAAAAGTAAATATATGCCTTCTCTAGCGAACATAATATCTTTGTTAAGCTAATGCTTCTAATAAATGGAAGTGGATTTCAACTAGACTCAATCAGAGGTTCTCTAAATCCTATCCAATTTACCATTTTAGCCTTAAACATAAAAAATTAGTCATTTTGACTCTAGCTCTCTTCTCCCTCTCCTTCGTCATCTTCCTCTTCTTCTGGTGGAACACATTTTATTTCGTATTCTGCGCTCGATTTTTGGGCGTTTGTTTCGTAGGCGTAGAGTTCATACACTCGTATCTCGCCATCACTACCATCATCAGAATCGGTGGACGTCCCTTTAAGTTCTCCTTTGTCAGTACACTTGATGGTAAATGAGATAACCTTTCGAGTTAGTAGGGTTCGAATAGAATAGTTTTTCTTTTTGTGAATTAAATCATCTGCAGGACCGTCATCATCCCATAGCTCTACCTTGCCTTTAAAACTAGTCGCGGTTACAGCTTTATCAAGTTTAATTTCTACTTTTGCAGTCGCTGAACTGTTGTAGGCAATTGAAGCACTGGGTGTTACAGAAATTATTTCAATTTTATCGACACTAGGTGCCGACGCGCAGCCGACAATTAATGAGATAAAAAATATTAGTACTAAATTTTGCTTGTAAGTCATAGAAGCCTCCATTCGCGCTAGCGAAGATTTCGTATTTGTTATTTGAAAAATCTAATATTGAGAAGCAAATAACCTCAGCTGTTTATCATATATTTAGTGAGGTTAGCGGGCCTACAACTATAAATGCTACAAGGCCCATTGCATATCAACGATACTCTCTGGGAAGGAGTTTGTATACCTGAAATACGTGGACGTAATCGACAAATGGAGATTGAAGATTTGTTCAGTTTATGGAAAGCTTGATTGGTGGTGTCTCTCATGTTGGGTGAAAATATATTGTGGGTATGAAACTTCCGTATCCGGAATCCTAACAGTGTATTAATACACAACATTTTTTATAATATATTTAGTAAGTTATAAGTAAGCTTTACTGTATTAAACTTTGTTTCTGACTTTACATAACGTGCAAATCCCTTTAGCCATCTATTCAGAGAGCAGTCGAAGTGTTCGATTAGAAAATATATGGCTAAAATTAGCGACGAAGGAGCAAAAGCCAACTGGTTTATTGTAACGAACACATACTTTAGGGGTAGACATATACTAGGAATGTTCCTTGTAATATAACAATCTTGTAGAATTACTCGTTTATTATGAATAACCCCATAAAACAGAGTTACTAAATGCATTACCTATATCGAGTTAACTCTCTACAGTGCGAGACAGGGGCACAAAAAATTTAGTAGTTTTGTTACAGGGTCTTTTCCGAACTCGCTCTTGCTTCAAGCTACCAAAAAAACTTTCCACTACAGCATTATCCCAGCAATCACCTTTACGGCACATACTACCTTTGATGCCATTAGCTAGTAACAACTTGCTATAAACTTTACTCGCATATAGTGAGCCATGTCCGCTGTAGATCAAAACATACAAAAATTTTCAAATACTAGTATCTCAGTGTGGCATAAGTCTATTTGTTTTTCGATGTTGGCCAAACAAAGGAAGTGGGTTTGGTGGAAGTCGTTTTTGCTACTGCTGTATTCTGGGCGAGTATCCCCCTGATTAATTTCCCCGTTTCTTTATGCTTACTACAAAATGTTTTTAGGTATAAAATTTCAACTCTACTACGTGCCCAAGGGGTT
>Ga0105359_10002693_pt1 | contig 14619 bp, 9 predicted proteins | sample GOMGulsemesocosm_6_FD_83659 | JGI IMG/M metagenome (GOLD analysis project Ga0105359, IMG submission 83659) | Methane-oxidizing microbial communities from mesocosms in the Gulf of Mexico - GOM8C Gulf of Mexico | ecosystem: Environmental > Aquatic > Marine > Cold seeps | place: Gulf of Mexico... | reverse complement strand
TATGTAAATAGCGCATATCTATTCGAGGTGAAATAAGCGTTTTATTTATTTCGGTACCAGGTTTAGAAGGGTCAACAAAATCTGCTTGTATATTATCAATACGTAATGCACCTGCTAATTCAAAGCTTTCGTTTGGTAGCCAAGAGTCTTGGATGAATAAGCCTGTAGTAACATAATCAAAACTGTCTTCAATATAATTATCTAATTGTTCTAATGCACGAGAACTAGAACGCATTTTTTCATTTCGATAATCAAAACCAAAAGTTAATAAGTGATTTTCATTTAAATCATAGTTAAATCGGGTGCTAAGGTATAGCATTGTATCGTCAGCACGATAATCAACACCTTCATAAAATGAATCCTGAAGATGATCAATATACGCAATACTAGAAGTGACATTTAGATTAGCTGACACTTCATGTAACCAGCTCAATGATAACTCTTCTCGATCTGTTTTTACCCATTCAGCAGTTTCCCAAGGTAAACCCGTATAACGATTGCGAACATCATTATCTTCAAATAATTGTTCAGACTCTCCATAAACAACGCTAGATAGCGCATCGGAAATACTGTATGTCGTATCACCAATCACAGGACCACCAAATACTTCTGAGTTACTTTGATTATAGCGAAACCGGATGTTATCTGTGTAACTTAAGTCATGGGATAAATATAAAGTAAGAGATTGATTTGTTAACAAAGGGTTTTCACTTACACCATTATGATCGCCATCAAATTGATCTCGGTTATCATATTGACCAACGAGTGTGATATTTGTATTACTATCATCACTGACCCCTGTCGCCACCATTGAAGCCTTGCGATAACCTAACTCCCCTGCAGATAAATCAAATTGCACGCTATTTTCAAATGCGCTTTTAGTGATCATATTTACAGTGCCACCAATTGCTTCTGGTGCAGTTAATGACGCCCCTGCCCCACGCGCAATTTCGATAGAGCCAATACCACTTGCAGCTACAGAGTCCATGCCATAAAATCCTGAAATCATCGTATGCATAGGAATTCCATCTATCAATACATTAGTATGTTCTCCTTTCATACCATTTATCATTACTCTTTTGGCACCACACATTGAGCATTCGTTAGATACACGGATCCCTATCGCATTCTGTATAGCATCGGCCAGACTTGCAGCCTGGGTATTTTCTATATAATCGCCGGTTAATAATTCCGTTTTAGAAATGCTGTCTTTTAATGACCCTGAGTCAGCTAATCGCGTGCGGACACCATAGACATCAATTTTTTCAATCGATACAGTCTTATCTTTTTGTGTAACTATTTCTGTACTTGCATCTGACGAAAATACATAAAATGAATTAAACAAAAAACTGATTGAAGCAACATTAATTAAAACTGCATGTTTCATAAAAACCTTAGAAAACAATATGGGAACAAAATAAGATTCAGATGATAATGATTTTCATTAAGAATAACAGCTGGTGTTATTTTTAATCTTAAAATAGATGGTAAGTTGTATTGGAGTTGGTTTATTAGAAGAAAATAATAATCAGAATAATAAAATAAAAATGCCATCACTTTAATGATGGCATTTGATTCAGGGGTGATAACTACAAACTTTTTCTTAAACTATAATTCTCATTTATAACTAATTTTTACATCCGATCCTGGCACTGTATTAAAACCAATAAAGCTTGCTTGTTTATTACCATCATTCAGAACAGGAAGGTTATTCATTTTGCTATAGGCACTTTGCCATTCAACTAAATTTACATCATCTAAGTAAACTGTATTTTTATTTCCAGATAAATCTTCAATCTCTAATAGGATTCTAAAACTGCGGTAACCAACACGTTGGGTATTAAAAGCAACTTCTAAATGAGTCCAACCTTCACTGCCATCTAATGTCACTGTTTCAATTAAGTGTTTTTTAGCACTTTTTATCGCATACGAGAATTTATCGCGTGTTTTACGGCCCTGCCAATAAAAATTAATTTTAGTATCTGAATCAACTTTTATATTGGTGCTAATTGTCATAGGGGAGCTTGCGTTATATACACGTCTGAAATTTGTCATGCCAAATGTTTCGATTTGACGAGACTTTAATTCAGCTTTAACAGACTTTTTACCACTTGCTGAAGAGTCAGATGTAATATCAAATGCATTCTGATCAATATTCCAGCCTCGTTCATTAGTATTAAAGGTATTAAAGCTTTCAAAGTCAGAACCATTGACTAAATTTAGTCCTAAACGATAGGTTAAATTTTTATCATCGCTTGATACATTAGCAATGCTCTGCTGCCATTGTGTATGATAAAGCGGGTAGACTGATTGATCTTTGTTAGTTTTAATTGTTACTTCTTTTGCAGTATTTATTGATGAATTACTAGGAGTGATAACACCATGACCACCTGATATGCCAAGTTTTAAACCCCGCTTTTGAGATAACTGATCTAAACGTTTTAATACGGTATATCTATGCATTCCTGTAGCGGGTGTTGGTTTATAGCCCTTTAAATAGACCGGCACTACTTCTGCTCGATGTAATTTATCGCCATCCATCCAAACATATAAAACAAACGAATGCGGCGTTGAATAAAAGTACTGATCGAAGATGAAGTTACCCATAGAGTAAGCTATCAGCTTATCATTATAAATCTCAAAACCTTGCGTTACGTGTGGGTGATGGGCAATTGCCATATCTGCCCCAGAATCTATGGCTGTTTTTAGTCTCTGCTCAGTGACTAAAGTCGGTTCTGTTTTGTACTCTAAACTACCGTGATATTGCACGATAGTGGCATGATTATCTGCTGATTCTCGGCTTACCGAATCAACAATGTTTTGCATTGAACCAAAAGCCGCGCCGCCTTTATCATGTGAGGCTGTTTGATTTGGTGTAAAACCACCTTCCCAACCAACATAACCTAAAAATGCGTAATCAGTGCCATTAATATTTTGTTTATGGGCTTTAAGTGCTTGTTCTTTATTTATGCCAGCTCCGGCATAATTAAGGATACTTTTTTCAAGGTACTTTAAAGTTGATTTAAGGCCTGAATCCATATAATCATAAGTATGATTATTGCCTAAAGTGACAAAATCTATGCCAGCCCATTCAAGTGCTGTGAGTGTTTCTGGTGGAGAATAAAAAGTAACAGATTTAGGTGCGCGCTCGTCAGGTTTAGTATGTGCAATCTGTGTTTCTAAATTAACAGCAGCCATATCAGCTAAGCTCATATAAGGGCGAATATGTTCAACAATCGATTTTGTATCCTGCGCTTTACTGTCAGCTTCAATAATAACAGCGTTATCAAATTTAGGTTTTGCAAAACGACGACCCATCATCACATCGCCACCAAAAGCAAATAAGGTACGTCCTTTTACTTTTTTAACCAGCTCAACAGGCTGAATATTCATATCCTGTTGCGTAAGCTCATAATGACTAAATGTTTGAATACCAGTGTAATAATCATCTGTAGTAAAGGTTAAAGAATAAATATCTTCAGGTGATAGCCAAATACTATAATCACCATTACTATCAGTATTAAAGCTTTGACCATTTACCACAAGTTTTGCATTTTTAAGTGCTTTTTGCTGCTCATTAACTAATGAACCTGTTATGTTCACCTTACCTGATTGATCAATAGCTGAAACTGTTTTACACGCACTTACAATGCCTAAACTTAAACCAATACAGGTTAACAACAGATTTTTATTCATAATTATTATCTTCGATTGCCGGAATAAACACACTAACACGCATTTTAAACTTCAAACAATGCATTTACGCCAAACAGCCATAACCTTGGGTTATATCTGTTTTGAAAAATGTTAAATGCAGTTTAGAATAGCCGTATTCTAATAATTGAAAAAACATTAATGCTAGAAATTCCACTTAATAGTTTTGTTCGTAGGACCCAAGACCATAAACAACTCAAAGCTTTAGTTTTGGGCACTGGCGCTATGCTTAAACGCAAAGGTCGTTCACGTAACTGGATATTAAAAGCGGATTGGTCACAAATTAGTGAAATTTTAAATAATGTACAACTCACCGATGAGCCTAGCTGGTATTGGTTTATTAAAGAGCTACAAAAACATAAACCACAATTATCGATTGAAGAACTTGTTGAATTAGTAAAACAAAAGCCGCTGATTACACTTAATCAATTAATGGAAAAAACAGATTGCACATTAGCCCAAGCAAGAGAAGCGATTGATATTGTTGAATGGGGTTAATTTGGTGTATTTCTGGCTGAATTCTGATTCTAATTAATTGTTTTCAAAAATTGAATCACGTACCCTACGCAACTTAAAAATTATAGGCTAATTAAATGAAAACATTACTTAAAAGTATTCAGTATGGCATGCTAGATTATATAGATGGTGAAGAAAGTCCTGAATATAGCTCTGAGGATGTAAATCAGTGCATCACATTGCTATTAGAGTTTATGACTTTTATGGGATCTGAGCCGCAAACAATAGAAACTGCGACCTATGAGGTTCAAGAGTTAGTACTGTCATTAAATGATTTAAACGCACGATGCTTTCATTGTTTAATAGAAACAAGTGAACGTGAAGACATTTGTAAATTCATAAATAAAGTTATTACAGCTGCGGAACTAGAGTTTGATCATGATATCACTGCAAAATGGCGACAGTGGTAAACAATAAGGTAAAAACATAAATGGATATTTATAACAGATTAGTTATTATTTTTTTAATTACATTATCATCTGTCGGTTTTGATCAAGGCACTAAATTATTCGCTGCTGAGTACCTACCAAAATTTCAAATGACGAGTTATTTAAATGACGTAATTAGAATTGGTTATACCGAAAATATAGGTGCTTTTTTAGGGTTAGGAAATAGCCTGTCAGAACAAACCCGTTTTTGGCTATTTGTGGTTTTAGTTGGTGCTTTTTTATTGTCTCTATTTATATATATGGTTTGGAATTCGAAGCAGCATTTAACATCAGTAATTGCATTGTCGTTAGTATTTTCTGGTGGTATAAGTAATTTTTACGATCGTGTCGTCAATAATGGCGCTGTTATTGACTTTCTGAATATAGGGTTAGGTTCTATTAGAACCGGCGTTTTTAATGTTGCCGATATATCTATAATGATAGGTGCATTTCTTTTGTTATTTACTCAAACAGATAACAAAAATACTGAATAATTTAAAATCAAAAAAAAGGTCTATTGTGTGAATGAACCTATTGTTTTGTTACAAACTGGAATCGTAATTATATATGGTTCGAGCATTGACACGATTGCTCATAGCCATCTCGCAATTCAAGTTATATGGCCTAAAAGTAACTCTTTTTGCACAATAAATAATAATGAAATATCAAAGCCAGTCATTATTGACTCTAAAATTCAGCATCAGCTGCAAATGCAAGAAGGTTGGATATTACTCGTTGAGCCTAAAAGTGATTTAGGAGAAACACTGAGTAGTTTATTAGCCAAACAAGCTTATAAAACATTTACTCTACCATTATCTAATGCTTATATTCCCAATACAGCAAAGATAGACTTAAATACATTATTAGAACCTTTGTTAACATGCCTTAATCTTCCTAATACCCTTTTATTAAATAATAATAGTACCGTGGTTGATGAACGGATTAAAAAAATAATATCAACATTTGATGAATGTTTAGCTGGAAATTGCATTAAACCTGCCAATTGGCGAGCAGCTGAAGTGGCAAATCAATTGGCATTATCAGAGAGTCGATTCTTACACTTATTTAGCCAAGAATTAGGTATAGCATGGAGACCTTATTTGTTATGGCGAAGAATGATCTGTGCAGTAAAAGCAATTATGAATAACACCTCGGCAACTGAAGCTGCTCATATGGCTGGTTTTTCTGATAGCGCCCACCTAAGCCGAACTTTCAAAAGTACTTTTGGTATGACAATAAGACAAGCAAGCGCTCTTTTTAAAAGATAGCCAGTTTATTCAAGTTTTTTTGTGCTGAGTTATTTATTCTAAGTTCATATTAATTGAACCGGACTTACCTATGACTAAATTATCAAATGAGTTTTTGTTAGCAACACCTATGCTTGATTTTAACTCCCCTGAAATACAAGACTTACTAGCACAAAAAAAATGGCATGCGTTATCAAAATTTGATGCCACAACTGCCATTTATAATTTTGTGAGAGATGACATGAAATTTGGCTATAACGCAGACGACCGATTAGCAGCAAGCCAAGTCCTTAAAGATGGGTATGGACAATGTAATACCAAAGGCACTCTATTAATCGCATTATTAAGAGCCGTTGGTATATCAGCACGTTTTCATGGTTTTACCATTTATAATGAGCTTCAACGAGGCGCTATTCCCAATTATCTATTTGCTTTAGCGCCTGAGCGTATAATTCATAGCTGGGTAGAGGTATATCAAGGAGAGCGCTGGATCAACCTTGAGGGTTATATTATTGATCAAGAATTTTTAAAACAGGTGCAAAGAGGGTTTTCAGATCAATGTAAAGAATTTTCAGGCTATGGGATTGCCACGAAATGCTTAGCCTCACCTGAAATTGATTTTACTGGTGAAGATACTTACATACAAAGTGAAGGCATAGCCGATGATTTTGGTATTTATGCGCAACCTGATGATTTTTATTCTGAGTTTGGTAGTAATCTTTCAGGTCTGAAAAAACTATTTTTCCGTTACATAGCCCGTCACTTAATGAACTTAAATCTTAAGAATATCCGAAAAAATGGTATCAAATTGTAAACTTGATTAAGTAAAAACTTATCGCTGAGCTATATTTAATGAACGGCTTATTTTAGTGAAAAATTATGTTATACATAGTTGATGATGACCTAGACTTTGCAACCTTATTAAAAGATATCGCAAAAAAAAGTTTTTCTGATATTGAGGTTTTTACTGATCCATCTAAGTTTATTACCACAACACTGACATCTAGCGATATTGTACTGTTGGATATCAAAATGCCAAAAATGGATGGCGTTGAAGTATTACGTAAGTTATCAGAGCAAGATTGCCAAGCAAATCTAATTTTAATTAGTGGCTTTGATGCAAGCGTTTTACATTCTACCGCCATGTTAGCAAAAGAACTTAGCTTAAATATATCATCTCACATTACAAAACCCGCACCTGCGAGCAAGATAAATCAAGCGCTGACAAATGCGATGGAGCAAACTCAGTCTTATTCAGTTCTGAATTCAAAATCCGTTTTAAAAAAACTTATTTCATTTTCAGAGGTAGAAATAACTAACGCAATCAACAACCAACTTATACTACATTATCAGCCTCAAGTAGAATTAAAAACAGGAAAAGTAATAGGTGCAGAAGCACTCGTTAGATGGGATCATCCTACTAAAGGTTTGATCCCTCCTGATTCATTTCTTCCTCAAATTGCTCAATTTAGGCTACTCGAAGAATTAACAAATAAAGTAATAAAAATGGCAATTGAACAAGAAGAAAAATGGGATAAATATGGATTCAATATACCCATATCAATAAACATATGTGCTAGCAATGTTACTAGTCTCACACTCCCGGAAAAACTAGAAGACCTCATATTTCAAGCAGCAATTAACCCATCTAAAATCTGCCTAGAAGTAACAGAATCAGAACTAATGGGAGAACTGATACCCTCAATTGATACACTTACACGAATGAGGTTAAAAGGGTTTAACTTATCAATAGATGACTTTGGAACTGGGTATTCATCTTTACTTCAACTGTACAGAATCCCTTTCAATGAGCTAAAGATTGATAGATCATTCATAACCAACTTACTGACTGTCCAAGAATCTAACGTTATAGTCGACTCTTGTATCACCTTAGCGCACAAGCTTGGAATGAAGGTCGTTGCTGAAGGAATTGAAACTCAAGAAGTATACGACGAACTAATAAAAATGAAGTGTGACGTTGGGCAAGGTTACTATATTTGTAAACCTTTACCCGGCCCAAAACTTCTAAACTGGATTCATGAATCAAATAAGATTTAATTATTCAATTACTGAATCTGATGATGAGAATGTATGAAAATTAATAAATTACTGACATTAATACTAATATTAATCTCTAATGTGCCTTTAATTTTTGCCTTTATAGTTTTTTTTACACAAGAAAAAGAATCTATTCATAATAATGTTATTGAAAAACTAAACTCAATTGCAACTATTCAACACAATAGAATAAGACAACTTATTTTAAGTAAAAATGAGTCAGTTAATTTAATTACAAGTAGAACTCAGTTAAGACTCTCACTTGTAAATTTTAACGAAAACAATAATCAGATACATAAAAACAAAATAATAAATATTATTAACGATACAAAAAACGCAGTAAAAAACATCAGTTCTATCAGTGTTTTTTCTGCCGAAAAAAAAATGGTGTTTTCAACAATCCATAATTTCACCGAAATAACCCCTTTCTCAAGCATTGGTTCCTCCAAATTAAATAAAGTAAACATTAAGGTAGTAAGAGGTACAAACAATAGCCTTACCATTCAATTTTTTGAAGGGTTATATATAAATAGCCAATTGATTGGATATATATCAATTAATTTCTCTGCTAATGAATTACTTGAAATATTGAATAATTATGAGGGATTAGGAATGTCTGGTGAAATGGTTCTCGCCAGAAAAAATAACATAGGCAATGCCGAATTTTTAGCACCGACTCGGCATGATAAAGCTGCTAATTTGAATATCGTAATTCCTAAAGAAAGTACTAAAATCCCAATTATTCATGCTATAAATGGTAAATCTGGAATTTTAAAGGATTACAGAGATTATAGAGATATCGCTGTACTAGCAATTTCCAGGCATATTCCTGAAACCGATTGGGGAATGATAGTAAAGATTGATCATACAGAGGCTTTTAAAGATATAAATTCCTTACAATGGCAACTCATACAATTGATCGCTTTATTTTCTGTAATAACTACCATCATTTCATTTTTTATCAGTAAAAAGATTTCCGAACCGATTTGTAAACTAGAATTTTTTGTAGATTCTATTAACGCCGGAAGCAGTGATTTAAAGGTACCCACCTCCAAGCTTCATGAAATAAATCAAATCGGAATATCATTTAGCTCTATGGTAACTTCATTATTAAAAGCTGAAACTATTATGCATGATTCACTTTCTGAATTAACTAAATTGTATACAGACCTTTCTGCAGAAACTGAACGGTTTAATAGATGGAAAGAGTCTAATTTTATCGGCATTATCCATTCAAATGAAGATGGCGTTATTTTAGCCGCTAATCAAGCAGTATTAAATATGATTGGCTATTCAAAAGAGGAGTTCGAATCGCTAGAAGTTGATTGGAAAAACTTAACTCCTCCAGAATTTTCACATTTAGATCTCGCAGCAATCAAAGAAGCCAAAGAAAAAGGTTTTTGGACACCTTTTGAAAAAGAATATATTCATAAAGATGGCCACAGAGTTCCAATTCTAATTGGCGGCTCAATATTTAAATTCGATTCTAATGAATTCATAGTCTTTATAGTAGATTTAACCGACCGAAACGAACAAATTTATAAGTTATCTAATTATAAAAACATCATAGAAACAGCAAGTGATTTATATGCATTCATTGATGTAGACTATATTTTTAAAACAGTGAATCATGCATATTTAAGCGCACATAATTTAATCAATACACAAGTACTTAACCATAACATCCCTGAGGTTTTTGGTAATAATCTATTTAGGAATAAAATCAAACATTCAGTTGATCAAGCATTGTCTGGTCGTACAATAAAATTGAAAGAAATATATAATGTCAATAAAGTGGATAAATTATATATAAACAGTACCTATACCCCTTATAAAGATGAAAAAAACAAGATCATTGGCATTATTTATAGGGGAGAAGATATCACACAACTAGAAACTCAAAGGCAGCTTGTAGCCCTTCACGTTGCAGAGCAAGAGCAAATTGTTTCCTCTATGTTGGAAGGTATCATAACGACAGATCACGCAGGCATTATTTTATCTTTTAATCCTGAAGCTGAATCAATTTTTGGTTATGTTCAAGCAGAAGTTCTTGGTAAAAATATTTCTTTATTAATGCCGGATCCTATAGCACAAAAGCACGATAAGCATTTATCTGACTATGAGATAAGTGGCAAATCCAATTTTATCGGAAATCGGTTAGGTCGGGATGTCACAGCAAGACATAAGGACATGCATACATTTCCTTTAAGGATATCTGTTGCCCTTTTACCACATAACGCTGACGAACATGTTCATTTTATTGCTAACTGCCAAGACTTAACAGAAAGTGAACATCAAAAAGAAATATTAAATAGAAGTTTAAAAATGGAGTCTTTAGGTAAAGTTGCAGGTGGAATTGCCCATGACTTTAATAATATACTGGGTATCACTGTGGGGTATAGTGAGTTATTAATTGAGAATATAGCTGATGAAAAAGACAATATTAGATATTTGAACACCATACTAAACGCATGTGAAAGAGGAAATAAACTTACTAAAAGCTTATTAGCTTTTAGTAAAAGTAAATCTACATCATCTAAACCTACTTGTATTAATACTATCATTCTAAAGAATAAACATATGTTGCAAACTTTACTCACCAATAAAATAACGTTAAATCTTAATTTAGATAAATCTATTGCTTTAACCTTCATTGATGAATGCCTTTTTGAAGACATGCAGTTAAATTTGGCTATAAATGCGATGCAAGCAATGGAAGATAGTGGTTCTATTACCATTGAAACCTGTAATGTAACAATAGAAGGACCTGAATCAAAAAGACTTAATTTATTGAATGGTAATTATGTAAGATTATCAATCAAAGATACTGGGGCTGGTATTTCGCCTAAATTGATATCAAAAATATTTGACCCATTTTTCACTACAAAAAATGATATTGGTAATGGGTTAGGTTTATCCCAATGTTACGGCTTCGTAAAGTCAAGTAATGGTGCTATTGATGTCACTTCTCAAATAAACTTAGGTACTACTTTTTTTATTTACTTTCCTGAGTTTGTTCCTCAAGAACAAACAGAAAAACATAGCCTGATTACACCCACTCAAAGTTCACTAATCAATGCGAATCTCAATTACTCGATCTTAATAGTTGATGATGATAAAGATATTTTAAAATTAAATGCTGAGTTTTTATCTAGTAAAGGAGTGAAGGTTTTTTGCCATTCAGATCCCATAAAAGCATTAGAAACTTTAAAAATCAATCAAATTAATTTTATAGTAACAGATGTGATCATGCCTAAAATGGGCGGTGTTGAATTTATAAAAAAAGCGAAACAAATAGTACCTGATATTAAATATTTGTATGTTAGCGGCTTTGTTAATGTAAAAAATTCTGATGAAGCAAATGAAATAAAACCAATCCTATATAAACCTTATAAAAAGTCAGAATTAATAGAAGCGATTACTTTTAACTACTCACAATCTAAAAACTGTTAGGCATATATTTAAAACTATGGAGACACGCTATTAATGGAGCTTACCCCATACCTCTTATAAACAACTTTATTACGACCTGATTTTTTACCTTCGTATAGAGCTGAATCAGCGATATCAATAATATAATCTAAATTTAAGTTGTCTTCTACAATGGTTACACCAAAAGTAGAAGTGACATTAAGGGTTTGACTATCAAACTCATAATGGCTCATCTCTAATTCCAATCGAAGTTTTTCTAGTATATTTATAGCCCCGATTAAATCGGTATTAGGGAACATAAATACAAACTCTTCACCACCCCACCTTGCAACTATGTCTTGTTCTCTAATTTGATTTTCAAATAATTTTGATACCTTTTTTAGAACAAAATCACCACCATCATGGCCATACATATCATTAAACAGCTTAAACTTATCAATATCTGAAATTGCAAAGCAAAGAGGTGTTTCATTCCTTTTACATACTTTTAATTGCAATTCAGCTTTTTCAATAAAAGATCTTCTGTTAGGTAACTCGGTTAAAAAGTCTGTATGTGAAGCCAGTTTAAGTGCTTCATGAGTTAGTGCATTATCAATAGCTACAGCTGTATATGAAGCAATGGTTCTCATAATATTCAAGTGAGCATAACTAAAATTATCATCATTTCTTTGTTGTACCAACATGCAACCTATAATTTTAGACTCAACAAATAGAGGAAGATAAGCGTCAATAGTTCCATTTAAGTTATCAGGAGAGCCTTTCTTTGTAATATCAGCTTTAAAATCTTCATCGATAATTTCATGACCGTTTTTTATACATAATACTGCTAAACTTTCAGTATCTGTCATGTTTATTTTATAGGGTGATATAACATTCTGATCTTTTATGGCAAAAACAAAACTGATTTGTTGTTTTTTGTATTTATAAATTCCAATAGCAAAACTATCGGTACCAAGTAAGGTATGGGCATGCTCATAAACAACTTCAGAAACCTTATTAATATCAAGAGTTGAAGTTATTTTTCGTCCAATTTCTGACAGCGCTGAAATTTGATGAGCTTGATCTTTTGCTAAGATACTCAATTGTTTTGCATGCTTTTTATGAAAATGACGACGATATAAAGCAAAGAAAGTAAGAAGTAATATCGCAATACCAACTAATGATGACTTACTTTTAAATTCTTTCAGCTCAATATCTTTTTCCAATAAATCATATCTATGTTTCTCGAGTTCGAGTTCTATTTCTGTATCAAATTTATTAATATCTTGTTTATACTCTTTTATAATACTTTTAGCGTTCTTTGATTGACTTATATATGGTGATCTTAATTCATGGTAACGTGATTTATACTTTTCTGCAGATTCAAAATCTTTCAACTCACTATAGACATCAATTAAAAATTTGTTTGCTTTTTGCATATTGTATGAAGAGTTTTCTTTTCGGGCCAGTTTAAGTGCTTCATGAGCAAACTCTCGAGAGGTTTCTGAGGGATGCATACCTTTAGCTATTCCTAAAAGCGCTTGAATTAATTGTCCGGGTTTTCCTGAGGCTTTACCAACTTCAAGTGCTTTATCAAAAAAAACTTGTGCATCATCTCTTTTTCCTTGTCGATACTTTTGGCTAGCTTTAGCTAAATACCTTTCAATTGTTAGAGCAATACCAGGTGTTGTATTTTTATAATTAGCGGATTCTTCTGTGCTTTGATGACTAAGTTTTGTTTTACCTAAAACTTTATATGTATGTGCTAAATTCGAATATTCCGCAGCAGCAAATTCATCATTATTTAACCTTTCTGCCATTTCAATTGCATAAAGGTGATATTTAACAGCACCTGAGTAATCCCCTAGAGCCTTATACACCCATGCGATTCTTTGGTTTAAAATTAAGATCCCTACTTCATCATTAAATTTTCGTAATAATTTAAGAGAGCTATGATATGCTTCTAATGAAAGTAAATATTCACCTAACTCAGAATATAAATTGCCTATATCTTTAAAAGAATTACCTAACTGCTTTGGATCATTTATTTTATTAATAATGATATGACGAAGTTTCAAAGTGAGTAATGCAGTTTTAAAATCGGCTTGTTTCTCTTGTAAAACGGCTAATTTTTTCAAAGCTTTGACTTCAAGTTGATCAAAACCTAATTCCCTTGCTTTTATTATTAAGGTATTAATGATATCCAATGATTTTTTACTATTACCCAAGCTTAAATATCCATCAGCCATTATAATTTTCAATTCTAAAGTTTGATTTTCAGAGATTGAATTTGAAGAGATTAATCGCTCTATTGTATTTATTGTCACTTCAGGGGATTGTTTAATTTTAATTCTAAGTTGTTCAAGGTCAGGTGCAATCAAACTAGCAAGACTTCCATAAGAAAATACAAAAAGTATAATTAATAAAATAACTTTCAATGTAATATCCTTAAAATTTTTAAATGATTTCAAATAACTATAGCAGTTGCTATCTAAAATTATAGACTTACTTAACTTTCAAAATAGAGCTTGTACTCAAATTGACATATATCTGCCATTGATTTGTCATATATGTCCTTTAACCTTTTATGAAAATATTACTTAAATATATATTCTACAAAAGGTTAAAGACATGAACAAAAGTATGTTAGCTTTAGCAGTTTCAACTGTGTTGTTGGCAGGTTGCAGTGGTGATGACAAAACTATTGAAGTGATAAAGGAAGTTGAAGTAATAAAAGAAGTACCCCGTGTTGAAATTACTAAAGTTAAAAACGTTATTTTAATGATTGGTGATGGTATGGGTGCACAACAAGTTGGTTTATTAGAAGACTATGCGCGCCGTGCCCCGCAATCTACTTACAATTCTAAAAACAATACAACAGCATTATCTAAATTCGCTAATGCTGGTCAAATGGGTTTATCTCTTAATGCACCTCATGGTGAATCAGGTAGTTTAGTTGTTGATTCTGCGTGTTCTGCTACACAGCTAGCAACAGGTTTAGCATCTGGTTCAGAAATGATTGGTTTAGATATCAATGGTAATAAAGTACAAACGATATTAGAAAAAGCAAAAGCGATGGGCAAAGCGACTGGTTTAGTATCCGATACGCGAATTACACATGCAACACCAGCAGCATTTGCCTCTCATCAACCACATAGATCACAAGAAGCTGAGATTGCAGTCGAATTAGTCACTTCAGGTAATGTAGATGTATTACTCTCAGGTGGTGCCCGTGTATTTTTACC
>Ga0105359_10002692_pt1 | contig 14622 bp, 15 predicted proteins | sample GOMGulsemesocosm_6_FD_83659 | JGI IMG/M metagenome (GOLD analysis project Ga0105359, IMG submission 83659) | Methane-oxidizing microbial communities from mesocosms in the Gulf of Mexico - GOM8C Gulf of Mexico | ecosystem: Environmental > Aquatic > Marine > Cold seeps | place: Gulf of Mexico... | reverse complement strand
CTATAAAAGATAAAAAGGAAATAATCAAATGGAACGAAAATTTATTATTAAAATTTATAAAGACTATGATTGGGAAGTAAAGTTAAAGACACTATCAGATTATGCTTTATATCCTGAAATGAAGTTAGATATTTTTGCAATTGAGCGACAAAGCAAAGAGCATGAAATTGTTTACTTATTTGATACAGATATTGAAGATAGTAGTATTGAAGTTGCAAAACACGATCCCAGATTTAAAGAAACATGTAAGTTTGAATATATTTATAATGATGGTATTGAAGACAAAGAAAGTAAGCATTTTAAAAGCACTTTAGTTGAAGCCTTAGCGTATATACAAAAAGAGTTTTTAGATGAGTGATGATTTAACAAATTGTGGTGACAGTTTACTTTAGTTTTAATAATTAATACCATTTTTTATAAATTAAAAAATCTTTTATTACTTTTTGTCTTGAGCTTTTTAAAAAATATTTTATTTCCTCTGCTAACTCTATTTTTTCTTTTTTAGCCAGATTTTCAAATGATATTTTAATTGAACCACATTCTAATGCAGTAACATCAAAGCCTTTATTTGAAAAATATTCGTTTGCCAAAGATGCAAAAGGATGATAAATTTTAATACTATTAGAGATTGCTTCTGCTGGAAGAAACTCAAATCCCACAAAAGAATTTTCTTTAAAAATCTTTTTTGTCATAATTTTCTCCTTCATCTTTTCATTAGTATAGAACATTTAAAGATTTAATGCTCTATCTTAAATTCTATTTTTACTATCTTATCTTGCTATTATTTTTATCTTATATTATAATAAATTATGAAAAGAGATACAAAACACATAAGAGCCCAAATAGTAAATAAAACGTTAACCTATATTTATACGCATATTGATACAGATATTTCACTTGATGAATTAGCAAGATTAAATAGCGTTAGTAAATACCATTTCCATAAAATATTTAAAGAAGAAACAGGTGAGAATATTTTTGTAAAAATCACATCTATTAGACTTCAAAAAGCGGCAAATCTTCTTATTACAGACAATTACTCTACCATTACTGAGATTGCTAACAATTGCGGTTATGCTTCCCCTACATCATTTAGCAAAGCGTTTAAAAAGCGTTTTACATTTACCCCAAGCCAATGGAGAAAAGGAGCTTTTAGAAACTTCACTAAAAACAAATTTGATATAAATGATAAATCCATAAAAAACTTTGAAGGCTTAGAGCCAAGTATAAAAGTGATTCCACAAAAAACATGTGTATATCTCAGACTCAAAGGCTATACTGAGGCGAATCTTATAAAAGTATGGCAAAGACTATTAGCTTTTGCATATCAATGTGACTTAAAAAACAATACTCATATAGGAATTTACCATGATAGTACTATTATGATTCCATACGAAGAGTGTAATTATATTGCAGCTCTTGAAGTAGATGAGAATTTTGAAGAAAACAACTCAATAAGCAAATTAAAAATTCATGAATCCTTGTGTGCTATTTTTCATTATGAAGGTAAATATGGAGACATAGAAAGACTTATGATATATATTTATCAATATTGGATGCCAAAGAGTGGATATGAAGTTATAACTTTGCCAGCTTATGCAGTATTTTCAAAAAACCACTATTTAGAAGAGAATGATACATTTATTTTAGATTTTCATGTTCCAATTAGAGTTGTTTGATTAAAATTACACACCAAGGGTAGTAGATCCATTTTTATACTAGTTATCTGTACAAATTATTGTTTTTCAAGAGCTCATACAACAATTATGGGGGACTGACACCATTAATTCTCTTATTTATTACCTATTCTAAATATTGACACAATGTATCAAAAATGGTACAATTATGTATTGTGAAAAAAATTACTGTTTTATTTTATAAATCAGAATCTGGAAACAGACCTGTTAGGGAATTTATATTATCTTTAAATCATGAAGATAAGCAAATAATATCTAATGATTTAAAAACAGTTGAATATGCTTGGCCAATTGGTATGCCAACATGTAAGAAATTAGAAAAAGAATTATACGAAGTCAGAAGTAGTTTAAGTGATAAAAAAATCGCAAGAGTATTATTTACAGTTATTGATGAATATATGATTTTATTAAGTGCATTTATTAAAAAGAGTCAAAAAACTCCAAAAAAAGAACTAGAGCTTGCAAGAAGCAGAAAAAAGGAAATTACATGAAATTAACAAAAAACATGAGCAGTGATTTTGATGAGTTTTTAGAAGAAGAACATTTATTTGCAAATGCAGAAGCTAATGCCATAAAAAGAGTAATAGCTTTTGAAATTGAGCAAGCTATGAAAGAAAAGTCAATTACAAAAACAAAAATGGCTGAAAATATGAATACAAGTAGAGCTTCATTAAATAGACTGCTAGACCCAAGTAATAACTCTGTGACTTTAGCAACAATAGAAAGTGCGGTAGCTGCACTTGGGAAAAAACTACAATTTCAATTAGTTTAATTTGTAAATTACATCCTATCGTAGAAAATTTACTTTTAGAAAAAAACACTGCGGAAAATGAATCTCAATTTTTAAGATAAAGAAAATAAAGGTACTGCCAGCTTTTCTCTGCTATATAGTTATCTTTTAGATATGATACAAAAATGAAAAGATAAGAAGGATTTTATATAAAATTTTATAGTAATAAAAACGATTTTAAAATGATTTGGTTACTGTCTTGGCCGGTGATGCTTTCTAATATCTCACAACCTTTATTAGGACTTGTGGATATTGCGGTAATTGGGCATCTACCAGACAGTCGTTTTTTAGCAGCCGTTGCCATTGGTACCACCATTTTTTCTTTTGTTTATTGGTCTTTTGGTTTTTTAAAAATGGGAACAACAGGAATGATTGCTCAAACCGTTGGGGCGAATGATGGAGATGCTAATCGTACTGTTTTATCACAGTCTATTATTTTAGCGCTTTTTATTTCTTTGTTGATACTGCTCTTTCAAGAACCCATCATTGCTTTAGCATTGGATTTATTATTATCCGATGAAAAGGTATTGCCACAGGCATTAGCTTATTCAACTATTCGTATTTATGGTACACCAGCTGTTTTATGTTCTTATGTTTTATTGGGCTGGTTTGTTGGTAATCAAAATACTAAAGTTTTATTAATCTTATTAGTAAGTACGAACTTGTTAAATATAATATTAGATGTAATAGCTGTTAATGTTCTCAATATGCAAGCAGAAGGTTTAGCCATAGCTACTGTAATATCAGAATATTTTGGATTAGTCCTTGGGGCTTATTTTTGCCGTAAAATGCTTTTAAAGGTTGCGGGTACTGTTGTTTTTGAATCTTTAATCAAATTAAATAATTATTCAAAGATTATAAAAGTCAACCGTTATTTATTTGTAAGAACTATTTTATTACTTATCTCTATGTCCTTTTTTACAGCACAAGGTGCTAAATTTGGGGCAGATACTTTGGCTGCAAATGCGGTGCTACTTAGTTTTGTTATGTTAATTGCACATGTTTTAGATGGTTTTGCGCATGCACTTGAAGCATTAAGCGGAAAATCTATTGGAGCTAGGGATATGGAGAATTTTTTTCGCTTAGTTTTTTCCGCCGCCTGTTTATCTTTTCTAGTAGCTTTTTGTTTTAGCTTGTTTTTCTACTTTTTAGGCGAAGAAATTATAGGAGCGTTAACCTCAATACCAGAAGTACAAGACCTTGCGATTAGCTACTTGCCTTGGTTAATAATATTGCCAATATTAGCAGCACCAAGTTATTTATTAGATGGAGTGTTTATAGGTGCAACACAAGTAAAAATGATGCAAAATGCGATGCTAGTATCCGTAATACTGGTCTATTTTCCTGTATGGTTTTTCACACAAGCTTTAGAAAATAATGGTTTGTGGATAGCAATGCTTTCCCTTTATATAGCAAGAGGAGTAACAAGCATTACAGGTTTTATTTATATCACTAAAAAAAACAGATGGTTTTAAAATTGATTATTGACAAAAATACGGTATTCGTATATAATGTAAATATATAAGGATGAATTATGACACAAGTAGAAATTAGTAAATATTTAGAGATACCTCTAACAACTCTTAATGATTGGAAAAAAGAGGACAGTAATAGAAATAAACTGTATCAACTACTTATTCATCTTGACAAAAAAGAACTTCAAAATATTAGTGAAAAAAAAACTACACATAGATTCTTCCATATACTTAATAGAAATATTGATGAACATTTCAAATTTACATATACTGACATTAAAAATGCGTTTAATAAAAATAACTATGATGATGCAAGTATTAAAGAACAAAGTATTTATTCAAAGTTTTTTAAAGAACTTACGCCTGATGAGCTTGAAGAGTTTATTAGTACCTTTAATATTTCAAAAAGAGATATTAAGAATATATATATTTCAAGTCCATTTAGGAGTTTAAAAGGTGTTGCTAAATCATGGGATAAACGATTTAGACTTAAACATCTTCCTTTTAAAATCGATAAGGAAAATATTGTTCCTCTTACATTACAAAATATCTTAAAGCGAAAAAAAACAGTTCATGTATGATTTTTCAAAACAAAAAGATATGCTTAATGCAACGCTTTTACTTTTAGAAGAAAAGGGATTAAAGGATGTATCTACTCTTGGTGGAGGTACTGCCTTAGCTGCTTATTATTGGAATCATAGATATTCTACGGATATTGATATTTTTATATATGATAATGTTGATAAAAAACACTTACTTAAAGAATCTTCTTGGAGTAAGGAAGTAAAAGAAAGTATGAAAAAAATTGGATTTACTGGTGATTTTAGATCTCATCTTATTTATTCAGAAATTGTAATAGATGAAGATTGCAAGATTCAATTTTTTGATGTTATTCAAAAATCAAAAGTTCCCTATAATAAAGTAACGTTATGGAATCATGAATTATTAATTGATACAGTAGAAGAAATAATTGCAAAAAAGATTTATTATAGAGGTGGAAAGGGTAATTCACGAGATCTATTTGATATTGCAATTGCATTTAATAAAGAACCTAATATTCTAAACAAAACAAGGTTAAAAAAAGAAAAAATCATTGTACTTTTTGAAACGATAAGTAATATTTACAAAAATCAAGAATTAAGAGATTTATACTTAGAAGAAATAAAACAGATGAATCCCAATAAAAAATATGAATTTTTAGCAGTAAATGCTCTTGAATATTTATATGGTATTTTAAAGAATATTTGTGGGGCTTATAATTTATCTTATGTACTTACAAATGAAGAATATAATGAGATTGAACATACTGTATTTTTAAGTTTAAAGAAGTAGGGTTATTTGGAATAGTAGGACATTTTATGCTCTAAGACCATATTATATTGACTGTATAATATAATATATATATAAATTTTATTTTTATTACATTTTTTCGTTTTATACTATTTTACTTAATAATAATTTGATATAAAAGGATTTAATATGACGTATAAAAAACTTTTTTTTCCTGTTGGTGGAGGAGAAGAGCTAGAAGATAGACTCTATGGTGCTTTATTAATTGCTAAACATTTTGGTGTTGAAGTAGATATCTTGCAATCAAGACTAGAATCAATTATAGAAATGACAGATTCAATGCGCTTGCCTACTGAGGTTCAAAAGTCAATTGATGCAGTACTTAAAAGTCAATACAAAGAACAAGATGATGAGTTTAAAGCTTTGCTTCAAAAAATCATATCTAATGTTGGTATTGATAAAAATCTTGTTGATTTAAAAATTAAAGTGGGAATTAGAAGTTCTTTGGTTGAACAAGCTTCTAAGTTTTGTGATTTACTTATTGCTGCTGCTCCTCCTTCAGGTATTGCTACTGCTACTTTTGAAACAGCTGTTTTAAAGAGTGGAAAATCAGTTTTAATGTTTCCACGCGTTATGAAAAAGTTTTCTTTTGACTCTATTATTATAGGCTGGAATAATTCTCCTGAAGCGTCAAGAGCTTTAACATCTTCTCTTGAATTATTAAAAACTGCAAAAAAAGTAAAAATTGTTTCATCTAAAGAGTATGTCAAAGATGAGAATCAAATGAAAGATATTCAAGAGTATCTATCTTTACATGGAATTGAAACAAGTTATGAAATAGTAAAAACAACCAGAATTCCAGGACAAGCATTATTAAATGCGGCAAACGAAGGTAATTTTGATTTAATAGTTGCTGGTGCTTTTGGTCAAAAAGGCTTAAGAGAACTAATGTTTGGTGGAACAACACGATATTTATTGGAACATTCTACCCTGCCAGTGTTTTTATCTCACTAATTACATTGAAGTATGGTTTCTTCCATACTTCAAAACCCCCTAAAAATCTATCTTTCTAAGCCTTTAAAACCTTTTTTATAAATTTTGTATACAATACGAATAATAAAGGATCTAAATGTTAAATAAGTATTCCATCATCTCAAAAATCAAAGTAATCGATAAGGGTATTTTATTCATGCTTTCATCTGCTCTTATTGGGGCACTTTCAGGGGCAGTTGCTAAAATATTATCAGATACTATGGACCCCATTGAAATTGTATTTTATAGAAATCTTTTGGGCGTTATCATTGTACTTTATAGTTTAAAAAAAATCCCAGTATCTATAGATATGTCAAAACTTAACTTACTTGTTTTAAGAGGTGTTTTTGGAACACTTGCTATGTTGTGTTATTTTTATACTATTGCAACGATTCCTTTAGGAGAAGCTGTAATATTAAATAAAACATCGCCTTTTTTTGTAACAATATTTGCTTATTATTTGATGAAAGAGTCTATTAGTATAAGTACTGTTTTAGCTTTGTTTATTGGATTTTTGGGTGTTGTTTTTATAATAAAACCTTTTGGCCTTGAAATATCTTTTGAACATATTCTTGGAATTTTAGGTGGATTTTTTGCAGCTGCTGCTTATGCCACTATTAAAAAAATCAAAGATATTTATGATGCCCGAATTATCATGCTTTCTTTTATGGGTATTGGAGTGATTATTCCCTTATTCCTTTTGTTATTTACTTCTTTTGTTGAGTTTAAAATATACACTGATCCTTTTGTTTGGTCGCTTATTGGTTTAATGGCTGTGTTATCAACGGCATCTCAGTGGTTTCTTACGCGTGCCTATAGTCTAAGTGCTGCAAGTATTATTGGCGTTATTAGTTATACGAGTATTCCCTTTGCTCTTGGTTTTGGGCTTATGTTAGGAGATGAAATACCAGATATATACGCTATTTCAGGAATCTCACTTATTGCCTTAGGTGGTATTTTAGTGGGTAGAAAACCAAAAAATAAAGAATAAAAGCGCATAAAAAATATAACTACATTTTTTTTAAATAAAAATATCTTAAAATGTGAGCTATAAAAGGAAAATAAATGGAAATACTTATATTTATACTAGTAATGATTGTTATTTGGTTACGTTGGAGCCGATATTACATTAATAAACAAATAAAAAATGCCTTGAATGAAGTACGTGAGAATAAAGCCTTTCGTTCAAGTGTAAAATTTAATGAATACTTGAGATATTTTAAATTAGATATGCGCTCAAACGCTAATAGTATGGATGTTGTATATGAAACAAAAAAGATAAATATTATTAAAGATGAGAATGAAAGTGTTTTAGTCATAAATGCAAACGAAGAAGATACGTCTATAAAAATAGAAGAATAAAGACTATTTATTGGGTTTTTTGGGAATTATTATTTATACTTGAAGTCTTGTCTAATGTCAACTTGTGCTATAATGCGCATAATTAAATAGTTAATAACGATTTTAGGATTTAATTTCTTAAAAGAATGCATTATTATTAAACTAATAATCTCTTTTAATATTAAAATAAAATTTTATGATATATGGATAAATAAACAAAAGCAAAATACCCAAAATGGTATTAAGCCCTAAGTTTTTTTAAAAACAAACAATTAAAAGGATAATATTGATGTCAACTACACCAGAACAAAACGCTTTAATTCAAGAATTTGAGAACATAGTAGGTTCAAAAAAAGTTTTAACAAGTGAGAGTAAAACTTCTTATTACAGAAGCGGCTTTCGTTCTGGAATTGGATCCGCTTTAGCTGTTGTTTTTCCACATACTCTTTTTCAACAGTGGCAAGTAATTGAAGCGTGTGTTAAAAATAATTGTATTATTATCATGCAAGCTGCAAAAACAGGACTTACAGAAGGTTCTGCTCCAAGTGGAAACGATTATGACAGAGATGTTGTTGTTATTTCTACGCTTGCAATTAAGGATATTCATTTAATAAATGATGGAAAACAAGCTATTAGTTTAGCAGGGGCTACACTTCATTCACTTGAAGAAACCTTAGAAAAAATAAACAGAAGTCCTCATTCTGTTATTGGATCATCGCAATTAGGAGCTACTGTAATTGGTGGTATTGCTAATAACTCAGGGGGAGCATTAGTAAAACGAGGACCTGCTTATACAGAGCTTGCTATTTATGCACAAGTAGATGAAAAAGGAAAACTACACCTTGTTAATAATCTTGGTATTGAAGACCTTGGCGATAGCCCAGAAGAAATATTAACGAATCTTCAAGAAGGTAATTTTGATGCTTCAAAAATTTCTTATACGAAAGGAATAGCTTCTGACAATGAATATGAAGCACGAGTTCGTGATGTAAGTTCAGATATTCCTGCGCGTTTTAATGCAGATGAAAGAAGATTATTCGAAAGTAGTGGTTGTGCTGGAAAACTTGGTGTTTTCGCAGTACGAACAGATACTTTTCTTATGCCAAAAAGAGAGCAAGTTTTTTATCTGGGAACAAATAACCCTGATAAACTTGCAAAACTAAGAACAGACATTTTATCTAGCTTTGAAAATCTTCCAGAAATGGGAGAATATATGCACAGAACTATTTTTAATATTACAGAAGAGTATGGGAAAGATACTTTTGTAGCTATTAGATATTTAGGTACTAAAAGAATGCCACTTTTATATGAAATCAAATCAAAAGCTGAAAACTTCTTAAAAGGTTTTACTTTTTTACCTAAAGATATTCCAAATAAAGTAATGCAATATACAAGTAAATTATTCCCAAATCAAATTCCTAGACGTTTACTTGATATTAGAGATAAATATGAACATCATTTAATTTTAAGTATGGGTGATGATGGTATTGAAGAAGCCAAAGCATATCTAGAAGAGCATTGGAGTGAAGAAAAAGTTGATAGTGATGGTGGATATATAGAATGTACGCAAGAAGAGGGCGATAAAGCAATCTTACATAGATTTGCAGCTGGTGGAGCTACTGGAAGATATGCTGTTATGCATGAAGACAGTATTGCTGGTGTTTTACCTCTTGATATTGCATTACGTCGTAATGATACGCAATGGGTTGAAACATTACCAAAAGAAGTACAAGATAATATAGATATTACCCTACATTACGGCCATTTCATGTGTAATGTATTTCATCAAAATTATATTTTCAAAAAAGGTACAGATAAAGCAAGAATGAAAGAAATAATGCTTGAGTTCTTAGACAAAAAAGGGGCTAAATACCCTGCTGAACACAATGTTGGTCATTTGTATAAAGCAGAGAGTTCTTTACAAAAGTTTTATGCGAAATTAGATCCTACGAATACCTTTAATCCAGGTATTGGAAAATTAAGCAAGTATAAACAATCTTGTAATTGTTGTTAATCACACCTTTTTAATGTATTGCTAATAAATATGAAGACATCTTTTTGTCTTCATATTCTACAAAAACACAGAATCTTTTTTATTCTCTTCTATCAAATTATATACGCTTGTTTTTAAACTAAGATCTTTCCTTTTTTACGTGCTATAGGCTTTAATATATTTATAAAATCATTTTTTGTTTAAAATTCGTAAAAATTAGCATATTTTTTCTTTTCTTTTCTTTTTTAGTAAAATTCAGCTGCAAGGCATAGGATTAAATTTTTGCTGCAGAATAAAAAGAACAGAGCTACCTTATACAAGTCCTTAACCCAAAATGAAATAATTTACGCTTTTTTATTCTTTGAAAATAAAAATATAATCTCATCTTATAAAATAAATAATCTTAAGATTAAATTATAGTTTAATTGCATCTTGAATTATTAACATACTCTTTTAAGTATCACTAATACATTTGTTTATAAATAAATAATTTATTATTATTACTTAAATAGGCTATTTTAGTATATATTCTTAAAATAATTATATTAATAATTGAAACTAACAATATGTTAAGAGCGAGTGATGTATATTTTAGAATGACTTTTAAAGGATTTATTATGATAACTAATATGAAACTAACAACAAAAATAATGATTTCTATTTTTGTTGGTATTGCAGGGATGTTTATTATTGCCACTTCTTCTTATTTGGGATTTACTAAAATAGGAAATGAAATCGATGAAATATCTCAATATCAAATACCACTTAATACAATTATTACTGAATTGGAAAAAGATATTTTAGAAGAAGAAATACTTACTTATGAGTTAATAATAGCAAGTGCTAATACTAATTCAGAAGAATTTAAAACACTTGAGAAGAATATTGCTATCTTGGAAGAAGAAACAGACCACACCATCTTAAAAGCGGAAGAATTGTCAATAAAAGCAATTAATCACAATGTAGATGAAAAAACAAAAGATACATACAAGCTTTTTTTAAAAGAATTAAAAGTTTTAGAAAAAGAGCAAAAACAGTTTGAATTGAGCTTAAAAGCGTTTATCTCTGATTTAAAGAATGGAAAAAATGAGCATATAAAAGAAGAACGAAAAACATTAGGCGCTGAACTTAAGCTGATGGATAAAAATATTCAAATATTAATGCATCAAATGGAAAACCTTCTTGAACACTCCATCCATCAAGCTGAAAAAGATGAGCATACTATTTTAAGAATCATAGAGATTATTTCAATTATTGCTCTTTTGATATCTTTATTAATTGCTTATTTTGTTATAAAGTCTGTAAAAGTGAAGATATCTTCTTTCCAAGAAGGTTTGCTTGGATTTTTTGCTTATTTAAACAGAGAAGAAAAGGATATTAAACTCTTAGATGATGCTTCAAAGGATGAAATGGGGAGCATGGCTAAACTTGTTAATATAAATATTAAAAGTATTAAAAAATCCATTGATGAAGACAGAGCATTTATAGATGAAACCATAGCTGTTTTATCTGAGTTTGAACAAGGAGATTTATGTCAAAGAATTAACATGAATGTGCAAAATCCTACTTTGATGGAATTAAAAAAAGTGTTAGATTCTATGGCTTTTCAAATGGAACATAATATTGGAAATGTTCTTGGCATTTTAGAAGAGTTTTCTTCATATAATTATTTGAATAGAGTTGATAATTCAAAGGTAAAAAATCAACTTCTTGATTTAGCAAATGGCGTTAATTCTTTAGGAGATTCTATTTCGTATATGTTAGTTGAAAATAAACAAATTGGTTTAACCCTAAATTCATCCTCAGATACTTTATTAAAAAATGTTGATATCCTTCATCATTCTTCCAATGAAGCAGCTGTTTCTCTAGAAGAAACATCTGCTGCTTTAGAAGAGATTACAAGTACGGTTTCAAATAATAACAACTCTATTGGTGAAATGAGCAATTATGCCAATCAGGTACTTGTTTCAGTTAAAGAAGGCCATGTATTAGCAGAAAAAACCACTGCTTCAATGGATGAGATTAATGAACAAGTATCTGCCATAACCGATGCTATTGTTGAAATTGATCAAATTGCATTTCAAACCAATATTTTGAGTTTAAATGCAGCAGTAGAAGCAGCAACGGCTGGAGAAGCTGGAAAAGGTTTTGCAGTAGTTGCGCAAGAAGTGAGAAATTTAGCAAGCAGATCCGCAGATACTGCTAAAAGAATCAAAGATTTAGTTACGAATGCAAATACTAAAACAGGAGAAGGAAAGAAAATATCAGATGAAATGATTTCTGGATACAGCCTTCTAACAGAAAATATAAATAAAACAATAACGTTAATTTCCAATGTTGAGATGTCATCAAAAGAACAAAAGCTTGGAATTGAACAAATAAATGATGCAATTAGTACACAAGATAGTGAAACCCAAAAAATAGCCCTTGCTGCAAATGAGACACTTGAAATTGCAGTGAGTTCAGCAGACATATCTCAAAAAATAGTAGACAGTGTGAACCAAAAAGAATTTACAGGGAAAAATGATATTAAAAATAGACGAGAAAAAGACATTAATTTAGACTATGAACACAATGAAAAAAGAAGTGGAGAAAAAGCTATTTTAAGACAAAAAAGTAATTTAAAACTAAATAAAAAAGAAAGAAGTAAAAATACATCAAAAGAAGAAGCAAATAATGAAGTATTTGCTACAAATGATAAAAATGAATGGGAAAGTTTTTAATCTTGTTCTTAGATGAGTAGGAGGGCTTTTCTAAGCTAGAACAGTACTGTAATATATTAAAACAGTTGATTTCCAAGAGATTATAGATGCTAGATTACTCTTTTTGTTTTAAAAAAGGAAGGCTTAATAGACTTAAAATATTACTCATTCGTTTTTTATCTTGCAGTTTATCTAGCCCAATAGTCATGCTTTGATACTCATCTTTTGGTTTGGAAGTATAAGAATTAAATAGTTTATCCCAAAAAGAGATGTTAAACCCATAGTTTGAGTTTCTCTCATTTTTGTATACACTGTGATGAATTCTATGCATATCAGGAGTTACAATTAATAATCTAAGATACTTATCAAAAGATTTATTTAAGCGTATATTTGAATGATTAAAAACAGCAAGAGTGCTTAAAATAATTTCAAAAATAAACACAGCTAAAAGGGGCGCTCCTAAAATAAAAATAGCTGCTATTTTAATTATCATTGAAAAAAGTATTTCTATAGGATGAAATCTTAGCGCTGTGCTTAAATCATAATCCATATCACTGTGATGAACCTTATGAAACTTCCAAAAAAATGAACTTTTATGAAAATACCTGTGTTGAAAATATATAATTAAATCCAATAATACTATAGAGATAAGAATCTCTACGAAGAGTGGAAGTTCAAGATAAGAAAATAAGCCTATGTTATTCTTATACGCTAATAATGCTGCGCCAATAGCTGCAAAAGGAAGAAATAATTTCACTAAAAATGAACCTAAAAATACCAGTAAGAAATTACTAAACCAACGCTTTTGTTTTTTAATTCTTAATTTTCTTTGAGGAATAAACACTTCTAAAAGAAACATAATAAAAATAATTGAAACAAAGAATAGTATTCGTATAAGTGCTTCATTGTTTAAAACAAAAGTATTTAGAGTATTCATTTCTTGCCCTTATTTTTAATTAAGAATAGCATTAATTTATAAAGAAGATGTTTATTAAATAAATGCAAGAGAAATATTTGATTTTTTTGGATAGGGCGCTCAATTAATCAGAACTTATCACCAAAATTAGCAAAAGCACTTTCAAGATTTGGCATGTTTTTATAACTGGATTTTGTTAGTCTTACTGTTCTTGTTTTAAGATCACAAATAGCTATTTTAAAACTAGAGCCCATAGAAGGTTCTACAACACAAATGATATTATCCTCCACTTGCCTTGTTGCATAAACAGTGCCTTGAAGAGATGAAAAAAAATACTTGGGATAAGTTAATGGGGTTATTTCAACAATATCAATTGTTTCTTCATTTTCAAGTGTTTGCATTATATCCATAGCATCTTCATAGGACTCAAATTGAATACACCAGTCATCAAAGATTTTATTAAAATGTTCTAGGTCTTCATCTAAAAAACCACCAGCTAAAGATTGAAAAGTAAAGATAGACACAAAAGACACCTTGAAATATATTTATATTAGAAATTAATTCTAACATATTTACGTTTTAAATTCAAGAAAATAGGATAGAAGTGGAAAGAGAGAGAGCAGTTCTAATTTCACATATTAACTCCTCAGTGGCTTCTTTTTCTTATGATTAAAAAAAGAAGCCAGAAAGAAATAACTAAATTCTGCTTGCATAGTAAAAAGCACAGAGATAATTTTAAGTGCTCTTAAAATATACTAGGTATAGAATAAGTGCTTAAAAACTCTCCCAAGATTCATCTTTTCCTTTAGCAACTATTTTTTTAGGGGAAGGTTCTTCTTCTTTCTTTTTTTCAGTTTTTTTTTGCACTTTTTTTGAAGAACTTGAATTTTTGTTTACTTCTCTTGCTTTTACTTCATCTTTTCCTTTAAACTCTTTATTGTCTGCATCTTTTACAATATCATTGGCAATAACATTTGTTTGTTCTGCAATTTCTTGTGTTTGAGACGCAATGGTTGCAATTTCTTGGGTTTGTGAATCAACTTGGGTTACAGCATCATTGATTTGCTCTATTCCTGCTTGTTGTTCTTTAGATGCGCTTGATACATCAGAAATAAGGGAAATGGTATTTTGTATATTCTCATTTAATGTAGAATAACCTTCTAACATATTATTGGCAATTTGTTTTCCTTCACTGGCTTGTGCCGTAGCATTCTCAACCAGACTTTTTATCTCTTTTGCAGCTTCTGCAGACCTGCTTGCTAGGTTTCTTACTTCTTGGGCTACTACTGCAAACCCTTTTCCAGCTTCACCTGCTGTTGCTGCTTCTACAGCTGCATTCAAGGAAAGAATATTGGTTTGAAATGCTATTTGGTCAATTAAACCAAT
>Ga0105359_10002684_pt1 | contig 14646 bp, 11 predicted proteins | sample GOMGulsemesocosm_6_FD_83659 | JGI IMG/M metagenome (GOLD analysis project Ga0105359, IMG submission 83659) | Methane-oxidizing microbial communities from mesocosms in the Gulf of Mexico - GOM8C Gulf of Mexico | ecosystem: Environmental > Aquatic > Marine > Cold seeps | place: Gulf of Mexico... | reverse complement strand
GGATCACCAAAACTCGTATTATCAAAGGTGACTTGGGTGTCACCACTATTGATTCGTGCTTGCACAGATTGGGTGATGTCTCGCGCTAAGCAGAGCTCATCATTGCCACCATAAATGGCAGAGTTTATCGTGATAGACACGCTCATTAATTTCTCCTTTTAAATGGATTAAGAATCGATTAAGTTTTTTCTTGGCTAGTAAACTCAAAAAGTGATGAGACAAATAACCTGATGGTTTTTTATACGGATGGGTTGTGTGGAAACAGCTTGGCGTTAGTAGGCAGCCTACTAAGCTTTGAGTTTTGCTTGTGTCGGTGTCAGGGTAATGGTTGCCTGTGTCGGCATTTTAGGGTCAGGCACACCTTGTGGGTTTTTACCCTGTACAGCCGATAATTTGCAAATAACATCGCCCTTTAGCACCACAAACTCCCCCTCTTTTTTAAGTTTACTCGAAAGAGGGATGGTCTCTATGCTGGCAAATGTCACTGTACCTCCAACAAATGCCCCATTGATATAAGCGGCATTATTAATTTTACTTTTCAAGAACTCTTCCACATCACTTTGTAAAGCAATCGCCTGCACTGATTTAAGCTTATCGGATGCCACAGGCAAGTTGCCCAATAAAGGTGGCACTAACTGCCCACTATCAAGTTCCACCATCATTTGTACATTCGCTTCTACAGCCAGTTCTGACATAGTTTTTCCTTTTAATTGAGGTTGTCTAAATGCATCTAGGAGGAATGATGACTTAGGCACTTACTAGACAAAAAATGAAATATACAAAGACAACAGGAAAGCTGCTAACTTAAACTACGATTAATTACATTACAAATGTAACCAAAAGGGTCAAGTCACTTGCTTCATAATACTCTTAAAAATTACATCAAGTTCTTTTGCAAAGCCTTTATCGTCTACCATCTTTTTCCTCACCTGATGCGTGATTAAACTCACTGACCCACCATGACTGAGGTTAAAATAACGAGCAATCTCAATTAGCTTTGCATCCAACAACTCCTGACAATGTAACCAAAGGGGTCATGTCGCTTGCTTCACAATACTCTTAAGAATGACCTGAACGTCTTTTGCAAACGCTTTATCCTCTGCCATCTTTTGTCTCACCTGATGCGTGATAAAACTCACTGATCCACCATGACTGAGGTTAAAATAAGCAGCAATTTCGATCAGCTTTGCATCCAGTAATTCCTGACAAAAATACATCGCCAGTTTACGCCCACTAAACCCTTTATTCGGGCCTTTGATCACACGGGTTATGACCGACTCTTTACAGTCATAAAAAGCGGCCACGCCACGAACTACCTCACTCATCGTTATGCTTAAAGTTAAGTCAGCCTGTCGCAATCTTGTATTTTCAGAGGAAGGTAAACCTTGAAGCAAGGTTTCATAAAAGAAAGACAAAGGGGTCAAGAAAGACAAAGGGGTCAAGTCGCTTTCTTCACAATACTCTTAAAAATCGCATCCAGTTCTTTTGCAAAACCTCTATCGTCTGCCATTTTTTTCCTCACCTGATGTGTGATAAAACTCACTGATCCACCATGGCTAAGGTTAAAATAAGCAGCAATCTCGATCAGCTTTGCATCCAGTAATTCCTGACAAAAATACATAGCAAGTTTACGTCCGCTAAAGCCTTTATTTGGGCCTTTGATAACACGGGTTATGACCGACTCTTTACAGTCATAAAAAGCGGCCACACCACGAACCACCTCCTCCATAGTTATGCTTAAAGTTAAATTAGGCTGTCGCAATCTTGTATTTTCAGAGGAAGGTAAACCTTGAAGTAAGGTTTCATATACCCAGATTTTAAAGTCAGGGCTGGCGAGCACCGCTGCGGTATTGCCCTTGTTATAAAACTCTACCAACTCACTAGCATTACCTTGTAACACAAACAATTTATACTGCTTGTACTTGTGTCTATGGCTTAACATGTCATAAGTATGATTTGTTTCAAGCCAATCGGGTGCTTTGGTTTTATTAGTAAAAGCAGGATAACTTGACCAAATATAATCAGCCAAATCATTCACCAGAGGTGTTTTCATATCGATTGGATTACGGTGAATATAGCGACTCAGCTGAAGCAGATACTCATCCTTCTCAACCAAGATAGCCTTATAACGACCACGAAATAGAGGCCCATCCGTGCACTTGAGCTTGTTGTATCTTTGCGTATACACGCCATTAATATGCCGCATTATCCGCCCTAAATTTGCTTTAGGGGTTTCTATGAGTAGATGGTAATGGTTAGACATAAGGCAATATGCATGAATGATGCAATCAAAGCGTTTTTTGGCTTCGCCAAGTGTTGTAAGAAAAGCTTGATTGTAGCGATTATCATGAAAAATAAACTGTCTTCCTCGACCGCGATTCATCACATGATAAAAGGCATTTTCATATTCAATCCTTTGAGGTCTTGGCATGGTTACTTCTCGTGGTTATGATCCTCCTTTAAAGGTAGTTGAGAAGTATTGTGAAGCAAGAGAATTGACCCCTTTTTCTCTTGATGTTTATTGCCATTTTTAAGAATCAGTTGAGAAGTACTATGAAGCAAGAGACTTGACCCCTTTGGATCCTCATATTCAATCCGTTGAGGTCTTGGCATACTTTCTTCTCGTGGTTAAGATCCTCCTTTAAAAGTAGTTGAGAAGTATTATGAAGCAAGAGACTTGACCCCTTTAATTCTAACGTTTTCAATATTTTTTAACACAATAATTTCGTACCTCTATTTTTATGTGAAATCCAAGCAGCCAGATCTTGTATCTTGCAAATCAGCTACCTGGTGTTAAAGTCCCTTGCAAAATACAAAACCTGACCCCGTAGACGGGCATGAGGATAGGCTTCTAAACTGCGGGGGTCAGATCTTGTATCTTGCAGATCAGCTATACCCGCACAACCGGTTAGCTTTTACCAAATCAGCTAAACCTGGCAATCCACCCGCAAGACACTTTATGAAAAGGGGTCAAGCCACTTGCTTCACATTACTTTATCTAAAGTAAAGCGCATCAACCCGATACTTCCGGGTTAACACCTGCCCTAACTGACTTCCTAACCCGCGTTTTATCACTGTTGTTAAATCTATCTCTACTCCGCTTCTCACCCAGACCAACCAGTGGTTCACATACTTAGCAATGGTCTCTTGAGAGGCACCTTGCTCATAAAGCTGCGGCTCTTTATTTTCAATTAATGCTGTCATAATGATTGGTAGATGTATGCTCCTCAATAACAGATCCTGCGTTATTCTAATAAGCCACTTCCACATGGCGTTGCAAAGTCACATTCACCACATCTCTGTGGCTTGCTCATATTTTCCAAGCAAGGGTCACTTAGTTCAAGATGTTGCAGTTCAGAGTTTTAGGGGGAGGTAAGCATTGGATCAATTAATTAGATTTAAGGCATGTTGAGGTTAGTGGTGTTCTTGAGCTTTAATATCCCTTTTGAAGAAACAGTTTAGAAGTATTATGAAGCAAGAGACTTGACCCCTTTTTTCTTTTCACCACACCACTGTGGCTTGCTCATATTTTCCAAGCTAGGGTCACTAGTTCTAGTTTTTGCAGTTCAGAGTTTTAGGGGGAGATAAGCGTTGGATCTAGGAATTGGGTGCAAGGCTAGTTGAGATTAATGGTGCTCTTTGACTGGAATGTCCCTTCGAAGAGCCAGTTGAGAAGTATTACTAAGCAAGAGACCTGACCCCTTTACTGTTTTTAGGAAGGACTAGGGTGTCAAGAGTAAAGACCTGAACCCAGTCGTCAGATTTTGTTGAGTTTGATCAAGTGTGTTTGGCCCAGTAGTTTCACTGGAGTTACTGACACATTTGTTTTGTATTTGGTCTCTATTTTATGAACTCCATCCGCAGTGTTCGTCGGTGGGGTCGTAGCCCACGTTGTAAAAGATGGTTCCAAGCCGGGTGACATTTCGTTGATTTGGTTGTCTAGTGAGGTTCTTATTTTAGCTATTTCCGCCGTATACGCTAAAACGGTGGTTTGGCTCATAGGAGTAGTAGCCAATGTACTCAACACACTCTCAAATATGGCTACCGCGAGTCCCTTTGCGGGTTTGGTTTTGTTCACAGAGTTCGTCGAGATGTCATCAACTTCCTTTTCACTAAAACTCGGGTTGTCCAGCGCGTTTAGCGCGTTCGGGAGGTCGGTACGTATTGGGTTAGAATCCTTGGTCCACCCGTTCATATTGAGGTTAGCAGTCTTAATCTCATCGGGGTTAATTAGATTCTCAAACCATCTATTATCGGTGGTTTTTAGTTCCGAGTCGCTCCCGCTGGCGGCATAGTGCTTCATGAGGTGGAATTTCTTGTACGCGAGGGTGTTGTCCAGTGTGTATTTCACTTCGTTGCTGTTGTTTACGTTAGTCAGTTTTGTGCCGGGCAATGTTGTGCCGTATTTAGTTTGAATATCTGTCGTATGTTGTGGTCCATCCCGTACGTAGGCATTCCCGTCTAAGACAAATCTCGCCGTCGTTGCCCTCAGGGTGGCATCAAAGTCAGTCGGCGTTGTCGCTCGCCCGCCGGTTATAGCGTTGGAGCCGAGCATTTCGACAGCGTAGTAAACCAGATATTGATCTTTGACGTTGTCTTTAACCTTATTTTCTATGTTTACGAGGTGTATATGGTTGGCCGAGCCGGTAAGAGGGTAAAGGTTATAGTCTTGGCCTGGCCCACCCAGATGCTCGTTTAGCAAATGTCCTCTAATGTAACAGTCGTTGGACATGTTGTTCCCAGAAGGCAGCGCGTGCATTAGTCCACTTTGCGCGTTATCGGCTGGTGTGCTACCTTCGCCAGGATTCAAAAGTAGTGCGCCCATTTTCCATCCCACTGTCGTTCGTCCTTTCCCCCCGTTTTGCACCATAGTGGTCGGCACATCATATGTAATATTCTTTGCGGTGAAGTTAGGCCGGTTTACAGTAGTAATATTGCCCGTCTCGGTGGGATTAATTTTATTTATGCCTGTGCCCACTACTCGCCTCACGGTTTCGGTCGTTGTAACATTTTTTACTTCTTGCATTCGGTTTCTCCTCAAAAAAAATGGACAAATTCGGTCATCCATCATAAGACAAGTCGGGACATCCATCATGTTAGAACATGAAATATAAAGGACAGTCGCTCAAGTCGTTTAGTTCTTAACACTAATCAAACGTAAAACAAATCAACCCGATGCAGCCGAACCAACCCCCGCCCCAAGTCACTGTTCAATCCCGTTTTAATCACTGCAATTCGGGCCAGGTCTGTACTCTTGCCCCAATCTAGGGGTCAGGTCTTAATCTAGTAATCTAGGGGTCGGGACTTTTCTTTTGCCCTAAACCCACCACCCGCCCATAAAGCCCCTCAGCCCCATGCAAACATTTCATCCCCTCAATCGCCCTAGCCACATCAATCTCCACCCCACTTCGAACCCACACCATCCACCGTTTCACATACCCAGCAATGCTCTCATCCGAGGCATTTTGCTCATAAAGCTGCTTGAGTTTGGCTTGATGGTTGGCCCAGGTTTTCCAGGCGATTGCCAGACCATTAATGGCCTTGTTAGCAATGCGGTAACCTAAAAAATCAAAGCCGGTTTCTTTAAAGAATAAAAGGGGTCAAATCACTTGCTTCACAATACTTTATCTAAAGTAAAGCGTATCCACCCGATACTTGTGGGTTAACACCTGCCCTAACTGACTTGCCAACCCGCGGTTTATCTCTGTTGTTAAATCTATCTCTACTTCGCTTCTCACCCAGAAAAGAAAAAGGGGTCAAGTCACTTGCTTCATACTACTTAATATCCAATGTATAACAAATTTCCTGCTCCACCCCATTACCTTTGATAACAGGTCCCTCAATAAACCGCATCTGAGCTAAAATGCGCCGTGAGGCGGTATTATGTGCCCATGCTGTGGTTTGTATTTGCTTTAGTTTCAAGCGATTAGCTAGACCTTTAATATGTTCAATGGCGAGCATCACACCGGCTTTGCCAAAGCCTTGTTTTTGATAATCACAACCAATCCAAAAAGACAGGTGGGCACTTTGCTCTATGAGTTCATCGGTCGCACTTTGTAATGCTTCATCAGTATTAAAGTCGAACACTACAGCACCAACAAAACCCAGCTCTGGGTGCACTAGGGCAAAATGGGCTTTTGCCTGCTTGTTTGCTTTTTTACAGTCGCCTTCTTTGCCTCCATCTTCTTTACAGCCACCTTCTTTCATATCCCCTTCTATAGAGTCCCCTTCTATAGAGCCACCTTCTTGCAGCCAGTTAGGCCAAATGTGGTCCCTGAGTTCTGCTAACGAGTCGAAGGTTGAACCTCGCAGGCGCTGGGCTATGTCCGTTCGGCGATACTGTAAATAGAATTCTGATAAATGATGTTGCCCTAAGGGTTGCAGGGTTAATCGCTTGGTATCATCTGCTTGGTTCTGCTGCACCTCGTTATCTTTATCATCAAACCAGGAAAGCGCTGAACAACGTGCTTGATAGGCACAAATATCGTCATTCAGGGTTTTAGCTTGTTCGTCTTCTGGGCTGAGTTCAAGGGCCAGCTGAGTACAAGTTAAAGCCATCTTGATTTGCCCTGTAGCAAACTCAGCTAAGGCCAAATTATGCAAACAAGGCGTATTAGGGCCATCTATTTCCATAAGTGCGATAAAGCAGGATTTGGCCAATGGCCAATGGCCAAGGTCAATTGCTAATAAGCCTAATTTGAAGGTGAATTCATCACCCCGTCCTAATGGGGTATGTTGCGCCCAGACCTTTGACAGGGCTTCACACCAAGGCAGACGTAAGCTGACTAACACGCCCGTTTCCAGTAAACGCGGTAAAAAGAGTGCGCATAATGCGGGTTCGTACTGATGTGTACTTAAATAGGCCAGAATCTGCCTGTCATCAAGCACCTTGGTGGCACCCTGTAGACTGTTAATAATGCGCTCTTGCTGCCGATTCGTTTGTTCCAGTAACGGGGCGACGATAAGATTAAAGTGCTGTTTATTGATCTCATTCAGGCCAGCCTCTTCTGTTAGCGCTCTGCTTGATATGCTGACCCAAGAGGATTCTGAATGTATTTGATCTGTTTTTTGCACGGCGACTTGGGTATTTTTCAACGCGGCTATTATAGGCGCTAAAGCCAGTGGCATAGGCGCTAAAGCCAGTGGCATAGGCGCTAAAGCCAGTGGCATAGGCGCTAAAGCCAGTGGCATCGCTGGGTTAGCATTTGGCTCATGCTTTAAAAGCTCGGTACCTTGAGCCTCATTTTGCCCATGAAGCTCTAATACTTCCTCTGTGATCAAGCAAAGTAAGCCTTTATCGCAGCGGTCCGCTAATTGATTAAGCAAGTTGCTCGCTTGAACAGGCAGATACAGCACTTGGCTGATTCCCTGACTCAATTGGTAATTTAAGTAATCAAGATAAGGGGCCTGTAACTCATTTGAGGCTAGCTGGCTTTTAACAAACTCATCAGGATTAATACGATGCCAGCGGTAAGCTAAGGGTATTTGCGCTTGTGCCAAAGTTTTACCCTGCTCGCTTTCCTGCATTTCTTCTTTTAACTTTTCTTGTCGTACACGTTCCTGCCAAGAGATAGGCAGGTTTGAATGAGTACTTGGTAATCTGCCTTGGGCCAAGTCCATTTGTGCACTTTCATCAGCAGGTTTGAGGCTAGCGACTTCAGCAAAGTACAGCTGATTATAGTGACAATGAACAAGCTGCTGAGGCAAACTCGAAAGGACATGATGGGCAATGAGCGCGACCGGATTCGCCGTAAAGTCGATGGCTAAGTCAGGCTCGTTTTGTTCAATTAGGGCATTGAACTCATCAAAGCAAAGCCAATTTACTTTACCTGATTCCCTATACGCCCTATAACTCGGGTGTGCCTGCATCAAGGTAATATCGTCTTGGTTATCACAGACAATGAGCAAACACAGGGGCAGGTTTTGAAAGGCCTCTTGGCCTAATGTCTGCTGTAACTGCGCTAATAGCTTTAAGCCGAATACCCCTTTGTCTTGCACCATTTGCAGTATATGAATCGGGCGATTCAGGTCGAAGCGCTCTTCTTCTAAACCAAGTAATAACCAGTTCACCAGAGATTCGCTATAGCTTTGCACCCAAGCATTTATCATGGCAGGTGGCCTTGATTTCGGCTTTTGCCAAAATGCTGCTTGCTCAAAAGGCACAAACTCAGATTCAAGCCGTTGTAAATCCGCTAAAGGCGTATCAATCGGGCCGGTGGCTAAAGAGGCGATAGTTAAAGGGGACACTTCATTTTTAGGGAATATAGGGTTATTCGCGATATTTTTCATCTAAGTCTCCCTATAGAGTCATATCAAACAAGCGATAGGCAACGACCTGATATTGGACAAAAGCACTGGTGCCATTATTATTGCCAATAGCGCTAATTCGTCCCACCGTACCATTATCAAAAACGACGGTACCGCCGATAAAGTCAGTACTCGATAAGTCAATCGATTGATCTGAGAACCAGTTTAGTGTGCCGATATTATTAGAGCCTGGTGTGACTGAATCATGAATATGAGATGACGTCGTTTGAACACTAACAAGGTCTTTCAGGTAGTTTTTTTCTTCTTGATTGGGCGCATACAAGGCCAATAAGGTGGTTCCTGTAATCGCACCATTTTGTGCTAGATCCTCTTGTTGCAAGACATATTGGGTCTGATTAAGCAGCTTTTCATTTGACCAGTTAACCTCTTCAACTAAGCGCCCAAGCCAAGACGTCTGTGACTCACTGATCAGGTAACGCTCTTGTGTTTCCGGGTTAAGTACTTTTCGGATATAGCCTAGATGACTTTGAATCGTGCCAGAAGCAAGTGTCCAAGCATCGTCTTGATAGGTCCAGACCGCATTATTCTGTGTATCGTAAATTTTATTCGTATCCAAGCCGCCCTTAAAAGACACATCTAAATAAGTGGAGTTAGGCTGAGAGTTAGTAATATAACCGTACGCTTGTGCGCCTTTAAAGCGATGTAAATCTGGATCCGCATCCAAATCAACTTGAATTTTACTCGCAGGTAAGTAGCTGTCTATTTGATTCCAGTGACTCACATAAAAGGTAACTATATTTTCTTGTCGCTGAACTTTCGCTCTGACTTTTCTATTATTCCAACCACTTCCTACACCAACCGTATCCCCTACTCCAATATCAAATTCGCCCAGTAACTTATCTCCAGTACCAACTCCTATGTATCCAAAGTACACTCCGCAGCCAGTGCTATATGGCGCAGTCCCCCCAGTATTCAATACTAAGGTGAGAACATGGTTGGTCGTGCCTTCTCGAACATACGCAGCCACCAAACCTATGGTATCGTTATCTGTATCATCAGAGGTAAGTGTTGCTTCAAAAGTATAGTTTTCAACTTTTTCTTCAGAGACAAAACCATTTGAAGGAGACACATTAAGAGGCATAACAACACTGTTTAAGCTTTCATCAAATGTCCAAGCTGTCGCATTGCTACTACTCTGGTCGATAGCATCTTGTTTATTAGCGTAATATTCATTGCCGTTAAAGCGACCCCAGGTATTAAACACATCCTGCATGGTTGGTGGGCTATAACTCGTCACTGCGGCATTTGCATCAGCTTGAGTGCTGTATACAAAGGCTTCTAATTCGGGCAATGGGGTGATATTGATATAGACAACACCTGTTTGCTGGCTTCCTGCACCACTTTGTATTTGATAATTAAATTCAGCTGGTTCGCTCGCTAACCCTGTTGAGATAAAAGAAACAGACTGATTAGCGGCATCATAACTGACACTACCACCAACTGAATTACTGACTGAAGAAAAGGTGAGCCCGGTATTTGATGCATCTTCATCATTGAGCATCAGTTGATCCACACTTAATAAGAGGGTTTCTCCTTGCTGTAAACTGAATGTATCAGGGTTACATATAACATCCGGCACAGAAACAACCTTCATGGTGACAAACGCCGTTACCTGAAAGCCAATGCTATTTTCGACCCGTATGTCAAAGCCTGCCGCGATGCCCACTTCCCCCGTGGAGGTAAATACGATATTTACACCATCAATCAATACCGTCCCATTTTGAGGGTTTTGCACGGCAATCAGTTTTAGCGGCTGCAATCCATTACTGTATTCATCAATACCACCCGCTAACAGGTTTGCCATTGGAATAAGGGTTTCACGCTGGCTATAAACCTCAAAAGTTTTGTCCTCAAGAAGAATCGTCATGGCAGATAGGCCATAAAACTCACTGATTGACAGTGATTCTGCCACTTCTTTGTCTACTTTATCGCTGAAATCACCGAGTGAGTAAGGTGATGTTCCACTGTATTCTAAAGCAATATCTTTAAGTGAAATCGCACCCTTTGTTGGCAATGTCATACTCGCCTCCTGTTATTTTTCAGTTGACGTCGTAAGCTCTGCTAACTGATCTTGCAGATGCTCCACTTTGCTATTGAGCGCTTTGATACTCTCTATCAATAGAGCCACCATATTGCCGTATGCTACGGACAAATAGTCATCATTTTGATAAACGACTTCTGGAAAAGCCTGCTGTACCTGTTGAGCAATAACCCCTGCGAATCTTTGCTCTGTGTTCAGATCTTTACGGGTAAAGGTCACGCCTTCTAGTTGTAGCATTCGCTCAAGAGCCTGATCTATGGGTTGGATATTATCCTTCAATCGTTCGTCAGAAAACGCGGTAATATCATCGCTAGCAGTAATCGCACCGGTCACTTGTAGACCACTTTGTAAAAGCGTCGCACCATCAACAGTCAAAGCCCCGCCAATTGAACCACCACTACTTTGTAGATAACGGGCATCACTCTCTACCTTGCTATAACGTGCTTCATCGCCACTGACTCTTGATGCTGTTTCTGCCGTTAAATTCGATTCAATCAGGGTACTTCTATCGTTGTTTGAAACGACATAACTACCAAAGGCTTGATCAGAGTCAGTATCCACTTCATTAATTAAAGTAACGATTTCAGCAAAGGTGTCTTTATCAGCAGAGCTTGAGTCTAAAATGGCATCGATACGATCTTTTTGTGCTGTAATCGCTTGATCAATGTTGGTTTCACTTTGCTTTAAAAGCTCAGCGGTGACGGCTCGGTCGTTACGCGCATCAGCTACATCTTCTGTGCTTGCAAAGCGTAAAATACCTCTGGCATTCACCGTGCCATCAGGCAGATTATTAACCGAAATGTTGCCCTCTTTAAAAGCCTTTGGGTCTAGATTAATGATGCTTTCGCCATCGCCTTCCAATGTTGCTGCTTTTAAGTGACCTGTTAATGTTGAACCTTGGCCAATAAAATGAGCGGCATTGACATCTGCGCTTGCATTAATAGTTTCAGTATCTAATGTAATCAGGGTAGCTTGCGTTACTTTAAAACTTGATTGCGTTGGTGTTTCTTGGTCTTCATCTAATATGGCATCTAAATCAATAAGCTTAGGAAGACGAGCGTTATCCAAAGTGCCATCGCTGATATTGTCGGCATCTAGAGCGGTTAACATGGCACCATCACCCATAAACTCGCCAGAGAATTGCTTAGCTTCGACGGTCTCTGCCAGTAAACTATTATCTAGTGTACCTATCACCAAGGCACTGGCATCTGTGGCGGTATCAATCAGGTCTTCAAAGTCATCGGCGGTTGGGGTCATGCCTAATTTAAATTTGTTGTAGAGAGTCTCTCTAATGCTGTTGTCTGAGCTCATTTTGCTGCCTTTTTAAAAAGTTAAGATAAGTGAAGGTATGAGGTAGTTTGTTAAGCAATATTAAGAGGGCTACATGGCCAAGGCTGTCGGGCACCTCCTAGGTAAGGTATAGCTAAATGTTGGTCAATCATATAAAGACTAAAATCCATTGGAGCAGCGTATTGCGCACCTTGTGGTACAAACCAGAGCTTGCCGTTGATCCGGCCTGCGTACTTAGATTTGCTTGGATCAAGGTCAGACACTTTTAACAGCGGGCTCTTTCTAAGCACCTCACTGGCACGGGCTTTTGCTAATTTTCCTTGCTCTATTTCACACTCACTAATCCGCTGTTTGCCTTTGATGCCATTTCGAGACTCGGGGGCGTCAATCCCCTGAATACGCAAGTTAACGACCTTGTATAAACCAGGGTAAAGCTCAAGCTTGAGTTTGACCGTGTCACCATCAATCACTTTAATGAGCGAGGCGTCATATAAGCTTGCCAAAGCTTGAGCCTGTACATTCGAGACAATGAATGAGCTCATAAAAAACAGGAAGAACAAAAAGGGTTGAAGCATGGGCATCATGAATTTTCCTTAAAACAATGTGTGGGGGAGTAATGCATGTCGTGATCAGAATGTTGGGCAGGCTTCGCCAGGTCAGTCCCATGTGGCTCTGATCAATTTGATTTTTTCACTATATAGTTAAGACGTTCGGAGGTTTTATTTGTGATGCTTTTTTATAAAAGGGATTCAAAAAAATGTGTTGGCAGGTTACTTCGTTGTGCCCGGTGAGTGGGACCAATGCTCTAGTTTATTAACCCGTTTGCTCAAGGTTTTAACCTCTTCTTCTAAGGTTTGGACATTCTCTTTCATTGGCATGATGTCATTATTCCTTACGCTATTAGGATTTTTTGCTTGTACCTCAATTCGAACAGCATGGGCTGTCATTATGCGGTTTATCGGCGTGGTAATATCGAGTCCGATTTGCCGGATAGCAAAACTAAGCACCAAGATGACAGCACATAATGCCAATGCCCAACGAGGTACCGCATCCATTGAGCGTTTTTGTATATCCATATCGGCCTTTGTTTTTCGTCTTGTAGGACTTTTCTTCTCCATTGAATTTCTCCTAAATAAGCTTTTTAGTATGTTAAAGAGAGGGAATATTGAGAGTGGGAAATGCCAGAAAGGCATTTCCACTCATCTTAAGAAAGTGAATGATTTGTATTTTGTGTGTTTTTCTAGGAATTACTCGGGGAGGTATTGGACGTTGCCCTCTCAATTCCAGTAACAATGGGTAAGATGGTTTGATTGCGAAGTGCAATGGGCACGGACAATGACAACATCAAACAAGGTTTTGGGGTTGCACCCATAGCCTGCCAAACTTGCCCGCTGATTTTCCCTGCGTACTCACTGCCAAATAAGGTCATACGTACCCCATACATATTGGCCTCGTACCTTGGATTCGTTAGCTTAACACCTGGAAAAAAATCGCTGGCCCCTAAACCACTGAGTAAATAACCTAACATCAGGTGCTCTATCTCAGCGCCGTTCACCTTGTCTCGACTCCACACTGTAATCATGTAACTGATATCTACAAATCTAGGTTCATACTGTCGAATACGTTGGGTTTTCTCCTTGTTTAATTGCGTTCGAGGAGGTTCACTTTGTCGTCGCTTCTTGTCCTCATCCACCCCAATCAAATAACAGTTGATCATGGGAGACGCCCCTAGCGTTGCGATAAAGTCCTTATCTGGCGCTAAGAAACTGATCCCGATACCATCTTCTTCCGTACTCTTTAGTACGTGGTTTGTTAATAGGTTCTTTAAATCATATTGAATGTTACTTAATACTAATTCGTCCATTTGAGGTCCTATGCTTATACGTTAATCCAATCAGACAGGCGTTTAGCGGTAACAAAGCCTGCACTTTGTTTATCAAATTCACGACGTAAGGCTTTGGCTAATATGGCTTTACTTATGGCGTTCGTGGATTTCATCGCGGCTAACAAACATGCACGCTCACCCACGTTACGTATCTGCGACGGGGATAGCTCAAACTCCGCTGCCAATACGTCTAAATTTACATCCGTATCGAGTTGCATTTCCCCTTGGAAGGCACCTTGCCATAAGCGCTTACGGGTATGTTTATCCGGTAAGGTAAATTCCGTCACTGTGGTAAAGCGTCTTAAAAAAGCATCATCAATATTGGCTTTGAAATTGGTACTCAAAAGCAATATGCCTTGATAAGTCTCCATGCGTTGCAATAAATAGCTCACGCCCATGTTGGCATTTTTATCTTGGCTGGATTCCACTTCGCTACGTTTTGCAAAAATTGCGTCAGCTTCATCAAAGAGCAATACCGCTTGCTGCTTCTCTGCTTGATCAAAGAGCTTAGATAAGTGTTTCTCAGTTTCACCAATCCATTTACTGGCGACATTAGAAAGGTTGACCTTATAGAGAGGTAAATTGAGCTCACCGGCTATAGCCTCTGCTGCCATGGTTTTGCCTGTACCAGGTGCGCCCCAAAATAGCGCTTGGGTGCCGCTTAAAAAGTTAGGTACTTGTGACTTCATCAGGCTTTTATATTGCATGCGGCCCATGATCTCTTGAAGTTGATCTCTACAATCATTGTTTAAAACCATGTCAGCCAAGGTCACCTTGGGCAGAGAGAAACGGGCTAAACCATCCGACTGGGTAGCCATATTTTGCAAACATGCTGTTTGAATACTGGCATAAGCCGCTTTACCCTCTCTCACCTCAGCTTGTGCACTATTAAATGCATCAGTCATTTGCCAACTGGCCAATGGATAGCGCTCGGCCAGTTGAATAGCATCATCATGGTTTAGGGCTCCTTGTAGACCACCTGCTTTACACAGTTCAAGCCATGCCATTGCACACTGCTCAGTGCTTGTTTTAGGTTCATAAAAGTCGCTATCACGCCTCTTTAATTCTGTTATCCATAAGGGCTCGTTTTCCTGATTTTGAG
>Ga0105359_10002682_pt1 | contig 14649 bp, 10 predicted proteins | sample GOMGulsemesocosm_6_FD_83659 | JGI IMG/M metagenome (GOLD analysis project Ga0105359, IMG submission 83659) | Methane-oxidizing microbial communities from mesocosms in the Gulf of Mexico - GOM8C Gulf of Mexico | ecosystem: Environmental > Aquatic > Marine > Cold seeps | place: Gulf of Mexico... | reverse complement strand
CTTATGATGGCAGTACACCATTTTCAGAGCTGTTGTTAAGCGCTTTATCACAGGGTATAACTGAACCAGATCCTCGTGAAGACTTATCAGGGCGAGATGTACAACGAAAATTATTAATACTCGCACGTAAAGCGGGTTTTGAACGAGCGTTAGAAGATATTGATTGCCAGAACTTAGTGCCAGAAGCGTTGCAATCGTTATCAACCAATGACTTCCTAGGGCGAGCGAATGAACTTGATGATTATTTTGCTAATGCTTTAAATGACGCTAATGCAAAACAAGCCTGTATACGATATGTTGCACGATTTCAGGATAATGACTCAGGTGTCAGCGCAAAAGTGAGTTTAGAAGTATTGCCTCAAAGCGATGCTTTTGCCAACTTATCACCTTGTGATAATATATTTCAAATTTGTAGTTTATGGTATCAAGAAAACCCCCTAATTATACGTGGACCTGGGGCTGGCCGAGATGTTACTGCAGGTGGTATTCATTCAGATTTGGTTAGCATTTGTAAGCAACTAGCTCCTAAGCAAAATCAAGTGAAAATCAAAGGCATAAATTAATCTCTAGAATTCTAGTCGAGCAATAGAACTGCTTTCGCAGGGTTTTATTCGCTTTGGCTATCGACGCTCTTTTATCTATAAGCTTAGGCCTAGCGGGTCACAGGGTACCAGTAATGGTAAATACTATCTGTGACTCCTTCATTTTTCATGTCATGTAGCGCTTTTGCAAATTGAAAAGCAATGGAGCCCTCTTTTGGGCTGATCATTTGGTTATCAGCAGTTGTTTTTTTATTGCTGTCATAGTTACTATTATCAACTTCTTTCATATGAGCAGAGAATCGAGAGAACCCTAGATACATGGGTTTTAATTTACCACAGCACTCTTCGTGTACTTTTAGACCAAAATCCGAGAGTGTTTTCGCTGCATTATTTGCTAAGAAAGAATCAAGCACCTCTTTATCTGCAATATAAAAATAATTAAATTGTGGCCTCCTGTCGATAAACTCTTTAACTTTTTCTAAGTTTAAATAATTCACTTTTTGAATGTTGATACCGAGCAAATTTGCCATTTCACTTTTTGAGCTATTTGCCTCCATTAGCCATATTACATGAGGATGTTCTCTTAATTGATGTAGATTAGGAATGTCAGGTAGCTTTATGGAAGAAATTCCTAGCTCACCCGTTGTTAAGCCGTTATCGATATAGGTTAGATAAGAGGCTCTTTCAATTGAAAAAGAAGTAGCTGGATAAAAGTCAAAATCACCGCGCTTCAAGCCATGGTGCACTCTTTGTTTAGGTAGTCGAGTAATTGTTAATTCACAGCCAATACGCAGTGCAGCTTCAGTATATAAATCTTTAAATATCCCCCTATTGTCAGGGGACTTATGCATAAGAGGAAACTTGTCCCCGTATTTAAAGACCATTTTAATGGTGCAATTAGCCTGTGCAATGGAGCTGTATAAAATAAAAATTAAAGTGAATAATATTTTCATAACTTTATCACCCAATTAAAAAACCATCTGAGAAACACTCTGTGTAAGTAAATTATACTTGGAAATTTGCTAATTGACTTCGTAACCTTTTCACCATTGATTCAATCTCAATACAGCTTCTACTGGTCATGCTTGCATTTGAAGCTGCATTTGTTGCTTGGTTATTAATCCTTGTTATATTCTCATTAAGGGATTCTGTGACAGATGTTTGCTCGTTTGATGCTGTTGCAACTAACGCATTCATCGCATTGATTTGCGATGCCTCTGTTGCAATGCTTCGTAATGATTTCTCTGTATCCTCGACTTGTCCAACGGCTTGTTCAGTTTGTTTGTCGCTATTATTAATAACGGATACTGCCTCTTGAGAAATATTTTGCAATGATGAGATTATCGTCTGAATTTCGGTTGTGGATTGTTGGGTTCTACCTGCTAGTGTTCTCACTTCATCGGCAACAACTGCAAAGCCACGACCTTGTTCTCCAGCTCTCGCCGCTTCAATTGCAGCGTTAAGTGCTAATAGGTTTGTTTGTTCAGCAATGCTATTTATAACTTCAATTACTGAGCCTATGCTAATGCTATTTTCTTGTAGTGAGCTAATGACTGTATTGGCTTGCGTCATTTCATTCGATAGTAGAGTCATTGTGGCTTGTGTTGTATTAACTATGCTCAAACCTTCTTTGGCGGCTTGGTCAGATGTTTTTGAACTGTGGGAGGCTTGTTCAGCATTTTGTGCAATTTCTTGAGCCGCAGATGCCATTTGTGTGATTGCCGTTGCTACTTGGTCAACTTCGTGTTGCTGTTGTGACATGGTATTCGTTGTACTTTCTGCGAAAACAGTAAGTTGCTGTTGGCTCTGGTCCAAATCTTCGGAGATGGCCATAATATCTATAATTAGTTGTTGCAATTTTGCGACAAACTTGTCAAATGATTGAGCTATTTCCCCAATCTCATCTTCAGCTTTATCTTCTAATCTCGCGGTCAAATCACCATTACCTTCAGCGATGTCTTGAATTCGCTTGAGCATTTGGTTCAAGCGCTTAGTGATAAGTTGAGGGAAAAATAAAATGAGTAATAAGCACATTGAAATTCCTGAAATAAGCAGAACGGTGGCGACAAGTTTATTCGTTGCTATATCATCCTGTGCCATGTTTACTGCTTGTTTTGATGCTTTATCAGTTTCATCGAGTAATACATCAATGAGCTCTCTCAATTGCTGAAATATAACTTCACTTTTATGAGTACTTAAATGGATTCTGTTTGTTTGCGGTGCTTCTGCATTTTCCACTTGTAAAGACATGTTGGATGAAGTGATTTTTTGCCAATTTTTAGTCAACCTGAAAAATTCTGAAACTTCCTTATCATGATTTGGTGCTAAACCTGTTTCACTGAGCTTTTTGTACTGTGGGACTCGCTCTAAAGCTTGAGTTAAGTTTTTTTCAAAGTCATTTAAATACTCATCATGTAGCTTTTTATCAATACCATTATTTAAAAATACAGTCCTTTCTGCCAGCATAACTTGATGCAAATCAGTATCTGCCTTTAGTAGCGCTTGTTTAACAGGTAAATACTGCAAGTTAATATCTCGTGTTTTATTGCCTATAGACGAAAGCATCAATAGAGAAGTTAGTCCCATCACTAAAAATAAAAAAGCAATTAGAGATATTGGTATTAATAGCTTCTTTCTGAATGAAAGATTATTGAATTGAAACATGATAAATACGCTTATTTTATGGCTGACACTTATAGGGTAAATATAGATGAAATATTTGCAGTAAACCAAAATATCCTTAAATAAGTAAAAATGAGAAAGAGGCTTATGTTTTATTTTGTCGAATTACTATACTAGAAAATATTGGTTACTCTTTGAGCTGAGATAAAATGATAAAGTTTATTTTAATTTTAACGCTAGTACTGTTTCTCCATCCCGCAACAGCTGCTGAATTTGAGCTAAAGCAGAAATTTAAGAATAGAGATAGTGTTACTGTGAGTAGTTTATCTGATGAGGTTAAATTAAAGAGTAAGAAAAAAAACCGCATAACTTCTCAAACTCGCTTTGTGGCGAAGTTTTCTCCAAATGTTGCAGGGTTAACGCCATATATCCAGTTAGGTTATGAATGGGAAAAGAGTGAGGTTAGCCAGCAAGTAGTCACACTATCTGACAATCTTGAAGAGTCGTACGATGAAACACTTATTACACGCTATCTTGGCGCAGGGCTTAAATATAAGAGAAGGAACTTTTTAGCAGCAAGCAAAATCAAATTTGAATTCAGGTTTGATTATTGGTTTGATCTCGATGTTAAAAGATCAGGCTTAGGAGAGCATGCTGACCCTTTAGCAGGAGATTATTCAGGATATGAAGCGAAAATAAAAGTTGAAGCTGTTTATGAGTCTTCCCTAGAGGAAATTGTTTTTCAACCACAAATTGAGTTTGCTTATGCAAAAGTAGATGCTTGGCTCAATGAACTAGATAGTGAAGATGCGCAATTATCTGTAGAAGGTAGGGGAGTGGAAGCTCGCTTTCTCACTACTTGGCTAGTTGATGATACTGCACTTGAGTTATCTTTAGGGCCTGAAATTGTTTATGAAACAGAAAAAGAGCTTGAAGGAGGATTTTCTTTGGCCTCAGAATCTGAAACTATTTATCTTGCCGCCTTTTTGGCTGTATATGAACTTGAAAAATACGGCCTTGAATTTGAATTTTGGTATTGGCGACAACTTGATGGCGATCTGAAGGGCGAGAATAACCTAGAATTTAAGATTGACTGGAGCTTTTAACTATTAAACATATTGCAAAGGTTGATTTATTAAACTATTACTCGCATTATTCGTTAATGTTATTTATTTTTCAGCTTAAGCGGTGCAATGGCTAAAGAATCTCCTCACCAAACACATTACACTCGACAAATTCATCACTTGTTAGCAAAAGTCTATGGCAGAAGTGCCTTAAAAGACTCTTTACTTGATCGTGCGACTGACTATTTTGAACAAGAAGAGTTTAGGCCTTCGGATGAAAAAAAATCAACTGAAGAGTCGCCATTAGAACAAATGCAGCGCACAGAGCGCCATTCAAGTTTATTGTCGCTTTCTCTAACAATCCTAGAGTTAGCTGAAGGGGACAGTTTTGCTGAAAACAATCGTAAATCAGCACAATTTCTTGGCACTATTCAGTTATTAAGTCCTACTGAAGGCAAACGTGTCGCTAGTAAAAATGAGCAAAGTAAATCAATTTATAAAGCGGTTTTATGTCTACGCTTACTCGATTGCTTGATTATTGATGGTCAGATGATTGAGCCATATATCAATAAATTCTTACCAAACATTTCTGCTGAGCAATATGTTGATTTTGTTAATAATGACAAAGACGGTCATCAGCGCTTCGTTGAACAAGTAAAGGTTCCGCTCATTATGGCGGCCCTTTTACAAGATATTGGTAATTATCACCCGAAAGCGCAAGCACTAATGTGTGGCAGTGATGCTAAACAAGACCCTTTTCGCACACTTGAAGTTAAAGAACGAAAAGAGCTATTACAAATAAACTATCGTGAAACGCTTAAATATTTAAATGAAGGCCTTGGAGTTCCCGCTTTTGTCGGCAATACCAAAGCAGAGCGTGAGCAGTTTCTTATTGATGAACAGGACAAGTTATCTTTTATTAAGCTGTTGTTAAAAACTAGTGTAAACCCAAAAAATTCTGTGGGTAATGTATTAAAAGTACCACAAATTTATACCTCAATAATTTTATCGACCAAGGCTAGTTATAACTACAAGTTGCTGCCGCAAGTGTTTCAGGTGTTAAATAAAAATGCAGAGCTAGGTGCTTGCGCGCAAGCGGTTGTTGATGGCTTATATAAAGTTACTGGTATGTTTCCTCAGGGCTTCGGCATTGTATATATGCCATCTGGGGAGCTAGCAGGGGCGAGTGATTGCTATGAATATGCCATTGTTAATGGCCTATATCCCAAGGCTCCTAACCAGCCAAATTGTAGAATGACAACCCGTAAATTGACTTTTATTGGCTATGGGCAAAATAGCGTTATTAAGAATAACTGTAATCTCTATTTCACTCAAACGGCGAAGAAGCTAGCAAGTTTAAGTAAAGAGCGTTTGAATGAAATTTTAGAGTTATTAAGTTCTAACTCACAAGAGCGTAAGGAGTTAGACCTTCTACCGCGCTGTTGGCAAGCAAATGAATTTTTTTCAATAAAAGTACACCAAAATCTTTGGAATAAAGTTGAATCATAAGGCTCTTCCTTATTAACCTTTAGTGCAAACGTTAACCTTATTCTGCTTGAAATAGCTTTACTAACGATGAAAAAAGCAGTGAATATATCACTGCTTTTTTGTTTAATACGCGTTATACCAATTTGGTATTACAAACTGTCTATAGACAATAATGCTGAATCATTTTAGTAAGAAGCTTCTCCGTTTTATCCACTTCGCTATGGGCTAAAAACTCATTTGGTTGATGAGCTTGATCGATAGAGCCAGGCCCAAGTACTATGGTTTGACAACCGAGTTGCTGAATATAAGGTGCTTCGGTTGCGTAATTTACTGCACAACAGCTATGGCCACTAATTTCTTCTGCGATATCAATAAAGGTACTTGGTTTCTTTTGCTCAAAACTAGGTGAGCTTGGGTGCATCTCTGCAAAGGTTATGCGTCCAGGGTAAAGCTCTGCTAAAGGTTTAAGTGCTTCGCTTAACCAGTGGATTAACTCATCATCACTCATGCCAGGCAGTGATCGTAAATCAATGTCTAAATGACAATGGCCACAAATTCGGTTGGCATTATCGCCACCAGAAATTGCACCAAGGTTTAATGTTGGTGCCGTAACGTCAAATGCTTTGTTTTCATAATTAAGCTGAAATTTTTCTTTTAGTTCTATTAGCTGACCAATCACCTTGTACATGATTTCAATAGCATTAATACCTAAGCTTGGCTTACTTGAGTGACCTGATTTTCCCTCTACACTAATTCGATGTGACATATGCCCTTTATGCATAACTACAGGGACTAAGTTAGTTGGCTCACCAATAATGGCAACATCAGGCTTTATTGCGTGGCTTTTGGCAAAAAAACGAGCTCCTGCCATTGTAGTTTCTTCATCAGCGGTAGCTAAAATATACAAAGGTTTTTTAAGTTGATTAGCAGGCAATGTTTTACAAACTTGTAGAATAAATGCGAAGAATCCTTTCATATCACATGTGCCTAAACCAAAAAATTTATCCTCTTGATTAACGACTTTATGAGGATCAGACTGCCAGCTGTTTTCATCAAAGGGAACAGTGTCACTGTGGCCCGCCAGTAATAACCCACCTTCACCACTACCTAGTTTTGCTAATAGATTGAATTTGTTGGTGGTACCGGGTACTGCTTGAATTTCTATGTTAAAAGCTAGTTGTTCAAACCAGGTTGCCAATAACTGGATAACCTCTTTATTACCTTGATCCCAGCTTGCTTGTGTTGAGCTAATAGAGGGACAAGCGATTAATTGGCTTAGGCTTTGGCTGAAGTTAGGCAGTTTTGACATAGTGAACCTGTTGTTTTTGAATAATTACTTAAATAGTTATGCTAATTAGTTGCATAACTACCCATGCGGTGTTACCTTACTCATATAGTGTAAATAACCTGCTTTCATAAGGCTACTTCAAAAATGTCCAAGGCTATATCAGATTCGAATAACAGTATGCAAAAAGTCGCCATTATTGGTGCAAGTGGTTATGCAGGTGCTGAGCTTGTTGGTTTACTAAGTAAACACAATAAAGCAGAAATTGCGCATTTAGTCGTGTCTGAAAATAGCAGTTCAGAAGGTAAGCTTTTTAGTGACTTACATGGCCGCTTTCAAGGTGTTTGTGATTTACCATTACAGGCTTTTTCATCCGCATGGTTTGATCAGAATGTTGAAGGTATAGATGTAGTATTCTTTGCTACGCCACATGAATTTAGTGCTGATTGGGCTCAAGCATTTGTTAATTCTGGTGTGAAAGTATTTGATTTATCTGGTGGCTTTAGACTAAAAGATGCGAATGACTATCCTAAGTATTATGGTTTTGAACATGCCAATACTGATGCGTTAGTCACTGCTAAATATGGTTTAGCAGAATGGCAACAAGATGATATTGCTCAGACTAACTTAGTTGCTGTACCAGGGTGTTATCCAACGGCAAGTTTGCTTTGTTTAAAACCAATTACCAGCAATGGTTTTCAGCTTGAAAACTCGATCGTTGTGGTTAATGGTATTAGTGGAGTTAGTGGTGCTGGTAGGAGTGCCTCCTTAGCGACAAACTTTAATGAAGTTAGCTTAAAGCCATATAATATTTTACAGCACAGACATCAGCCAGAGATTTCACAAGAAGCTAATGTACAAGTAATTTTTAACCCACATTTAGCGCCTTATAGAAGAGGTTTATTAGCAACAGTGACATTGCAGCTAAAAGCTGATGTGACCAATGAGCAAGTAAAGCAAGCTTTTGAGGCGGCTTATAGTGATAAGCCTTTAGTGAGGTTGGTTAAGAGCTGGCCTGAAATTGGTAATGTTGCTCACACACCATTTGCTGATGTGCACTGGCAATGTGATGATAAAAAACACGTTGTAGTGGTGAGCTGTGCCATTGATAATTTACTTAAAGGTGCAGCGTCACAAGGCGTACAGTGCTTTAATATTTCACTTGGTTTGCCAAGCGAATATTCATTGATTAATGGCTAAGCATTTAGTTTGCACAGTTTAGCGTATAGGAATAAATAAAAATGAATAAGTCAGTAGTAAAACCATTAGTCATTAAAATTGGCGGAGCCATTCTTGAAACAGAATCAGCGCTTAGTGCTTTGCTAGCCGTTATTGCCAAGCTTGAAAATAAACAGGTCGTTTTGGTTCATGGTGGCGGTTGTGTCGTTGATGAAATGTTGGCACAAGCAGGTTTTACTACCGAGAAAAAACACGGGCTACGGGTAACTCCTAAAGAACAAGTTGCGTTGATAAGTGGTGCGCTTGCCGGTACGGTGAATAAAGCTATTGTTGCTACGGCCAATAGCATGTCACTTGCTGCGGTAGGTTTATCATTAAATGATGGCGATATGATCACCTGTCAGCTATCAACACAAGATCTAGGTCAAGTCGGCGTACCGCAGACTAATAGCAGCAAATTACTTGATACACTGCTAAAGGGTAAGTTTCTACCGGTAATTTCATCTATTGGTGCTCTAGATAATGGTGACTTAGTCAATGTAAATGCTGATGATGCCGCGGTTGCTATTTGCCAATTATTAAATGCGGAGCTATTACTACTTACCGATGTTAATGGCGTTAAAGGAAGTGATGGAGAATATTTGTCATCACTCAATAATGAACAAGCACAGCGTCTTATTGAACAAGGTGTTATTGCTGGAGGAATGACAGCAAAAGTAAATGCGGCATTACATGCAGCACAACAGTTACGACGAAGTATCGCGGTTGCCAGTTGGCAGTCGCCAGAACAAATCAGCCAATTACTAGAAGGTTATGGCGTTGGTACACAAATCCAACCTAATTAACCACAAAATATAATGAACGATACTTTTCGGAATGAACAAAATGACACTTACTCAATTTAAAGAACAAGATAACAAATTAGAAAACTTCTTAGCAGATGATCAGTTGAACAAAGAGCAAACACTGGCATTAATAGATTTAGCAATCAATATAAAAAATACCCCCTCCGATTACAGTAAAGCTTTAGCGGGTAAATCAGTTGCCATGATTTTTGAAAAACCATCACTGAGAACTCATGTTAGTTTTGATATGGGTATTGCAAAACTAGGTGGTCATTCACTGTATTTAGGTCAACAAAATGGCAAGTTAGGTGAGCGTGAAAGAGTGAGTGATTATGCTAAAAATCTTTCATGTTATGCTGATGCTATTGTTGCCCGTGTATTTGAAAACAGCGCTATTGAAGGGTTAGCACAACATGCGAGTGTGCCAGTGGTAAATGCATTATGTAATTTGTATCACCCGTGCCAAGCATTAGCTGATTTTATCACGCTAGCAGAGAATTTTACTGACCTAAGTCAGGTAAAACTTGCTTACGTTGGTGATGGCAATAATGTGTCAAATTCGTTAATGCTGATGGCAGCAACTTTAGGTGTTGATTTTACTTTAGTTTGTCCTGATGGCTACGGTCCTGCTCAAGAGATGATTGTTAAAACTCAAGCACTAGCAAAAGCGAGTGGTGCAGAGTTTTCTTTTACTTCAAGTGTTGATGAAATTGGTTCGCAAGATGCTATCTATACCGACACTTGGATTTCAATGGGTGATGAAGACCCAACGAAAAAGGCTACTATTTTGGATGTCTTTGCTCCGTATCAAGTGAATCATGAACTTATGGAGAAGGCTGGGGCTAGTGTTGTCATGCATTGTCAGCCAGCACATTTAGAAGAAGAAATAACTACTGCGCTTTTTGATGATGAAAAGTACTCTGTCGTCTTTCAAGAAGCAGAAAATAGAATGTGGGGGCAGTGTGCTGTCTTAGTCAGTTTATTAAATCCTGCTCTAGCTACTTGATGAAATAACGGCGGCGAAAGTACTCACTTAGATAAACTAAGCTCCGTGCTTTCTTCTTGCTCTTTCACCAATTAGCTGATGTTCAGCAATTAATAAATAAGTAAATATCATAATCGAGTTTGAAATTTCAGGCTTAAAAACAGAATTTAAACATATAGGTAATCAAGATAAACGACATTTAGGCGAAGCCGCCGAACATTGAGATTAATAAGCTTATGTCTATAAGTGTTTAATCGAAATGTGATGGCAATAAAGCATAAATGGTGTTTATGAAGATTAAGGAAAAGAGAAATGGCTTTAGCAGAAAAGAAAAAAATCAAAAAAGTAGTATTAGCATATTCAGGTGGTCTTGATACCTCGGCGATTATTCCATGGTTGAAAGAAAACTATGATAACTGTGAAGTTGTCGCTTTTTGTGCTGATGTAGGTCAGGGCGAAGAAGAACTTGAAGGCATCAAAGAAAAAGCCATCGCTTCAGGTGCATCTGAGTGTTATGTAGCAGATCTAAAAGAAGAGTACGTTAAAGAATATATTTACCCAATTCTAAAAACAGGTTCAGTTTATGAAGGTCAGTACTTATTAGGCACGTCTATGGCGCGCCCAATCATTGCCAAAGCTCATATTGAAGTTGCACTTAAAGTTGGCGCAGATGCTGTATGTCATGGCTGTACCGGTAAAGGTAATGACCAAGTACGTTTTGAAGCGTGTTTTGCTGCACTTGCGCCAGAGCTAACCGTTATTGCGCCATGGCGTGAGTGGGACATGGTTTCTCGTGAAGACTTATTAGACTACTTAGCTGAGCGTGATATTCCGTGTGCAGCTTCATTAACTAAGATTTATAGCCGTGATGCAAACGCATGGCACATTTCTCACGAAGGTGGTGAGTTAGAAGACCCTTGGTGTGAGCCTTCAAAAGAAGTTTGGACCATGACAGTTGACCCTATGGATGCGCCAGATGAAGCCGAACGTGTTCAATTAAGCTTTGTTAAAGGTGAATTAGTTAGCGTTGATGGCAAAGACTTTTCACCTGAAGGAGCAGGCGCTTATGAAGCGTTAATGTATCTTAATGCTAAAGGTGCAGCACACGGGGTTGGTCGTATTGATATTGTTGAAAACCGTTTAGTGGGCATGAAGTCTCGTGGTTGTTATGAAACTCCGGGTGGCACAATCTTAATGGCGGCTTATAAAGGGTTAGAGACACTCATTCTAGATAAAGAGTCATTAAAATATCGTGAATCAGTTGGCCTTGAGTTTTCTCACGTAATTTATGATGGTCGTTGGTTTACGCCACTAGCTAAAGCACAGTTAGCATCTGCCGCTTCTTTTGCTGAGCAACTAACTGGCGATGTAGTGGTGAAACTTTACAAAGGTATGGCACAAGTGACTCAACGTCGTTCTCCAAATAGTTTGTATTCTGAAGAGTTTGCGACTTTTGGTGCTGATGACGTTTACGACCAAAAACATGCAGAAGGCTTTATTCGTTTATTTAGCTTATCAAGCAGAATTACAGCGCTTTCTCAAAAAGACTCTTTAAAAGGTAAGGCAGAATAACTATGGCTTTATGGGGCGGAAGATTTAAAGAAAAAGCGAGTCTACAGTTTAAGAAATTTAACGACTCGCTGCCAGTTGATTATCGTATGGCAGTACAAGATATTGTTGGTTCAATTGCCTGGGCACAAGCTATTCATGAGGTAGGCGTTTTAAACGATGATGAACTAGTGCGTTTAACGGCTGCGCTTGAAGAGTTAAAAGCGTCTGTGGAAGAAAATCCTAAGCAAATTTTGTTATCTGATGCGGAAGATATTCATAGTTGGGTAGAAATTGCACTCATTGAAAAAACTGGTGATTTAGGTAAGAAGCTCCATACGGGTCGTAGTCGTAACGACCAAGTAGCAACAGACTTGAAGCTTTGGTGTAAAGAGACTGGTGGCGACTTATTATTTGCCTTAGTTAACCTGCAACAAGCTATGATGAATTTGGCTGAGCGTGAAAAAGATACTGTTCTGCCTGGTTATACCCATTTACAGCGTGCCCAGCCTATTACTTTTGGTCATTGGTGTTTAGCGTATGTGGAAATGTTCAACCGCGATATTGGTCGTTTAAAAGATGCACTTTATCGTTTAGATGTTTCGCCACTTGGCTCTGGTGCATTAGCCGGTACAGCCTACCCAATTGATAGAAATGCATTAGCTAACCGTTTGGGTTTTAGAACGGCAACCATGAACAGTCTTGATGCGGTTTCTGATAGAGATCACGTTATTGAATTATTGGCTTCCGCCAGTATTTCAATGATGCACTTATCACGTTTTGCCGAAGATTTAATTTTTTACAATTCGGGTGAAGCTGGTTTTGTTGAAATGAGTGACTTAGTTAGCTCTGGTTCTTCATTAATGCCACAAAAGAAAAACCCGGATGCCTGTGAGTTAATCCGTGGTAAATCAGGACGTGTTTTTGGTGCATTAACTGGCATGTTAACAACTATGAAAGCCTTAGCTCTTGCTTACAATAAAGATATGCAAGAAGACAAAGAAGGTCTCTTTGATGCAATGGATACATGGCAAGAATGTATGGAAATGGCGGTATTAGTTGCTGATGGTTTAAAAGTAAATCGTTCACGTACACTTGCAGCAGCCCAGCAAGGTTATGCTAATGCGACTGAGCTTGCCGATTACTTAGTAGGCAAAGATATCCCATTCCGTGAAGCACATCATATCGTTGGTGAAGTGGTATTGGCCGCTATTGATAAAGGTGTGCCGCTAGAAGATTTGACTATTACACAATTACAAGAATTCAGCGATAAAATTGAGCAAGATGTTTATCAGAACTTAACCATTGAATCAACGCTTGATAAGCGTGAAGCCTTAGGCGGAACATCACGTGCTCAAGTCGAAAAAGCGTTGGCGACAACACTGTCAGGAAATGAAGAAATACTCAATGAGCAGGTTGTTGGCGCACCGGGTAAGCAACAAACAGAAGTCGCTTTAAAACAAGTGAAACAGCGTCTAAATGCACAACGTGCTGCAGCAATGTCAGTACGTAGAGCAAGAATGTCAGATGTTGATAGCATATACCAATTAACTAATTTCTGGGCTGATAAAGGTGAGATATTGCCACGCACACGTGACAATGTTATTCATGATATTCAAAACTTTGTTGTTGCTGAGCTTGATGGTGTAGTAGTTGGTACCGCGTCACTTTATATTTATCAAACAGGTTTAGCTGAAATTCGCTCTGTGGTGATAGAAGAAACAGCTCAAAAACAAGGTCAGGGTGAAGCACTTGTTCAATACTTATTAGAGTTTGCTCATCAAATGGAATTAGAACAAATTATCGTTTTAACTTATATTCCACAATACTTTGGACAACTGGGCTTTAGCTTAATTGATAAAAATTCCCTAGCTGAAAATATCATTGAGGATAGTGAGCCTAGCCCACATAAAGATCCTGCTGATGAAGTAGCTATGGAATACATCGTTGGACAAGGTAAGTAGACTTTTTTGGAAGTCATTAGAAGGCATACGTCAGATTAAGAATGGAAAACATGAATAATAGTGATCAGAATTACGTCAAATGGTTCAGAAATGCAGCACCGTATATTAATGCCCATCGTGGAAAAACGGTGGTTCTTATGTTTGGTGGTGAGGCAGTTAGCCATCCTAATTTTGCTAACATTATTCATGATATTTCATTATTGCGTAGTTTAGGGGTGAAATTGGTTGTGGTGCATGGCGCACGACCACAAATTGTTGACCGTATGAAGCAACGAGATCTTGCTGAGAATGTTGAAAATAATATTCGAGTGACAGATGCCGAAACTTTAGTTGCTGTAAAAGATGCAACCGGCTCTTTGCGTTTACATATTGAAGCTTTACTTTCTACAGGTTTAGTAAACTCTCCCATGCACGGCTCACAAATAAGAGTTAGCACAGGAAACTTTGTCATTGCAAAACCAATGGGTGTACGCAATGGTATTGACTATAAATATACGGGAACCGTTAGAAGAATAGATTCAGACGGTATTAATATGCAGCTTGATTATGGTTCGATTGTCTTGCTCTCGCCTATTGGTTACTCACCAACAGGAGAAGTGTTTAACCTAGCTCTAGAAGATGTTGCAACGCAGACGGCTATTGCATTAAAAGCTGACAAGCTGATTGCTTTAACAGAAGATGATGGGTTAATTGATCAATCGGGTGACTTGATTCGTAGTTGTAGTGTGCGCACAGTTAAAACTCTGCTTGATGAAAATGACTGCCACGTTCGTCAATTATTATTGCGCTCTATTATTCAAAGTGGTGAAAATGGTGTTGAACGCTGTCATTGTGTAAGTTATCAGAGTGACAGTGCTTTATTACAAGAGTTGTTCACCCGTGATGGCGCCGGAACACTGATAGCAAAAGATCATAAAGAATTGATAGCTACCGCAACCATTGATGATGTTGCCGGTATTTTAGAACTGATACAACCGCTTGAAGAAGAGGGGGTATTGGTAAAGCGTTCTCGAGAATTGCTCGAAATGGAAATAGGGTGCTTTACCGTTCTTAAAAAAGAAGACGTGATTATTGCTTGTGCTGCTTTATATCCTTACCCAGAGGTAAAAACGGGTGAAGTTGCTTGT
>Ga0105359_10002678_pt1 | contig 14656 bp, 7 predicted proteins | sample GOMGulsemesocosm_6_FD_83659 | JGI IMG/M metagenome (GOLD analysis project Ga0105359, IMG submission 83659) | Methane-oxidizing microbial communities from mesocosms in the Gulf of Mexico - GOM8C Gulf of Mexico | ecosystem: Environmental > Aquatic > Marine > Cold seeps | place: Gulf of Mexico... | reverse complement strand
GAGGAAAGTTGTTTCGTTATCCGGTTAAGCTTATTTACAAATGATTTAGTATTCATTACCAATACCTTCAATAAGTTAATCTCACTATTGAGTATAGACAACAATTAGCTACAACAGCGCCAATTTAAAGTGGCTAACACTGGCACTTAGTGAATGCGCAAAGTCTTTAGTATCTTGCGCCAATTGGCCATTATTGTTCGATGTCGAAACATTGGCGCGGCTGCTCTGAGTAAGCGAATCTAGCCCGCCCCTTACCTCATTCGCGACCACCGATTGCTGTTCACTTGCGGTAGCCGTTTGTGTGGCCATATCGAGTACGCGTCCAGTGGCTTGGCTAATTTCATTGAGTCCATCGAGCGTCTGTTTGGCTAATGTGACGCCTTCGTTAGTGGCCGTGCGCCCTTGTTCAATCGAAACCACCGCTTGGGCAACGCCCTGTTGAATATCTTCAATCATTTGTTGGATATTTTGAGTTGATTGTTGGGTGCGACTCGCCAGCGTTCTTACTTCGTCAGCCACCACGGCGAAACCACGCCCTTGCTCGCCAGCACGGGCCGCTTCAATCGCTGCATTAAGTGCGAGTAAATTAGTTTGTTCGGCAATACCGCGAATAACATCCAAGACACTGGCAATGTCTTTTGAATTATCTGAAAGCGTGCTAATGACCTGCGATGCTTGGCCAACGGCCTGTGACACGCCATCCATGGTATTAACCGTGGCATGAGTTATCTCGGCGCCTTTGTTGGTTAGGTCACTCACTTGTTTTAATTCATCACTGGTTAACAAGGCGTTACTCGCTACTTCATCAATGGCGCTACTCATTTGCAAGACCGCGTTAGCAATCTGTTCCATCTCATCGAGTTGCTGTGTGCTAACCATATTAACTTCTCGGGTACCTATGCCTATTTTATCGATGCTGTTCACCACCTGCGCTGACTCTTTGGCGATATTGCCAATGAGTAAGCTTAAGTCATTAACAAATTGATCGAGGTTGTTGGCAATGTCACCTATTTCATCTTTGCGTTGTGAATTGATGCGTTTGGTTAAATCCCCTTCACCTTTACTGATGTCTCGCAGTTTGTGTGCCAAGTCAAGCAAGGCATCTGACATTGTTTTAGGCGCGATAAAGCCAATAGCTAGCATGCCGACAACCACGCAGACACTAATAATGAGTAGTATCAATTGGCGCGACGATACGCTGGCTAATATTTCTTGGCTAAGGGCTAAATTTTTATTGTCGGTGGCCTCTGCAGCGGCATCAAAATAGACCCGTAACCGACTAAAAGCAGTCAGCGATGGCCCGTTTAGCACCTGTTTTGCCTGAGCAAAATTTTGTTGCTTGACCAGCGTAAAGACCCGAGATGAAGCAGCTTTCCATACTCTAAAGTCAGCTTCGACTCCCCGTGTTTTTTGGATTATTGCTGGGTATTGTCCCATCAATTGCTTAAATTTTTGCATCCGCTCTAATGCTTGCTTAGCATTCTTATCGTAATAAGCTTGGCTACGCCGGGCTAGCGCGGCATCACTACCGGCTTCAATCACTTCCATCTCAGCAACACGTGCTTGATACAGATCGCGATCGGCATTAACCACCGCTGAGATCGCAGGGTTAAACTTCTCTCCTAATGTAACTAAACCACCTTCCATAGTAGCGATTAAATTGACATACATAATAAGTAGTACCGTAATAAAAACGGCGGCACTTAAAAACATCGAGGTATATTTACTGCGGATACTATGAACGTTCATTGTTGTTCCTGTTAGTGACTAGAGCGGACCAATTGACAGCTCAACACTGCCATGGTGCGAAAAAGAATAGTCAATATTATCTTTGCCTGCGCAACTATCGTATTTAAGCGAGGCGTTATAGCGGTTGTCTATCTGAATAATTTGAAAGCTAAACTTATAACAGCGCAATAAAAATCCCTCAACGACTGAGCGTCGATGAGGGATTTTAATGGCCGAAAATCATTAGATTTTAGCGTGTAATTCCTGAACGGAAGTTACGGTAGCACGGTCATCGGCTAAGATGGCATCGCAAGTAGCAAGTGCCGCGTTCATGGTGGTCGTGTAGCTCACCTTATAACGCAGTGCTCCGGCGCGCAGTTTTCGCGAGTCGGTAATTGCTTGACGGCCCTCGGTGGTATTAATGATATAAGCATATTCACCATTGGTAATACGATCAAGAATATGAGGACGTCCTTCACTTACTTTATTAACCAAGCGTGGGTTAATGCCGGCTTCACCAAGCACGACAGCGGTGCCATGCGTTGCGTCGAGTTCGTAACCAAGGTCCAATAATTTCTGGGCCAGTTCCGCAACACGCGCTTTATCACTTTCTCGTACCGAAATAAGTGCACGACCATTCTTAGGCACATTGGACTGTGCGCCAAGCTGCGCTTTGGCGTATGCCTCAGCGAAGGTTTCACCAACTCCCATTACTTCACCAGTAGAGCGCATTTCAGGCCCTAATATTGGATCGGCACCATGGAATTTGTTAAAGGGCAATACCACTTCTTTTACGCTGTAATAAGGTGGTACCACTTCTTTAATGAAGCCTTGCTCTTTGAGTGATTTACCAGCCATCACTTTCGCTGCAATTTTCGCTAACGGCACACCGGTTGCCTTTGAAACAAATGGAATGGTACGAGCAGCACGCGGGTTAACTTCGATCATGTAAATAACATCATCTTTTACCGCAAATTGCGTGTTCATCAGACCAATAACGCCCAGTTCAAGCGCCAATTTACGCACTTTCTCACGTAAGCGGTCCTGAATATCTTGTGACAAGGTATATGGAGGCAATGAACAACCCGAGTCACCAGAGTGAACACCGGCTTCTTCGATATGCTCCATGATCCCGCCGACAACAACATCGACGCCATCACACACAGCGTCAACATCAACTTCAACCGCGTTATCAAGAAAACGGTCAAGCAAGATTGGTGAGTCATTTGAGACGCTCACGGCCGCAGCCATATAGCGACGCAAGTCTTGCTCGTCATAAACGATTTCCATCGCACGACCGCCCAGTACGTATGATGGACGAACGACCAATGGAAAGCCAATGTTAGCCGACTCTACAATCGCTTCTTCGGTATTGCTAACCGTTGCATTAACCGGCTGCTTGATTCCTAAGCGTTGCACCATGGTAGCGAAACGTTCACGATCTTCTGCACGGTCAATGGCGTCCGGAGACGTACCAATAATAGGAACGCCAGCAGCTTCTAACGCACGGGCCAGTTTAAGTGGAGTTTGTCCGCCGTACTGCACGATAACGCCTTTAGGCTTCTCGATACGTACAATTTCGATCACATCTTCAAAAGTGATCGACTCAAAGTACAGGCGATCCGAGGTATCATAATCGGTAGAAACGGTTTCAGGGTTACAGTTAACCATGATGGTCTCATACCCTTCTTCGCGCATCGCCATGGCGGCATGAACACAACAATAATCAAATTCGATGCCCTGGCCAATTCGGTTAGGACCGCCACCAATGATCATGATTTTTTCGCGGTCACTAACATTCGCTTCACATTCTTCATCGTACGTTGAATACATGTAAGCTGTGTCTGACGAGAATTCGGCGGCACAAGTATCGACACGTTTGTAAACAGGGTGAATATCATGACGGTCACGTAATTTACGCACCTCTGACTCGGCAACGCCCAACACGGTAGCTAAACGCTCATCCGAGAAACCTTTACGCTTAAGGGCATATAGATATTCTTTGGTTAAGTTGGCCATGCCGCCGTCAGCTACCGCGTACTCTTCGTTAACGATATCTTGAATTTGAATCAAGAACCAACGGTCAACACGAGTAATGTTAAAGACTTCATCAAGTGACATACCAAAACGGAATGCATCGGCAATGTACCAAATACGGTCTGAACCAGCGTTAGTCAATTCATGCTTGATCTTACTCATTGCTTCGGGATCATCTGCGTCAACAAATGGGTCAAAACCACTAACACCAACTTCCAGACCACGTAATGCTTTCTGCAGAGACTCTTGCTGATTACGACCAATCGCCATGACTTCGCCAACAGATTTCATCTGTGTGGTTAAGCGATCTTCACAACCGGAAAATTTTTCGAAGTTAAACCGTGGTAACTTGGTGACAACATAATCGATTGAAGGCTCAAACGATGCAGGCGTCGCGCCACCGGTGATATCATTTGACAATTCATCGAGCGTGTAACCAATAGCAAGCTTAGCCGCAATTTTTGCAATCGGGAAACCCGTTGCTTTAGACGCAAGCGCAGACGAGCGAGATACACGTGGATTCATCTCGATAATAACCATGCGCCCAGTATCAGGACAGATACCAAACTGCACGTTAGAGCCGCCAGTTTCAACACCAATTTCACGCAATACCGCCATCGAGGCATTTCGCATCAACTGATATTCTTTGTCGGTTAGGGTTTGCGCTGGCGCAACAGTGATTGAATCGCCGGTATGAATACCCATTGGGTCGAAGTTTTCAATCGTACAAACGATGATACAGTTATCGTTTTTGTCGCGAACAACTTCCATTTCAAATTCTTTCCAACCGATTAATGATTCATCGATTAGTAACTCTGTGGTTGGTGATAAGTCCAAACCGCGAGTACAAATGTCTACAAATTCTTCCACGTTATAAGCGATACCACCACCGGTACCACCCATCGTAAAGGATGGACGAATAATACACGGGAAGCCAACTTTACGTTGCACCGCATGTGCTTCTTCGATGGTATGAGCGATGCCAGCTTCAGGCGTCGCTAAACCAATTTTCTTCATCGCGATATCGAAACGCTTGCGATCTTCTGCCTTGTCGATAGCATCAGCAGTAGCGCCGATCATCTCAACATTGTATTTAGCCAACACGCCTTTGCTTTCGAGTTCAAGCGCGCAGTTTAATGCAGTTTGACCACCCATGGTCGGCAATACTGCACATGGACGCTCTTTCTCAATGATTTTTTCAACAACTTCCCAATGAATTGGCTCGATATACGTTGCATCGGCCATCTCAGGATCAGTCATAATGGTGGCAGGGTTAGAGTTAACTAAAATAACTCGATAACCTTCTTCGCGCAGCGCTTTACACGCTTGTGCACCAGAATAATCAAACTCACACGCCTGACCAATAACAATTGGTCCAGCGCCTAGAATAAGAATACTTTTTATGTCGGTACGTTTTGGCATAATATAAATCCTGTTTTGGGTGCTCTTTGGCGGTGATTATTTAGCGGCTTTGTAAGCTTCGATAAGTTCGATGAAATGATCGAACAACGGCGCAGCATCATGGGGACCAGGACTTGCTTCAGGATGCCCTTGGAAACTAAACGCCGGCTTATCGGTGAGATGTAATCCTTGCAGAGAACCATCAAATAAAGACTTATGTGTCGCAATCACGTTCTTTGGTAATGTCGCTTCGTCGGCGGCAAAACCGTGGTTTTGCGCGGTGATCATCACACGACCCGATGCCAGTTCTTGCACGGGATGGTTAGCACCATGATGGCCGAATTTCATTTTGACGGTATTGGCACCACTAGCTAACGCTAATAATTGGTGGCCTAAACATATACCAAATTGTGGAATATCTGTCTCTAAAAATGTCTTAATTGCATCGATGGCATAAGTACAAGGCTGTGGATCGCCTGGGCCGTTCGATAAGAAAATGCCATCTGGATTTAATGCCAACACATCTTTCGCACTGGTTTGCGCTGGGACAACAGTCAAACGACAGCCGCGATCGACCAACATCCGCATGATGTTATCTTTAATCCCAAAATCGTAAGCCACGACGTGGAACGGTAATTCTTCACTTGGTGTTTCCGATGGCAAACCGCCTTCCAGAGTCCAAGTTTTCTTAGCAAACTGGTACGACTCTTTAGTGGTCACTTCTTTTGCTAAATCCATGCCTTTTAGGCCAGAAAATCCTTTAGCCAATGCTAGTGCTTTATCTTCATCAATATCGCCGGCCATTACACAACCAGCCTGGGCGCCTTTTTCACGTAGAATACGTGTTAGGCGACGCGTATCAATATTTGCGATACCAACTACGCCACCATCGGCGAGATAATCGCTTAAGCTTTTTTCATTACGAAAGCTACTAGTGAGCAACGGCAAGTCGCGAATCACTAGGCCACAAGCGTGAATGCTACTAGATTCTTGATCTTCAGCGTTAGTACCAGTGTTACCGATATGAGGATATGTAAGAGTGACAATTTGTCGAGCATAAGATGGGTCAGTTAATATTTCCTGATAGCCAGTCATCGAAGTATTAAAAACAACTTCACCTACTGAATGACCTACTGCACCGATAGAGATTCCACGAAAAATAGAACCATCTTCAAGCACTAATAAGGCAGATTTACTCAAAATAACCTCCAAAAAGACAATAAAAACACCTAATATTTATGATGTTTTTGTTTTAGCTAAACAGCTTAGTTTAGGGCAACTAAGCCAAATTCCGCGTAGTATAATACAAGAATTAAAAACTTGCCACAAAAAACACAAAAACAATCAACTAAGAAGAAATATAGCGACAAACATGCATAATTACATCATTACCAGTTGCTTACAGCTTCAAAGTAACAACAAAACGACAATAAAAAAGCAATTTAAGTCAATAAAATCAACCAGATAAAACGGTTTATGCACAAGAGAAACAAAATACCTTATGTCGCCACCAATCCACAACGTTAGAGAGACTTCATGTTATAAGCTGGATTAAATAGTATATTTACCCCAAAATAGTCAATAGTTCAGCATCGAATCTTATTTTTTTACCAAACAGACAATTTTAAAAAATCAAAACCTGTCTAGAAAGCACAAAAAAGCTAATAACAACGATAACAAACAAATTTCAACGCCAATACCAATATAGCACATTAATACATATTAAAAGACATAATATCAGCAAGATACAACACATAAAAATAATTTAAAACCATATATAACACCGGATTATTGAGGCTTTTATAAAAACAAGCCAGTTTTATTGGGGGCAATACTAACCTTAGCCTTCTAATACCCTCTCAGATAAAAAACAGACCCTAGGCTAGCGCCACAGGAATTAAGTTTCAGGCATAAAAAAACCAGTAAGCAATGCTTACTGGTTTTTTATTGCTCGGGTGTTGAACCAGCTACTTATCCGTCTTTGAAACGTACACCGCGCCAATAATGGCCGTTGCGATCAACACAAACGGCGCCACTTTAGGTAGCAGAGCAAAAAAAGTTATGCTGTGACGAAATACCGAAAAGGCAATAGGTAGTGCTAGCATCGCCACGACGATAAAGATCCCAACCACCATCATTAATTCACCTTTTTTGTTCTGTTCTGTTCTTTCGCTCATCATTGATCCAAATCAATTGTAAAATTTATTAATTAAGTATATGCCAAGCTCCTGTGGAACTAAAGCATCATTTAAGCAAAATTCATCACTATTTAGCATAATGTCTGTGTCGCAACTGAGTATCACGTGTGTAGCGCCATCAGTTAATTTGCTATACTGTACTTTTTCTTTGGCCTAATAAAAATGTATCCAATAGATTATATCGAACCGGTCTTTCGTCCCCCTAGTGAATGGAAGAGTCTCATTTTACAGGTGACCAACGGATGCTCATGGAATCAATGCAGCTTCTGCGATATGTATACGTCAGCCGACAAAAAATTCAAACCAAAAAAATTGGAAGTCATCGAACAAGAAATAATCGCGGTGGCGCGATCTAATCAACCGGTGTCACGGGTATTTCTAGCCGATGGTGACGCGATGATGCTGCCCTTTGACCGTCTATCTTCCATTCTAACACTAATTCGTAAATACCTACCCCAAGTGAGCCGTGTGTCGAGTTATTGTTTGCCACGGAACTTAAAAAATAAGACAGTGCAGCAGCTAGCCGAGCTTAAGGCACTGGGGTTGACCCTCGTTTATGTTGGCTGCGAGAGTGGCGATAATGAGGTATTGAGATTAATCAACAAAGGAGAGACCTTTGATAGCTCTCTCGAGGCTTTATTGAAACTTAAGCACGCAAAAATCAAGAGTTCGGTGATGATTTTAAACGGACTCGGCGGACCACAGCTGTCAAAACAACATGCGCTTAACTCCGCTAAGCTAATGAATTTGGCTCAGCCAGAATACCTCTCAACGTTAGTCGTCTCCTTCCCCATGGGATTAGAGCGCTTTGCTAAACCGTTTAACGGAACGTTTAAGGAACTATCTCAAGCGCAATTATTCCAAGAGATGGAGTATTTACTATCGGCATTAACGTTAGATAAAACGATTTTCCGCTCCGATCATGCCTCAAATTACTTGGTGCTTAAAGGCGTGTTAGGCAAAGACAAAACCCAGCTACTTACTCAAGTAAGGTTAGCACTAAGACAGCCCAACGCGATTAATCTGCGCCAAGAGTGGCAGCGGGGTCTATAACCCAAATTGAATTGGAAATATAATATTACAACTCTGTGATAGGTTAAGCGATGAACCTATTAGCCAGCAGCACTATATTTTGTTAAATTAACCGTTAAATTTACTAATAAAATTAATGGTTAATATGAAAAAATGGATTATTAGCGCTGTGGCGCTTGCAGTGACCGCATGCTCACAGTCACCAACTCAATCAACGGCTGGTATTGAAGGACTTACCTTCGTCGAAAAAGTCGCTGAGCAGCCAGGGAAAACCACTATCCCTTATCAGAAGTATACCTTAGCCAATGGCCTCACCATTATTCTGCATGAAGATAATTCAGACCCGTTAGTGCATGTGAATGTAACTTATCATGTGGGCTCAGCGCGAGAAGAACTTGGAAAGTCAGGCTTCGCTCACTTCTTCGAGCACATGATGTTCCAAGGTTCTGAGCATGTTGGCGATGATGAGCATTTTAAAATAGTCACCGAAGCCGGCGGCGACATGAATGGCACCACCAACACGGATCGTACCAATTACTACCAGACGGTACCCGCTAACCAGCTCGAAAAAATGTTGTGGCTCGAATCAGATCGCATGGGATACTTACTCAATGCTGTTACTCAGCAGAAGTTTGAAATTCAACGTGAAACAGTTAAAAATGAACGTGGGCAGCGCGTTGACAATGCTCCTTATGGCCGTTTAGGCGAACGCATTGCACAAGCGGTATATCCCAAAGGCCATCCGTATTCTTGGCCGACCATCGGATACATGGACGATCTAAACCGCGTTAATGTTAACGATCTAAAAGCCTTTTTCCTAAAATGGTATGGCCCCAACAATGCAACCTTAACCATTGGTGGTGACATCAACATCGCGCAGACTCTTGCCTTAATCAATAAATACTTTGGCGAAATACCCGCGGGCCCACAAGTACCTGAATTGGCAAAGACCCCAGTAACGCTAGACGGCGATCGTTATATTTCATTTGAAGACAATGTCAATTTACCCTTAGTATATCTGTCATTCCCAACCGCTTATGCACGACATGAAGACGAAGCACCTTTAGATTTGTTATCGTCAATCTTAGGTGGTGGCAAGACTTCACTATTATATAAAAACCTGATTAAAAACCAGCTTGCGGTACAGGCGTCGGCATCACATCCTTGTAGTGAACTCGCCTGTACCTTTACCCTACTCGCGTTACCCCACCCCGCCAGCGGAAAGTCGTTAAGCGACATTGAACAAGTGATCCGTCAAACCATTACCGAATTTGAATCTCGCGGCGTAACCGATGACGATTTACTCAAGGCAAAATCGAAAATGGAAGCTTCTTTCATCTTCGGTCTGCAAAGTGTACAGGGAAAAGTATCTCAACTGGCGGCCAATCAAGTATTCACTGGCGATGCTAATTACATTGAAAAAGACATCGCACGTTATAACAACGTCACTAAGATTGATGTTATGCGCGTGTTTAACAAGTACATTAAAAACAAGCCGGCGGTTATTGCCAGTGTCGTCCCTATGGGCCAAAGCAGCAATGTCGCCGCGGCAAATAACTTCAGCCCAGATATCACTAGCCTAGAGGGAAAATCACAAACTAGCGCTAATGACCTAACGCTGCGTAATACACCATTAACCTTCGATCGCAAGATTCAGCCAACAGCCGGTGCCAATAAGGCGGTTGATGTGCCTAAGTACTGGCAGCAAGATTTTAGTAATGGCATTAGCATGCTTGGTACTAAAAATAGTGAAACACCAACCACTTCAATTTTGTTGCGCATCCCCAACGGTCACTACGCGGAGAAAAGCAAACAAGCTGGTATTAGCTCAATCACCGCGAGCTTAATGAATGAAGCCAGCAAAAACTTTACCACTGAGCAGATGAGCAAGGAACTGGAAAAACTGGGCAGTAGCATTTCACTCTCTGCCGGTAATAGTCACACCAATGTCTACGTCAGTAGCCTGACCAAAAATATTGACCAGACCATTACTCTACTCAACGAAAAATTGTTTAGCCCTGCATTTTCTGACGCAGCCTTTCAGCGAGTTCGCGCCAATCAAATTGAGGGTTTATTAAATGATCAGAAGAATGCTGGTAGCCTAGCCCGAAATGCATTTAGAGCCTTAATGTTCCAAGGCACCGTTGCCGCATTGCCGGTACAAGGTACAGTTGCAACATTAAAGTCGTTAAAACTTACAGATATCAAAGCTTATTACAAGCGTAACTACAAGCCTAAACGCGCGCAGCTAATTGTGGTGTCCGACCTTGAGCAAAGTATTATTGCCAAGAAGTTTGACAGTCTAAACAACTGGAGCGGCCATGTTGGTATCAACGAGTTAGAGTTACTCGCGCCAAGCTATACCAAGAATGCAATATATCTGATCAACAAGGACAATGCAGCACAATCAGCCATCCGCATTGGCCAACGTAGTATCAAACAAGACATTAGCGGAGAGTTTTTCGAGCTTGGCTTGATGAACTTTGCCCTTGGTGGTAATTTCAACTCGCGCATCAACATGAACCTACGTGAAGACAAGGGTTACACCTATGGTGCGGGCTCTACCTTCTATGGCAACAAATTTGGTGGCGCTATGGTCGTTTCGGCCTCGGTCAGAGCCGATGCTACAATTGCATCACTTAAAGAGTTCAAGATGGAGCTAGCGAATTACCGCGCCGATGGTATTACCGATGATGAACTAGCATTTATGCGCAATGCAATTAACCAGCAAGATGCCCTAAAATATGAGACGCCAAGTGCTAAGCTCGGGTTTTTAGCGCAAATTTTGGAGCACAACCTGACCCCAGAGTTCGTTAAGCGCCGCAGTGATATCGTTGAGAATATCACTAAGAAACGAATCAACGAGTTGGCCAAGCAATACCTTAACATTGAAGATATGACCATTGTTATTGTTGGTGATGCTAAAACGCTTAAGCCTCAGTTACAAGAATTAGGCTATGCCGTGATCGATTATACCGCGCCGTAGTCAATGAGTTATTTATAAAAAGCGATGCCCTTGGGCATCGCTTTTTTTTGCCTTTTTTTGACTAAGAGAAGACGAAACCAGTGACTTAAATTGACGAGCTAATTGTACGTTGGAAATAATTCTGGGCGGGCGCTCTACTATCGACATAGCTGTCGCTAGTAGAGCGCAGAAGAGAACATCGGAGCTCTCGTTCACATCGCATTGCGTGCAGGGATGTCATGGATGGCGTAGTTAGAGCGACGCATTTATCCATGGATGGATACATTAGGACAGGCGAAGCCATGGATGGCGCAGTTAGAGCGACGCAGGATGCCTAAGACGGGATGCACGTACTTAGGATTTGTCGGGAACAAAAATCCTGACCGTTCATCTCGGCAATATGCTCCCTGCATTGCTCTAACTAGCACATTGCGCACAGGGAAGTGCGTACTTAGGTTCTGCCGGGAGCAGAGAACCTGCCTTGTGCACGCTGAACATCGCCGCTCCTTGCCATTGCACACATGGATGTGTGTACTTAGATTTTGCCGGGAGCATAAAATCTGCCATGGCACCGCGGCATACCGTTCATCCTTGAACATCGCCGCTCCTTGCCATTGCACACATGGATGTGTGTACTTAGATTTTGCCGGGAGCATAAAATCTGCCATGGCACCGCGGCATACCGTTCATCCTGAACATAAAAACCGCAATTAAGCGGTTTTTTTTATCTTCAGTTAAGCGTTACTTTTTCTTGTAGGCTTTTCTTAGACGGTCACGTTTACGCAACTGCGTTGGGGTCAACTTATTCTTTTTCCCTTCAAACGGATTATCGCTGTTTCTAAATTCGATCTTGATTGGCGTGCCCATAATCTCAAGCGTACGACGGAAGTAGTTCATCAAGTAACGTTTATAAGATACATCAAGTTTCTTAACCTGATTACCATGAATAACGATAACTGGAGGATTATAACCACCGGCATGTGCATAACGCAATTTAACGCGGCGTCCGGCGAACATCGGTGGACTATGATCATCAACAGCCATCTGCATGATTTTAGTCAGCATAGAGGTTGAAGTTCGTTTTGTGGCTGAGTTATACGCCTCATTAACCGAATCAAATAAATTACCAACACCACTGCCGTGCAGCGCCGAGATAAAGTGAATTCGCGCAAAATCGACAAAGCCAAGACGACGGTCTAATTCAGACTTAATTCGATCCTTAGCGTCATTGTCTAAGCCATCCCATTTGTTAACCGCAATAACGATTGAACGACCAGCGTTTAATGAGAAGCCTAATAAGCTCAGATCTTGATCTGAGATATTATCGCGGGCATCGATAAGCAATAGCACCACATTCGCATCTTCAATCGCCTTAAGCGTTTTGATGATCGAAAATTTCTCAACCGCTTGATTAATATTTTTACGACGACGAACACCCGCCGTATCAATCAATACGTACTCACGCTCATCACGTTGCATCGGAATATAAATACTATCGCGCGTGGTACCAGGCATATCGTAAACAACGACACGTTCTTCACCCAAAATACGATTGGTTAAGGTTGATTTACCAACATTTGGCCGACCAATTATTGCTAATTTAATTGGTAGTGCTTGCAGCGCTCTAGCCTGCTCGGCAGCTGTTTCTTCGGTTAGCTCTTCTTCCTCTTCCTCATCCCATTCATCTTTTTCTTCGTCAAGGTTGAGTAAGCCCATCTCTTCAGCATAAGGACGTAAACATGTCTCGATAAGCACTTGAACGCCACGGCCATGTGACGCAGCAATCGGGTGAATATCGCCAAGTGACAATGAGTAGAAATCGCCGACAACCGAATCAATGTCAACACCGTCGGTTTTATTAGCGACTAAATATACCGTTTTGTCTGTTTGACGAAGGTGATGTGCAATAGCTTCATCAGCAATCATCACGCCATCACGCGCATCGACTAAGAATAAAACAACATCGGCTTCTTCAATCGCCAATAACGACTGTTCAGCCATCAGTGCGTCAATGCCTGCTTCATCCCCTTGAATACCGCCGGTATCGATTAATAAAAATTCATAGCCAGCAAGCTTCGCTTGGCCATATTTACGGTCACGAGTTAACCCTGGAAAATCGGCGACTAGCGCATCGCGAGTTCGGGTTAAGCGGTTAAATAATGTTGACTTACCAACATTTGGGCGGCCAACAAGGGCTACTACAGGAAGCATTTTTATGTTCTCCATAAACACAAAAGCGGCCCGTTGATGTCTATCCCGGACCGCTTTGTAACTAAGTTTTTAAATAAAGGTACTAATTGGCGCTATTTTATAGAAAGAGCCGACAATAAGCCATCTTTAGATTGCAGATAAAGGCGACCATCAACACTTAATGGCGCAGCAATGTGACCATCGTCATCAATTTCTTTTTGACCGACAAACTCACCTGTTTCTTGCGACAGTAAATGCAAGTAACCTTCAAAATCAACGACAGCGACATAATTGCCGAAAACGGCAGGTGCCGTCAGTCCGCGATTCTCTAAGCCCATTTGGCTCCAAACCTCTAAGCCTGAACGACGATCGATAGCATAAACATGCCCATCATCGGTGGTAACAAAGATCATGAAACCGCTGATGCTTAGTGCTTGGAAAGCCGAGTAATCACGTTTCCATAACACCTTACCGCTGCGCACTTCGATTGCAACTAAGTTACCATTATAACCGACTGCATACATGGTGCTGCCGAGGATCACCGGGGACGAATCAACATCGATGATACCGCTAAGTTCATTACCGCCACGAGCCTGGGTCACTATTGCTTCCCAAATAGCACGGCCATCTTCAATTAGCACACCGGCAATCTTACCATTAGGTAAACCAAAGAATGCAGCCCCTTGATTTTCGGTGATACCAGAGGTGCCACGTAACGTTAACGCAGGAACATCTTGCTGAAAGGTCCAGCTATGCTCACCCGTATCAAGATCAAACGCCATCACTTTGCCATTGCCCATTAAGGCAACCACTTTATTTAACGCGAGCAACGGTTTTGATAGGATTTCACCGTCAACTTGTTTTTTCCAAACTAAACTGCCATCAGCCTCATTTAGCACATATAACATGCCACTTTCTGCGCCAATTACAACTTTGTCGTAACCAGTGCTTATGCCACCAGACAACTGCGCGCTAGCGGTAGCTGAGAAAAAACTACTCTCTTCATTAAGCGTCACTTGCCATTGCAATTTTCCGGTGTCGACATCAAACGCCATCACATCACCGGTGCGATCACTGGCAAACACCTTGCCGTAAGCAACAGCAG
>Ga0105359_10002676_pt1 | contig 14675 bp, 10 predicted proteins | sample GOMGulsemesocosm_6_FD_83659 | JGI IMG/M metagenome (GOLD analysis project Ga0105359, IMG submission 83659) | Methane-oxidizing microbial communities from mesocosms in the Gulf of Mexico - GOM8C Gulf of Mexico | ecosystem: Environmental > Aquatic > Marine > Cold seeps | place: Gulf of Mexico... | reverse complement strand
CGTCTTTAAAAATTCTGATGCATTATAGTTGTCAATTTCTAATTGCTTTTTTAGTAAGTCTAAACTATCAAATTTTTGTTCGTCCCTTAGTCTGTGCAATAATTGTACTGACAATTTTTTGTCATATAAAGACTTGTTTAAGTTGAAAAAATGAATTTCGATGCTTTGATCAGTACCACTAACAGTTGGATTGATGCCAATATTCATCATTCCAAATTCAAGTACATTGTCAATTATAGCTTGAACAATATAGACACCTTGTTTAGGAATAAGCTTGTAGGTTTCTTCGATTTTTAGATTAGCAGTTGGATAGTTTATTGTTTTACCAATGCCTTTTCCTTTTACAATGGTTCCTGTCAGCATAAAGTTATACCCTAAGTAGGTATTTGCTGTTTTAATATCACCATCGTTTAATGCAGCTCTAATTTTTGTAGAACTTATGGCAACATCATTTATATCTTGCATAGAGATTTCTTCTACATCAAAATCAAATTGCTCTCCAAACTGTCTTAGGTCATTAATATTAGCATTTCTGTTACGACCAAAATGATGATCATAACCTATAATGACATGCTTTGCTTTTAATTGATCAACTAAAATGTCCTCTACAAATGCCTCTGCGGTTAATCTAGAAAAGTCTTTAGTGAATTTTTTTACAACCAAATTGGTTATTCCAAAACGTTTTAACAATAACTCTTTTTCACTTATTGTATTAATTAGCTTAATGTTAGCGTCTTTTTGAAGTACCATCCTTGGATGTGGGAAAAATGTTAACAAAGAAGGTTGAAGTCCTTTATTATTTGCAACTTCTACTAACCGCTTTATTATTTTTTGATGTCCAATATGGACACCATCAAATGTGCCTATAGTTAATACAGTGTTTTTTGTTTGATTTGTTTTCAACTTTCTAATATTATACTACAAAAGTAAAAAAGCCAATTGGATTTAATCCAATTGGCTTTTAAGATTATTGTATTTATCTTTTTATTTCTTGATAAAAGGGAATGTTACAGCATTTCCAGCTTTAGATATTTTAATAAAATACATTCCATTACTAAATGGAGTTGTATCTATTGTAAGATCTTGAGTGTTGTTAATGTTGTTTTCCGTAATTAGCTGTCCAAGCATATTGTAAACTTTGTAAGCACTTGGTAAGTCATTATCATTAGCAGCTTTAATAGTCAATACGCCAACTGATGGGTTAGGGTATATTGATAAAGTGCTAGCTAATTCAAAATTATTAACCGATAAGAATGCTAATTGAGACCCAAAATAGTATGTGTCTGCGATACCTGTAGTAAACGATGCAGATAATATTAAGTCAGTACCAAAAGCACTAATTGTAACAGGAACAACTTCGTTAGTGCCTTCTTTTTTAACTTGTAACGCACTTCTGTTATTTCCGGTAGCAGTTTCCCATGCAGCTATTTCTGCTTCCGTAAAGTAGAAGTTAATTGTAGACGCATCACTAGAACTAGCATTTGTAGTAGTAATATCAAAAGTTTTAGCAGTTACAAAACCAGCAACGTCAGTTCCACCTGCATAAGATACAGCTGCAGCTCCAGCAGTTGTTGCATCTCTAGATACTGCTACTGTTGTACAACCGTGAGCAAATCCTCCTGTGTTATCAATGTCTAGCATGATGTTTCCAGTTGAAACGTCAGTTGAGTAAGCTTGACCAGCAGCAGTTAAATTAACTTGGTCTGGTGTTGCAGTGTTAACATCAGTTTGTACTAACGTGTTCACATCTGCTGTTACGCTAACATCATCCAACATAAAAGCAAATGCATCTGCAGAGACCACATGGAATGTAATGTAAATGTCTTGTCCATCATATGCAGATAAGTCATATGTGTATTCTGTCCAAGTGATTGGAGCTTGCTCATATGGTGAAGGGGTTAAATAAGTAAAACTAGATGGATTAGTATCAGTCGTTGATACTCCAACTTGAAAACGCTCTAAACCATATTGATCAGTTATTGATTTTGCGAAGAATTTTAATTCACTATTAGTTCCATTTAAACTAATTTGAGGAGTAAAAATATAGTCGTCATTTAAAGGCGTTCCACTTACATTACCAGTAGCATTAAAGCAGTAATATCCTTTGTCTCCTGAGTTTGGATCCCAAATAGATCCTGCTAAAGAAGGTGACGTTTGACTTGGGTTAAATACCATAAACGTTCCAGTATAACCAGAATTTGTCCATGTTGTAGTGTTAGAACCGTAAGTGCCATCTCCATCATTGTCTAACATGGTCCAACCACCAACAGGTGTAATGTCAAAATCTGTATAAGTTTCAAAACCATCACTAAAGATTACAGCGTTACCGTTAGATGTTACTACAGAATCATCATTTATAATTGTTGAAGTTACTTGCGAAGTAGATGCTGTAGCATCTCCAGTTGTTGCTATATTTAAAGACAACTCAATAGTTTCATCAGCTTCAACGAAGTTATCATTAAAAACTCTTAAAGTAACTGCATTACTTGGTGTTGTTGATCCTGCAGCAAATGAAACAGAGTTATTCATTAACATAAAATCTTCATTTTCTGTAGCTGTTCCACTATTTACTAATGCAATTGTTGAAGCAGAAGACCCTCCTGTAGACATTAAAATGTCAATTGTATAATCTTGAAAAGCACAATCACTACCTTCTTCAATATTTTGTGGTAATACAGTTGCTATATATGCATTAGGCGTTATTGTACATGCGGTTGATGAGTTAAGTTCTACTCTTCTAGGAGAAGCTCCCATAACAGCTTGGATTCTGTCTTTTTGATCCTGCGTAAATGTGTCCATACAAGCATCATTTGTGTAGTCCATATAATTTTGTACTTGGTCTACATTAGCATCGGAAGGACAAGAATTATTATTTAAGACGCAATTAAAATTGGGTTGTGCAGCATTAGGTGTGTCCGCACAAAAATCGTCAACGCCACAACTTCCTGTCTCTGGACCATCTCCCCAAATATGTCTTAGTCCTAACCAATGTCCAACTTCATGAGTCATTGTTCTACCAAGATTGTAAGTGGCATTTAAAATAAAAGAACCATCGTCTTCTGCTATTGTACCCATTGCATCAAATCCTGCTACTACACCGTCTGTATTTGCTGCTCCACCTGTTGAATTTAAACCACCTAAATTAGGAGTGTTATCTGGAAACTGAGCATAACCTAAAAGACCAGACAAACCTCCTTGTTGTAGAGGTAAACCACCAGCTCTAATAGTCCACATGTTTAAGTATTGGGTAGGATCCCACTGTGTTGCAGCTTTCATAGCTTCCACATCAGCTCTAGTTTCCCAATCAGCACCACCTGTTCCGTTGGCAACATTATTGCTATATGGAGCAATGTTATGTCTAACTATACCAGTTGTTGCACCACCAGTTGGATCTACTTCTGCAATACAAAAATTTAATTCAACATCTACTGCTAAACCCGTAGTATTTGCTCCTCCTGGCGTGCCTACTAATCTTCTAAAGTCTTCATTAAGTACTTGAATTTGAGATAAGGCTTGTGCATCAGATATATTTTCACTTGCGGCATTACCTGCCACATTAATAGCGTCTCCATTATGTACAATATGTATTACTACAGGAATATTAAATACAGCCTGATTTGTTCTTCCAGCAGCTCTGTCTGCTTTTATTTGCGCTATTTTTGGAGCTAACCATGCTTCAAAATCAGAATTAGTTGACCGGTTCGGATATTGATTATTAAGGGCTATTTCGTTTTCATCTGTTAAACATCTAGCATAACCAGAATTATTAATGGATTCGATAGTTTGAGAGGTCAGTTCAAACTTTTGATGTTGCATTGTTTTCTTTGACTCTTGGGCTACTAAATTTAAAGTAAGCGCCAAAGAGAAAATACAAAATGTAATTTTTTTCATTGAAGGGATTTTTAGTTATCGGATAAAATTATGGAAAAATTACTAATTTAGATGTTAAAATTTAAAAGGAATCTTGCTTTAAATTGTAATAAGACTATAATTCTTACTATTTTAGTAAGATATTTATCTTAAAAACCAACTTACTATGAAAACAAAATTACTCAACTACTTAACAATACTTATGATGTTTTCGTTTGTATTGTCATATGGTCAACAAGATTATTGGACTAAATCCTCAGAGGCTAAAACAGTTAATTTGGAAAAAGTTAGACGTGCCTCTTTTCCGGATAATTATCAAGTTTTTTCATTAAACATTGAAAAATTTAAACTAGCAATAAAGGACGCACCTTTAAGAGGAGAAAATTTAGGGAAGTCTAATGTTATTGCATATTTTCCAGATGCAACAGGGAATTTAGAAAGATTTAGTATTTCTGAATCTCCAATAATGGAGTCAGAATTAGCAGCAAAAAATCCGATGATTAAAACTTATAAAGCTGTAGGTGTTGATGATCCAACAGCTACAATGAGGTTTAGTTTAACCCAATTTGGCTTACATATAATGTCATTATCAGGAAAAAGAGGTTCTTTATTTATCGATCCTTATACCGTTACTAATGATTTTTATATTGTTTATCAAAGAAGTGCTTTAGGTCAAGATTTACAAGGTTTTGAATGCTTAACAGATGAAAACATAGAGCTTAGGTCACTTACTAATGAAACAGCAAGAGCTTTAGCTGATACCGACGATATGCAACTTAGAACGTACCGCTTAGCACAATCTTGTAATGGTGAATATGGAGCGTTATTTGCTGGAACTGGAACAGATGCTCAAAAAAAACAGAATATTCAAGCCCAAATGGCAATTACTATTAACAGAGTTAATGAAGTGTATGAAAGGGATTTAGCTATTACATTGGTTTTTATTAATCAAAATGATCAGTTAATATATTACAATCCAACTACAGACCCTTGGAATGGTGAGTTTAACACTAAAACACAAGAGGTTATATCTACAACTTTAAATGATGAAAGTTTGTATGATATTGGACATAACTTTAATACTTCTGGAGGTGGTAGTGCAGGTTGTTTAGGTTGCGTTTGTCTTGATGGAGCACCTCCTTATACAGGAAATCAAAAGGGTAGAGGTTATACTGGACGACCAAATCCTACAGGAGATCCGTTTGATATTGATTATGTAGCGCATGAAATGGGACACCAATTTGATGGATGGCATAGTATGAATACTTGTAGTCGTTCTGGTAATGGTATGACAGAAGTAGAGCCAGCTTCTGGAAGTTCAATTATGGGTTATGCTGGTATTTGTGCTACTAACGTGCAATCTAATAGTGATGCGCATTTTAATTATGTAAATATTAGAGATATATCTGCTAACATCCAACCAGGTGGAACTAGTGATTGTGGAGTTACTATGGCTCTTACCAATCAACCTCCAGTTGCAGATGCAGGATCTGATTATTCAATTCCGCCAAGTACAGCATTTGTATTAAGAGGGTCGGCTACAGATCCAGATGGATTAGCAAGTTTAACTTATAATTGGAGTCCTAATGATCCATCTCAGGCACCAACAAACGGAGCTCCACAGCAAAACTGGACTACAGGTCCAATGTATAGATCAATATTACCAACAGATTCTCCAGATAGATACATGCCTAGTTATAGTGACGTTGTTGCTGGTAATTTAACACCAACATGGGAAGTAACACCAGCTGTTGCTAGAACCATGAACTTTTCATTTATAGTTAGAGATAATGGTAGTGGTTTTGCAAATGGTATTGGTCAAACTGATGCAGATTTAATGGTTGTTGATGTTGTAGGCACTCAGCCTTTTACTGTTGTTACTCCACCAGCTTGGGGATCAGGAAGTGATCAAACTTTAATATGGAATGTTGGAGATACTGATGGAACAGTTATTAATTGCCAATTGGTAAATATTAAGTTTTCTACAGATGGAGGTTTAACTTACCCAATAACTTTAGCATCTAATACAGCTAATGATGGTTCAGAAGTTGTAACTATACCTGCAATTGCTGATACTGATAATGCAAGGGTAATGGTTGAGGCTGCGGATAATATTTTTTATGCAATGTCTAGCGTGTTTTCAATAAGTAATACGCCTTCTTTTGTTCTTAATAATGCAACAGGAGATCAAGTTGCTTGTAGTATAGATGCGGTTGATTACAATGTAGATATGATAACGGTAAATGGTTTTTCAGAGTCAACTAATTTCACGTCTTCAATCAGTCCTGCTTTGCCAAGCGCAAATGTGGTGTTTACACCTTCAAGTCTAAATTCTGATGGAACGACTCAAGTTACTGTTTCTGGTTTATTAGCAGCTGCAGCAGGAGATTACACAATCACAGTAACAGGCACATCTGCAACACAAACTAAAGCTGTAGATTTATCTTTAACTGTTATTGATGGTATTTGTGCATCTGTTGCTAATACAAGTTATCAAACTAGTACGACTTTAGTTCAATTTGCAGATATAAACAATTCTTCTGGTAAGCCATCTGGTTATAGTGATTATACAGGGTCTACTATTGCAACTCAAACAACAGATGTTAATAGAGGTTCTACTTATCCACTAGTGACTCACCAAAATACAGATGGTGCATATACTTGTGTGACAAGCGTATGGATTGATTGGAATCAAAATTGCTTATTTGAAGCAAATGAAACCTATGACTTAGGTACTGCTTTTAATGTAACAAATGGACCTTCAGGAAACTCTGGTATGATGGTTACTGTACCTTCTGATGCAGTCATAGGAGCAACTACTATGCGTGTAACGACTAAATATGCATCTGCTTCTAGTTCTTGCGAGAATAGTCATGACGCTGAGGTTGAGGACTATCGTATTAATGTTATGGCTCCACTTTCAGTAGAAGAATTTTCTGGTTTAAGTAGTTTTAATGTTTATCCTAATCCAAATAATGGAGCGTTTGTTATTCAAATGAATAACAATAATCTTGGTAGTGATGTTAATGTTATGGTTTATGATGTTAGAGGACGACGAGTTTTTAATGAGTCTTTTAAAAATTCTACAGAATTTAATCAAACCATAAAATTAAATAATGTGGAGTCTGGACTTTACTTGTTAAGTATTACTGACGGAAAATCTACTGCAACTAAAAAGTTAGTTATTAAATAATCTAACCTTTAAATATAATAGAAAAGGAAGCTTCTATAAGCTTCCTTTTTTTATTTACCATTAAAACTATTCATGGTGTTATTTATACCTGCAGTACCAAAAGATTTTATTATTTCAGCGCTCTTTTCGTATCGTTCTGGAAGTTTTTTGTTTTCATCTTCTTCCCATTCTCCTAACACATAGTCGACTTGTCTTCCTTTTGTAAAAGCATCACTTATACCAAATCTAAAGCGGTTGTACTTTGAGGAGTTTAATTTTTCTTGAATATCCTTTAGTCCGTTATGTCCACCATCACTACCTTTAGTTTTTATTCTAAGAGTCCCAAATGGTAGATTTAAGTCGTCTGTAATAACAAGTAGATTGTCTAAAGGAATTTTTTCTTTTGTTAGCCAATACAACACAGCTTTACCACTTAAATTCATGTAAGTACTTGGTTTTAGTAAAATAAACGTTCGTCCTTTAAATCTAAATGTTGCTACGTCTCCTAGCTTTTGAGTTTCAAATGTAGCCTCCTCTTTATTAGCTAAAAAGTCTAATATTTTAAAGCCTATGTTATGACGTGTATTCTCATACTTTTCTCCAATGTTACCTAAGCCTACGATTAAAAATTTTTTCATGGGATCTAGTTCTTCTATAAAATTTGAGGATTTATAGTTTGTAAACAGTTTAAAAATCCATTTAAGCATATTGTCTGTTTTTGTAAAAATAAAAAAAGCATCCTAAATTAAAAGGATGCTTTTTTATATTTAATTTTAAAAGAGATTTAGTCTTTTACTGCTGCTACATCATCTGTTTCAGTTGCTGGAACATCATCTGCATCTTCTTCATCATCGTCATCGTCTACTGTAACTGCAGCTCTAGAACGTCTTACTAAACATACAACAGTGTTATCTGGGTGCATGAAAGTGTAAGCTTCATTTTCTAATTTAGTTATGTATAATTTATTACCGATTTTAAGATCTTCGATGTTTGCATCGATAAAATCAGGTAAGTTTCCTGGTAAAGCTTTAACACGTAAGCTACGTCTGTTTTTACGTAATACACCACCACTTCTTACACCTCTTGGGTTACCAATAAAGTTAAGTGGTATATCCATAGTGATTTCTTTGTCTTCAAATACTTGGTAGAAATCTACGTGTAAGATATTATCTGTTACAGGGTGAAATTGAATGTCTTGTAAAATAGCGTTAAAAACTGTTCCACCTTCTAATTCGATTACAACTGTGTGCGCATTTGGTGTGTATACCAATTTAGAGAATGCTAACTCAGCTGCTGAAAAATGAACTGGTTTGTCTCCTCCGTATAGTACGCAAGGAACCTGACCAGCATTACGTAAGGCTTTTGTTGCTTTCTTGCCCACGCTTTCTCTTTGAGATCCGTTGATTGTAATTGACTTCATTTTATTATTTATGTTTAATTATTAAATACGTAATTGGTGTAGTTATTACGAACTACATTAAAAATTTTGAACTAATAGATTTATTGTAATGTACATTTTGCATGACTTCAGCAAATAAATCTGCGCAGCTTAAAACTTTTATTTTTTTGCTTTCTTGTTTTAGAGGAATAGAGTCTGTTACAATCAATTCTTCCAATTTAGAATTTTCTATACGCTCATAAGCGTTACCAGATAATATTGGATGTGTACAAATAGCTCTTACACTTAAAGCGCCACGCTCCATCATTAAATCTGCAGCTTTAGTAAGTGTCCCAGCAGTATCTACCATGTCGTCTACCAATACAACATTTTTTCCGGTAACATCTCCTATTAATTCCATATGAGAAATAACATTGGCTTTTGCACGTTGTTTGTAGCAAATTACAACGTCACTTTCTAATGCTTTAGAATAGGCGTATGCACGTTTGGATCCTCCCATATCTGGAGAAGCAATAGTCAAATTATCTAACTTTAAATCTTTTAAATATGGTAAAAAGATGGTTGAAGCAAATAAATGATCTACAGGTTTTTCAAAAAATCCTTGTATTTGGTCAGCATGCAAATCCATAGTAATTATTCTAGTAGCTCCAGCTGCTTCTAACATTTTTGCTACTAATTTAGCAGCAATTGGCACTCTAGGTTTATCTTTACGGTCTTGTCTTGCCCAACCAAAGTAAGGTAATACAGCAGTAATGTGTCTTGCAGACGCACGCTTAGCTGCATCAATCATTAATAACATTTCCATTAAGTTTTCCGAACTTGGATTAGTTGATCCAATAATAAAGATACGAGTCCCTCTAATAGATTCTTCGTATGATGGTTGAAACTCTCCATCACTATAGGTAGATGTTATTACTTTGCCTAAATCTGATCCATAAGCATGAGCGATTTTCTCTGCTAACGCTTTACTTTGCGTAATGGAAAATATTTTAGCTTCTGGCTTTGTGTTTGGCATCGTTAATCTGTTGTTTGGTAGCTTTTTATACTACATGATTTTTAATGAGGTGCAAATTTAGTATAATTTTTGAGGATTAAAAGATATTAGACGCTATTTTTAAGTGATATTTCTAAAATATACTTATTTTTGTCATCTCAAATTGCTCAAGTGGCGGAATTGGTAGACGCGTCGGATTCAAAATCCGATTCTTCGGAGTGTGGGTTCGATTCCCACCTTGAGTACTTAAAAAGCCTTTAAAACATTGTTTGTTAATGTTTTAAAGGCTTTTTTGTGTTGTGTAAATAAGTAATTATAAGTGCGTAAAATACTTGTAGTTATTTTGAAGAATCTCTTAATACTATATCAGTTTCTATGGTTTCAACTGTTGTATTTGTTATTTTCTTTTCCAATTTATTTATTAAAAGAGTAGCAGCTCTTTCTCCTATAATTTCTCCATGTTGACTAATTGTACTTAATCTTGGGTTGGAGTGTCTTGCTAAAATTCCGTTGGAGAATGCTAAAACAGATAATTCTGATGGTATTTTAATGCCTTTTTCATTTGCTATTTTCATTGCAGCAATAGCTACAGACTCGTCAGAAGCAATAAGTGCATCGAAAGTATGGTCAAATAGTGGTTTTACGACAGCTTCATGTTTTTTATAATATATTTCATGAGTTGTTATTATAATGTCGTCGTCTTTTTCTAAATTATTGTTTTTTAAACCGGCTAAAAATCCTTCGTATCTTAGCTTTCCTATGCTTAAGTCCATGTTTGCACCAGCAAAAGCTATTTTTTTACAGCCTTTATTTTTTAAGTAATTTACAGCATTTACAGATGCCATAAAATCGTTAGTTATTACTTTATCACAATCTATGTCTTCAACCACGCGATCAAACATGACTAAAGGGATCTCTTTAGCAATACAAGATTTAAAATGGTCAAAAGATGCTTCGGTTTCAGTTTCTTCAGCTACTGATAATATAAAACCATCGACTACACCTGTAGATAGCATTTCAATAGTTTCGATTTCTTTGTTAAGTGAGTCGTTAGAGATGCAGGTGATTATTTTATAACCTTTTTTTGTAGCTGTTTTTTCTATTCCTTTTAATACTTGCGCAAAATAGTAGTTAAGCATGTTTGGAATTATAATTCCAATGGTTTTAGTGCGTTGGTTTTTTAAGCTTAATGCGTTAAAATTAGGCGTGTAATTTTTTTCTTTAGCGTATGCTTTTATTTCTTCTGAAGTAGATTTACTAATCTCTGGACTATCGTTTAATGCTTTAGAAACTGTCGAAATTGAAACACTAAAATGATTCGCAATATCTTTTAAAGTAATTTTTTTCATAGTAATTTTATAAATAAACTTCTAGTAACTCACAAGATGTTGAAGATAAAGAAATGTTTTTAATACTCGCAGGAAGTAATAAGGTTTCACCTTTTTTTAATGTAAAAACATCATTTTTCCACTTTATTTGGGTGTTTCCGTCTACACACATGTATATCACAAAGGAATCAAGATTGGAATAATCCTTTGTAATGTTGCCTTCTACTTTTAGAAAATTAGTTTTAAAATATGGCGAATGAACTAAAGTATTGGATTGGTTTACAGTTTTGTTGTAGTGTGTTTTGTAGGTGTCATGTACGGAAAAATCTATGACATCTTTAGCTAAATCGTTATGTAATTCTCTTTTTTCACCTGTAGTATTATCAACTCTGTCGTAGTCGTAAATTCTGTATGTAATGTCAGATGTTTGTTGTATTTCGGCTAACAAAACACCAGCTCCAATAGCATGGACACGTCCTGTTGGAATATAAAAAGTATCTCCTTTACTTACAACTTCATGGTTCATTACGTCTAAAATCTTACCATCCTTTAAATATTGTTCATATTGTTTTGGAGATAGGTCTTCTTTAAATCCAATGATTAATTCAGCTTCTTTTTCGGCTTGCATAACATACCACATTTCGTTTTTTCCAAAAGAATTGTGTCTTGATTTAGCGATTTCATTACTTGGGTGAACTTGTATAGATAAAGGTGTTTTTGCATCAATAAATTTAATTAATAGAGGAAAGTTGTTTCCAAATGCAGTATAAACGGTTTCACCTAAAAAATCACCTTTAAACCTTTCGGTTAATTGTTTTAGTGTCAATCCTTTTAGTGGGCCTTCTGTTACAAGAGTTTCGTCATTATTAACGTCAGAAATCTCCCATGATTCACCAATCAAATTTTCTGAATAGTTTTTGCCAAGTTCAGTTTTTAGTTTTTCGCCTCCCCAAATTCTGTATTTATAAAGCGGTTGAAATTTTAAAGGGTATAATTCCATAGGTGTAAAAGGTGGTGTTTAAAGTTCAAATTTACCAAACTATAGTTATATTTTATAGTTTTTTGTCAAAGTCTTTTTTTTAGGCTGTATTTAGTTTATAATTTGGCTAGCATTTTTGTTTTTATGTATATTTACCACAACCCTAAAAACTAATTTTATGTTCCAAGAATTTTGGATAAATGTTCAGTATGGTATTAACCATGTACTAGATATTAACGCTTACGACCACGTCTTGTTTTTAATAGTTTTAGCAGTGCCATATCTTTTTAAAGATTGGAAACGTGTGTTATGGCTGGTAACAATGTTTACTGTTGGTCATACAATTTCATTAATTTTAGCTAGTTATGGTAAGGTAAAAATAGATGGTAATTTAATAGAATTTTTAATTCCTGTTACAATTTTAATAGTGGCTGTTTATAATGTGTTTACAGCAGGTAAGACTGCCAAAAGTCAAAAAATAGGACTTTTATTTGTGTCTACTTTATTTTTTGGATTAGTTCACGGATTTGGATTTGCAAGAGAGTTTAGGATGAGTCTTGACCAAGGCGATAGTAAATTATTACGACTAGCAGAGTTTGCTTTAGGAATAGAAATTGCGCAAATAATTATTGTATTTGTAGTGCTATTTTTAAGTTACATTTTTCAAACCGTATTTAGATTTTCTAAGCGTGATTGGGTTATGGTAATATCTGCAGTTGTTGTTGGATTAGTAATTCCTATGTTGCTAAATAGTCCACTTTTAGACTAGTTATCATTAAAGTTTTCATAAACTTCATATTTAAAATTGTGATTAAAATATGAAGGGATTATCTTCGTTTATATCTAAGCGCGACTTATCATGCGTTTTAATTTCTATTATTTAATTATGTCAGACCTAAAACAACTCAAATACGATAAAGCTTATTTAAGAATTGCAACAGAATGGGGAAAATTATCCTATTGCAAGCGTAAACAAGTTGGTGCTGTTATAGTTAAAGATAGGATGATCATTTCAGACGGTTATAATGGTACGCCTAGCGGATTTGAAAACTTTTGTGAAGACGAGGAAGGTTATACTAAATGGTATGTTTTACATGCAGAAGCTAATGCTATTTTAAAAGTAGCGTCCTCTACACAATCTTGTAAAGGTGCAACGTTGTACATTACAATGTCACCATGTAAGGATTGTAGTAAGTTAATACATCAAGCTGGCATAATACGTGTAGTGTATAATCAAGGTTACAAAGATAATTCTGGTTTAAAATTTTTAGAAAAAGCAGGAATTGATATTCAATTAATAGAGCAATTAGAAGACTAATGTCTAAATCCAAAACATATTTTCCTTTAATAATTGGTGTTGCAATTGCAGCAGGAATCTTTATTGGTGGAAAGTTAAATTTTGGCGATTCATCGGATAGATTATTTACCTCTAATAGTAAAAAGGATAAGCTTAATAGGTTAATAGATTATATTGACTACGAGTACGTAGAGGATGTTAATACTGACAGTATTGTAGATGTTACTGTTAATGGAATATTAGATAACTTAGATCCACACTCGGTTTATATTCCAAAAGAAAACATGCAAAAAGTTGCCGAAAACATGAAAGGTAACTTTGTTGGTATTGGTATAAATTTTTACACATTTAAAGACACTATAACAGTAATTAAAACTATTGAAAATGGTCCAAGTGCAAGAGTAGGTATTGTTGGAGGAGATAGAATCATATCTGCTAATGGCGAGTCGCTTTTGGGTGGAGGTTATAATAACGATACGTTAGTAGATAAGCTTAAAGGAGAGCGTTATACGCAATTGTTGTTAGAAGTGTATAGAAAAGGAGAGCCTAAATTATTAACATTTAATGTTACTAGAGATGAGGTGCCAATAAAAAGTGTTGACGCAGCATACATGCTAACAAATCAGTTAGGATATATAAAAATTAATCGCTTTGCAGAAAGTACTTATAAAGAATTTAAAAAGGCATTACTAAGTTTAAAAAAACAAGGAGCAACAAGTCTGGCTTTAGACTTAAGAGGTAATCCTGGTGGTTTTTTAGAGGTTGCAGTAAATATTGTTGACGAGTTTTTGGAAGATGATAAACTAATAGTTTACACAAGAAATAAAAAAGGAAAAGAGGACAGGAGTTATGCAACCAAAAAAGGTGACTTTGAAAAAGGACAGGTGTATGTAATGATAGATGAAAGCTCTGCTTCTGCATCAGAGATTATTGCAGGTGCTTTGCAGGATAATGATAAAGGGACTATTGTAGGTAGACGATCTTATGGTAAAGGGTTGGTGCAACGTGAAATGAAACTAGGAGATGGTAGTGCAGTTAGGTTAACTGTGTCAAAATATTATACACCAACAGGACGATCCATCCAACGATCTTATGATAACGGAAATAGAGACTATTATGATGATTATTCTGATCGTTTAAATAGTGGAGAACTTTTAGACGAAAGTAAAATTGAAGTCGCAGACTCCTTAAAGTTTACAACACCAAAAGGAAACATTGTGTATGGAGGAGGAGGTATAATACCTGACGTTTTTGTTCCGTATGACACTAAAATGTTAAACGAAACGTTGACTTTTCTTGAAAAAAGAGGGTATTTAAATAACTTTATTTTTGAGGAATTAGAAAAAGAACGTGAAGTGTATAAAAACATGTCTAAAGAAGACTTTTTTAATAACTTTAAAATCACAGATGAAGTTGTAAAGTCCTTTGAAGACTTTTTAAAAATTAAAACGCGCTCTAATATAGTTTTTGTAGCTTATAAAGAGGAAGTTAAGCATTACCTAAAGGCGACTTTAGCAGAGCAATTATTTGGTTTTGGGGCTTACTTTAAAATCCTAAATAAGCATGATGTAATGATTGATAAGGTTATAGATTTGTCCAATAACCAAAATTAAATCTTATCGTGCACTTTAGTGTG
>Ga0105359_10002675_pt1 | contig 14680 bp, 7 predicted proteins | sample GOMGulsemesocosm_6_FD_83659 | JGI IMG/M metagenome (GOLD analysis project Ga0105359, IMG submission 83659) | Methane-oxidizing microbial communities from mesocosms in the Gulf of Mexico - GOM8C Gulf of Mexico | ecosystem: Environmental > Aquatic > Marine > Cold seeps | place: Gulf of Mexico... | reverse complement strand
GCATTCCATGTGGCCGTAAGATTGTTTGCTGGATCAGTACTGGCTGCAGGTATAGTCACACTCGCTTCAGTAGGACCACTGTTACCATCTATTTTGAACATGTACCAGTATGTTTGCCCAGGTACTAATGCCATAGCAGTGCCGTCATCACTAAAAGCATTCGCCGCTTCGGCATTTTTAAATACCCTTACTCGGCCATTAGTTCCATCTTCATCATTAACGTATAATTCAGCGTAAGCAACGGCTGGATCGTAATTAACAAAGTCCCAAGTTAAGTCAACTGTTTGTGTGGTTGAATTCCATACTGCACTGAGGTTGTTTGCAGGAGCACTTCCGGTGTCACCGGTATCGAAATTAGGTGTTGTTATGCTTCCTTCAGGATCGCTATTTAATGCTCCATCATTGATCTTAAACATATACCAATATTCAGTATTCGGCTCAATTGTGGTATCAATAAAGCTGCCGGAGATAGGTGCATTGTCCAAAATTCGAGTGCGGCCTGAGGTTGTATTGTCTACGTTTCGATATAGTTCTGCTTTGGTTGCTTCAGGATTCCAGTTAACTAAACTCCATTGTAACTCTATCGCAGAGCTACCATCCCATTTCATAGATAAGTTTGTTGCTGGACCATAAAGAAGACCTATTTCAGCTTGGGTATCGATAATTGTACCATCTTCAAGCATTACCTCGAACATGTACCAATATAAGGTATCTTCGTTTAAGTTGTTTTGATCGGTGAAGGTACCCGCAATCGGGGCATCATCAAGTAATAATTCTCGGCTCGCTATTTCTGCACTAGTATTACGGTACAGTGACACATAGCTGATGGCTGGGGTAAAGTTTCTTAAATTCCAATCGAGGATAATACTGTTATTACCTGTTTCGGCGGTTATACCAGTAGAGCGTGAGGGGATATATTTAAGATCGGTACTTACTATAGCGCCGGTTGCATCTTCAAACTCTACCCAATAATTATAACCTACGCCATCAGTAACGGTATCGTCGGTCCAAGAGGTCGATGTGATCGCAGGAGAAGCGACTAGCATACGGTTGGCAATATCGGGTGCCGAGTTAACGTTGGTTGTTTTGACTCGGTAGATGTTGATACCGGTTGGAGTAATAACTGAGCTTGATGGACTATCCCAATTTAAATCTATTGCAATACCTTCAGCTGCTACTTGCGCCGCAAAATTATCAATATGCGCTGCGGGAAGCTGTGCAATGCGATAGTTAAGAAGATCAATAGCACCCACTAATGCTTGTTGGCTCGAAGACGTTACTATCGAAGTAGCACTTTCGGTATAGTTATCGTATAAGGTTTGCGCTGCAATAATGGCAGCGCTTAAGTTATCTGAACGAAACTGGCTATAATTATTTGCGACGTTTCTAGCTTGATAGACTTCAGCCTCGGTTATATCACGTGCGACATCATCTAAATCAACGCTGACAAAATCCTTAATAATAATATAAGCCACTAACGGATCATTGTGCTCAGATAATTCTACGTCCCCCTCTGGACCTTGGATACTTAATGCTAATAGCCCTTCAAAATCAAAACCTAAATAAGAAAACTTGATTATTTCATCGGTAGGTAGTGTTAAATTTGCGGCTGATATTAGGCTACCATTGCTATAGACATTGACGTCACGAACGGTGCCGCTGTTTAAAAAACCAATTTCTAGTTCGTATTGACCTGCGGGTAATTCAAATTCGTAGCTAATGGCTTTATAGCCGTCGCTGCTGTCACCAGAAAAGAGTAAATGTTGTCCTAAAATAGTGCTGCTATTGGTGATTACTGACTCGGTGTCAGTACTGGTCAATCCCCAGCTATGATTAGTAACGGCATCAACAGTTAATGCTTGGTCACTGACACTCTGATAAATACCTAATTTTTTCCCTTCTTCAAGTAGTTCATTGGGAGTGCTATCACCCGCGTTAACAAAATAGACAATATTATCGTTAAGACAACTTGCTAAAGTACATACTTCAGCCGGCGGAGTATCGTTGATTGTGGCGGTAGTATTATCAATATAAGCTATTGCTGCTTGCAGGTTTTCTTGAGTTTCATTTGTGGTGATGTCGCTAGTGTCAGCAATGAGTTCAGCGACCAAGGCACGGGCTTTTTTTACCGAAAGCTGTAACTGTCCTGCGCGGTAGATTGAATAATTAGTATCTACCGCTGCTGCATCAGCAACGATGCTGGCCTGTTCAATTTTTTGCTGAACATCGTATATTGCCAATTGACAGTTATCTTCGGCGGTGCAGTTGGGAGAGCTATCAGCAGTGCTACTGTCTCCATTACATGCACTTAAAAATATTACGAAAAATAATGTAATAAGTTTAAAGAGGTTAATATGAAAATTTTTCAATTTTTTATTCCTTCTTAATGTTAAATTATTTACGGAACCCAAATTTGGGTAACAAATTAATAGAAAAAAGTTTAAAAAATAAATGTCATCGTTACTGATAATCATTACATCTTAAACGCCAAAGTGTCTATTCAAGGTCAAACGTGAGCTACTTTCAATAATATATAGTCTTATTCGAGCATTTGACATCCTTTTTCAATCAAATCTAATCATCCCTTAAAATCAATATTATTCCAAGTACTATTCTATAAATATTGAAAATAAATTATTATATAATGATATTTAGACGAAAGAGTTAATTAAAAAAACAGAATAATTAGTTGCTTAGCGTAATTTATACCGGTTTTTATATATTGATTTGATTAAAAAACACCTGCCTTAATGAGATATTAGTTACTCCGTAGTTAAAGTGAACTTCATTGGTAATCTCAAATTCAGTTTTGCATTAAATAAGTTATCAATACCATCAATTTTACCTAAAATTATATATAGTGAATATTTTTAGCAACAATATAGCTAGCTCGTTTTACGAATTAACCCACAGCTCTTTGAAAAATACTCGCTATCGCTCTTTAACGATACTTATATGTTTGAACAGCAGCCCACAAATAACAGCCTGTATTAAGCCAGTTTGATCATCCGCCATTGATACCGTGTTACGGTTAAGCGTTTAACCGTTAACTTTTCACCGCTAGTGGCATCTGTTGACCCAGGAGGTACGGCAAAACTTCCTTCTTTACCGTTCATATTAATAACAATCCAAAATTGTTGTCCTTGTTCATCAGTCCGGGGACAAACGACGGTACCGGCAGTAACATCATAGTGCTCGGTAACGCCTGCGCTGACGGCATAATGATTAATGATCTTATTAAGCATAACTTTACCCTTATCACCATCAGGGTGGGCACCTAAGATCACGACTTTACCTTGACCTAACGTCCGCTCGGTTATAAACGCACGTCCTTGGGCAATCCCACTTGAAATAGTGCCAACAGCTTTACTATTTTTGGTGACTTGCATTGCGGCACACCATCCACTTAAGGGAGCGGTTAGACCAAAGGCGGATCCGGTTGTTTTTGTACGCGTAACGGGCACAACAAATTCGGTATTAACACCGCCAAGTGCATCGAGTAAACCTAAACCGGCTTCAGTAGGTACCGTATGCTCTTTACCTCGAGTACCCGTAACCGGTCCTGCAATCCAAATACCACCTGCTTGCACAAATTCAAGTACTCGTTCGACAAATTGACTGCTGACATAAGGCATGGCGGGGGTTATCAATAATTTTAACTTACTTAAACTGGCATTTTCAAAGCGAACATCGCGATGATAGCCTAGGTCTCTCACTAAACTTTGCCACATTTCAATGACTCCACGGTAGCGCTTAGGAAAGTCTGCTCGTCGATCCAGGTTTTCAGTTTCTACCATGGCTCGACCATGATCGGAGTAAGTAATGCCAATTTGGGCTGGCGTTACGGTACTGCTGATACACAAGGGCTCTATGCTAACGCGTGCCTCGTTGAGTTTAAGCGCTTCGCTATAACCGATACTTGGTTGAAACCAAGCACTCATCACGGCACTATGTGGTAACTCTGCGCCGCTACGTTGCTGGCGCCATAACCAATAACAAAAGGCTTCTCCGCCTAAGGCATAAATCAAGACCGCTTCGGCCGCTAAAAAACCGTTAGGGTGTGGCACTTGGTGATTACCTAACCAGCCATTATGACTAATACTGGTTTCCATTAACCAAAAAGGTCGCCCGGGAATGGCCGCGCGGTAGAGATCAGAGCGAAACACTAAGCTACCCCATTGTTTGCTATTTGGATAAGCATCATAGGAAGCAAAATCTAATGCCTGCATTGAGCGCTCGTGATGAATATTAAACGCGGGGTTGTCGTTATGAGTAATGGGTAACGTTGAATGCTGTCGAATAGTCATGCTTTGTTGTTTCATAAAGTCAGCAATACTTTCACGATTAAACATTTTATAGGCAGTGCTTAACGAGGCATTATGTAGAAAAGGGGTTTTAAAAGGAGCGGGAACTTGCTCAAAACGTTGATAATACTGACTCCAAGTATGGGTGCCCCAGGCCTGATTAAGCCGCTTAATGGTACGAAATTTTTTCTTCAACCAACGATGCCAACTTTTAACCGCGGCATCGCTGAAGTCTTCGGCAACATGGGCTTTCATTTCATTATCTAACTGCCAACCAATTAATGATGGATGTTGTCCTAACTCGTTGCTCATCGCGTTGATAATAGTCAAGCAAGCAGCTTTAACTGCGGGATGTTCATAGCTGGCATGTTGGCGAGCGCCATGAATTAAGATATCGCCATCGGCATTTTTAAAGTTATGAGCGGGTTGTTGATAAGTTAACCAAACGGGCGGTGTTGCGGTTGGGGTGCAAAGCACTACATCAATATTGGCCGCATAAAGTTTATCCATGACATGTTTAAATAAGGTAAAAGAAATCTTTCCTTGCGTTGGCTCCATGGTTGACCATGCAAACTCCCCCATACGGGCGACGTTGATACCGAGTTTTTTCATTTCAGTAATATCACGGTCAATATCTTCTAATGGCCACAATTCAGGGTAATAGGCGACGCCATGGTAGAGTTTCTTAGAGCGATATGTTGGTGATTTTTTTGGGGGGTGAGTAAGAGCATTAACGCTGCTGATCACGCCTGTTTGTAAAGCTAAGCCAGCACCGGCAGTATAACAAGTCAGTCGGCACAGATCACGACGCGATATTTTCATAGTTCGATCCTTAAAAAATTATTTGAACAACGGAGCATATTTTTAAGTAAAAAAAAGTGAACGCTTCGCAGGGTTCACTTATTGATGCTTTATAAAGCCAAAAGAGTAGTCATAACCGCTGAACGCTTACATTTTATAAGCAAAACCTAGCGAAACTTCACGACCCGACCACTGTGTCTCTAGCATTCGACCTTGGCCACCCGTAACAATGCGAGCTTGATTGGTTAAGTTTCTCCCGTCGATATATAACTTGAAATTAGTATCGGTAACGGTATAGGTGAATTTAGCATCAAGATAACCCGCGTCTTCAACAAATGCTGCTATGTTTCTATAACCTTCGGTATAAAACGAATCTCGATAGTTATAGGCTAAACGTAAGCTGTAGTTATCATCTTCGTAAAAGCCGACGATGTTATAACTGTTTTTAGATTGGCTTGGAAACGGTAATTCTTTACCCGTTAACGGATCATAAAGACCAACATTCTCAGAGTCCATATAAGTGTAGTTAACACTGCCGCCTAAATGATTAAAAGGCGCGGGGAGTGAGGTGAAAATGGTTGAGGCTTGTAACTCGATGCCTTTGGTTGTAGCCCCTGAGCCATTAATTTTTTGCGTTACCCGCCAGCTACGACCATCACTAAAGAAATCTATATCATCACGTATGGTTTTATTTAACACCCAGCTAGTAATATTCTTGGTGAAGTAACTTCCTGAGATCAGGCTGTCTTCATCAGGGTACCAGCTTAGGGAAATATCTAATTGCTTAGCACGATAAGGTTCTAAATTGGGGTTGCCGGCACTACATTTTGAGACATAATCTTCGGTACCGTTAGCTGAGTACCCGTTTGATTTTGAAGCCCTATTTTCGAATTGAGTACAATTAGCGTTCGAGTTCAGATCATCCATTCTAGGTCGCGACATGACTTTGCCGGTACCGACAAAGAGTACTAATTCATCAGGAATAAGCGCCAAGTTGAGATTAATACTAGGCAGAATGTCAGTGTAGTCTTCAAAAACACTTTTTCTACCGCTGAAGCTATCTGGGTGTATTGTACCGTCCCATTCTTTGGTCAGTTCATACACAACGGGGGCTTTATCAAAGCCGGTTAAGTCATCGGTAGGTACTTCTGTAATATTATTACCATTCTCATCGATGCCCGTAACCTCAACGTCATCAACTCTAACTTCTACCACCACATCGCCAAAAGTTTCGGTTTCAGTTTCAACAATACGTACCCCGACATTCCCCCAAAACTCCATATAACCTAATGGCGTTTCAAATTCAGTGGTAAAATCTGCTTGGACATAACCGCCTAAAGTGCTTTCGGTGATCTCATATGAGCCTTGAACGATATCATTGTCTGCACGCTCTTGACTATTGCCGGCTAATGCGAATAAATCTGACGCAAGATCGCCACCGTGAATGGTCATATAATTAGGGATAGTTTTTACGCCTAAGTCATAGCCTAGGTAGAGATCAGGTGACATACCGGTATTGCCAGTTATTAATTCAGTCAGGTTTTCATGAGTAAAGGTTTCACCGTTATATTGTTGACCAACATTTCGGGTAATGTCACTGCGCCAATTCTGTACTTGACGTTCGTTAGAGGTTAGTCGAACACCGGTTTGTATCTTAGAGAAAAAGCCACTATCAAAAAAATAAGTGAAATCGACTTGCGCCATATCCTGAGTACCCTCCGTATGCTTTGGAGAATATCTGGCGGTCACTCTTTCATTGTAACTGGCTGGATCATTTACATTCATGGGCAAGCCACTCGCAAAGGTACCATCAGCGAAATTCCATTGTGGTAACCCGGCTGAGTCTAATACAAATTGAGTGCCAGAAAGTCCGGTAGCTCTAACGTTGGCACGTAGTTGGTCAATATCTTCTTCGGCGGTTGATCTTGAGGCAATACCAACAACTTTAATTTTATCATTATCGTATTCAAAACCGACATCAATCATGCTGGTTTGTTGTAACCAAGTATAATGATAACCTTCATTGAGCATGCTAGCGTTTACGGTTTCGAACTCTCTAACATTATGAAATTCATCAACAATGACACTATCTGCAACAATCACTGCCGCACCCATGGTTTCGGTGGTAAAGTTAAAGTCTTGTGCTAGTTGGTCACGTTTGCTATTGGTAAAACCTAGGTGAGTAGAAAGGGTATCACTAAATCTATATTGTAAAATACTGTTAATGGTAAAGCGTTGGTCATACTTGTCACGTAAGCGATTACGAATGTTTTTAGGTGAAAAATCATACCATTGAATTCGACAGGCATTGCGATCATCTATATCAGGGTTGTCACAGATAGCAATATCTGTAACATGTGCATACTCTTCATCAACAACCGATTTATCGACTAAGTGGTCAAAATCAGCAACGCGCTGCCATTCGGTATTCGTTAAGGTGTGCATAGCCGTTGTTTTGTCTGCATACGTACCGTTCACTAAAATACCAAAATCATCAGAAAACTTTACCACTCCGACTAGATTAAATTTAGGGCTGTCGGCATCAGTTAAATTATTGTACTGACTCTCCCCAGACACAGAAATAAAGTTACTTTCAAATTCATTAGGTTTACGGGTATTGACCTGCACAGTACCCCCAACACCGCCTTCGGTAAGGCGCGCTTCGGTACCTTTAATAACATCAAGCGATTTGACTATTTCAGATGCCATACCGGTGAAATCTACCGCACGGCTTTCATCGGCGCCCAGTTGAGAGATATTGTTTACTTCAACGCGAATTAAATCAGAAGGTACACCACGAATATTGATCCCTTTACCTTCACCAAATTCACGCTCTAATTGAATACCCGGAATACGTTGTAGTGCTTCGGCAATATTTTTATCAGGGAAGGCGCCAATATCTTCTGCTACGATTGAGTCCATCATTGTTGTGGCTGATTTTTTTCGATCAATAGCCGAGCGCTGGCTATAACGGATGCCGGTAATTTCGATTATTTCGGTTTCGTCTTCTTGCTCCACATTAGCCGATTTTTTATGACTTTCCTGTGTGGAAACCGCAATCTGCTGATCTGCCTGTGCAACCACCAATGGACTTGCAAAAGCCGTTAAAGAAAAACCAGCAACCAGGAGGGCTTTAATATTTTGCGCTACGGCACTATACGCAAAAGGCGCTTTATCGTTAGCTACATTGGTCTGATTGACTCTTGTTGTTTTTATCATTATACCTCTCCCAAAGGGTGTTATTTTTGATATTCTTATTGAAATATTTACCATTGATAATAAACAGATGATTTAGGATAGTCAATCTATTTCAATCATTCGCAATCATTTGCGGTCTACGGTACTCAATTTTAGTCGACTAAAGGGATAATAACGGGTATTCAGGGTAGCATTTATTTAATAGTTTATCGCTGGTCAAGTCGCTCATAACGTAACACTCAGTGATCTGCTGGTGACCAATATCGATTTAGGGTAATGATTACACACTGTTTTAGAGGTAATTAATAGTAGTGCTTGTGAGTGGGTTAAGCGCAGCTAATCTTGTGCCGCTATTTGAATAGCGTAAGTTATTCGCCAATGACCAATATTATTTAAACTGAATCTGGCATCACTGAAAAACTGTAGCTGGCAAGATACCGCGTGGTAAAAATAGGGGGAATATTTAATTAACGGCTTTAAATAATAGCTCTGTTTGAGTAAATATCTTAACAATCAAGTGATTTTTATACATTTATTCTGAAACATCGACGCTAAATTTATATAACAATACTTATTTGTGCATATCACTAATTCTTGATATCGAGTGAATATTTGTGGTTTCGTTATAGCTTTATATATAGTCATCATGGGCATAAATTATATTTCATAATGCCGATATGATTACTTTTGATTAAAAATGACGTGATTTTTTCTTTCTTGTAGTTTACTATTGAGTAATTGAAGCAAGATGAAATTATATTTTCTCAATTGTTTATCCAAGATAACCTTGTTTTAATTGATGAGAATTCAGTAACTTAAAGGACAAATCAATGCCAGCTATTGCCCATGATATAACATTTGAAACAATTCAAACGAATATAGATAAATTAATCAATAACCTTGTAAATATTACCGATGATACCGGTGAGTTTTTATTAAAGCTTGATGATGGCCGTGTCATCGATACCAAAGGCTGGAATGACTGGGAGTGGACCCATGGTGTTGGGTTATATGGTTTATTAAAATATTGGGATATCACCGGTGATAACCAAGCGAAAGTAATTATTGAAGATTGGTTTAGTGCACGTTTTGCCGAAGGTACACCCACTAAAAATGTGAATACCGTGTCACCATTTTTAACCTTAGCTTATATGCAAGAGCGTACTGGTAATCGTAGCTACTTACCTTATTTAGATACCTGGGCGGAATGGATGATGCGCGATATGCCGCGCACGGAAGAAAATGGCTTACAACACGAAGTCTTTAACTCGTTTAATTACCAGCAGTTGTGGGACGATACGTTAATGATGAGCGTTTTACCCTTAGCTAAAATCGGTTTGCTATTAGACCGTCCTCATTATGTTGAAGAAGCTAAACGTCAATTTATGTTGCACACTAAATACTTAACCGATAAAAAAACCGGTTTGTGGTTTCATGGTTGGACCTTTGACGGCCGTCATAACTTTGCTGATGCCCTTTGGGCGCGTGGTAACTGCTGGATCACCATTGCTATCCCTGAATTTATTGAATTATTAGACTTACCTGCAGATGATGCTTTACGCTTATTTTTAATTGAAACCTTAGAATCACAAGTTAAAGCCTTGGTTGCTACTCAACACAAAGACGGCTTATGGCACACTTTGTTAGACGATCCTGATTCTTATTTAGAAGCTTCTGCGGCGGCGGGCTTTGCTTACGGTATTTTAAAAGCGGTACGTAAAGGTTATCTCGATAAGAGTTATGAAGCCTGTGGCATAAAAGCGATTAAAGCGGTCTTAGCGAATATTGATGAAACAGGGGAATTACAACAAGTATCGTTTGGTACGCCGGTCTTTGACGATTTACAAGGCTATCGCGATATTCCATTAACCTCAATGCCTTACGGTCAATCCATGGCTATTTTAGCGTTTGTAGAATATATGAATCGTTATATTTAATCGAAAAATTGTCAGCATCAATAGTTAAAATCAAGCAATTATAATTAATCAAAAAGGAGCTTGTAATGAAAGAACGTAAAATTGGCTTTATGAACTATACCGCTTATGGCATGGGTGATGTGCTCGGGGCGGGTTCTATGGCTATCATCAGTACCTGGGTGCTGTTTTTTTATACCACCTATTGTGACTTAGGCCCGTTACAAGCCGGTTTGATTTTTGCCGCCGCGCGCATTATAGACGCGGTTGCTAGCCCGTTAATTGGCTATCTTTCAGATCACGCTGATTCTACTCGACTAGGACGGCGCTTTGGACGTCGCGGTATATTCTTATTAATTGCGATACCATTATTACCGAGCTTTGCGTTTATGTGGGTAAGTGGTCAACACTTTTTATACTATTTATGTACCTATATCTTTTTTGAATTGGTGTATGCCTCGGTGCTCATTCCTTATGAAACCTTAGCGGCTGAAATGACTGATGATTTTCGTAAAAAAGGTATGTTTGCTGGGGCGCGGATCTTAGTCGGGCATTTATCCGCGATTGCCGCCACAATTTTACCGGCGTGGATTGTCGCCTCATTAGGGGGCAAAGATTCACCCGATACCTTCTTAATTATGGGGGGGATATTTTCGGTAGTCTTTATGATTGTGGTTGCTTTGGTGTATTTTTTCACTTGGGAGCGAGAAAAAACCGAAGCAGAGCTAGCGCAACAAATGGCAGATAAATCCTCCTTGGCTCAGGTGTTTAGTAAATTATATAAAGGGTTAGGTTTTACCTTAAAAATAAGAGCCTTTCGCTTACATTTAGGCATGTATTTGGGGGGGTATATCAGCCAAGATATCTTTAATGCGGCCTTTACCTATTTTGCCGTATTTGCGCTGGGCAGCTTATTTGCTTTCTCTGCCAGTGAATCGTTAAGTTTAACCTCTTATTTAATGGCTTCAATTTTTACGGTGCAAACCTTAGCGGTTGGAGTGGTGTTTGCCTGTGTAGCTTTATTGCCTAAATTTTTTCCGGCAGTCACTTATCGGTATGCGGTTGTTGCCTATATTATTGGGATAGCAGGCTTAGCTTCATTTTATTTTGTTTCACCACAAGGGCAAACTAGTCAAATAACCTGGTTGGTACTTGCGTTGATTTTTGCCGGTATTGGGCGAGGTATTTTAAACTATATTCCTTGGAATACGTATAACTACATGGCAGATGTTGACCAAATTGTTACCGGTCAACGTCGAGAAGGCAGTTTTGCTGGCGTGATGACTTTTGTGCGCAAAGCCACCCAGGCCAGTGCCGTTTTCGCCGTTGGTGCCGCGCTTGAATTTAGTGGTTTAATTAAAGGCCAACGTGATCAAAGTGAGCAAGTAATGGAGGCCATTGTGATGATTATGACTGTGGGGCCTGTGCTAGTACTATGTTTTGGTTTTTGGGTATCGACTAAATTTAAGTTAAACACCGATACTCATACGATTTTAATGGCTGAAATTTCACGTTTCAAACAAGGGGAGCGCAACCCTTCTAGTCCTGAAAATCAAGCGATTATAGAGGATTTAACCGGTTGGAAATATAGCCAGCTATGGGGAAATAATTCGATTGACCGCCTCTATCAAGCGAATAATGCTAAACAGGTATTAGGAAACTAACACGGTTAGTTAACTATTATTAACTTTTTCCCTTTTTCGGCGGCTATAACAAGCCGCTTTTTTTTAAGTGAATATTGAACAAAGCGACTGACCCACTAATGTGCTTGCGAATTAACGCACTGTACTTGCTGACAGTACCACTATTATGTTGGCATGGCATAGTATGGCTCAGATTAGTGTGGTTTATATTTATTGCATTTATTTTAGTTATAAAAGGTTTGTTATTATGCATAGTAAAACATTGATCGGATTCTCACGCCTAATTGTCTTGTTTATAGGCGTAATATTAGGATTCTCCTCCAGTTACGCGAGCGATGTTCCTAAACGTTGGGTTGATGCTGATACCGGTCATACCGTTATTAGACTCTCTGAAGAGCCTGATTCTCGTTCATTATATTTTCATCAAAATGCCTATACCGCTGCTGGTGATAAAATGGTAATAACGGTGAAAAATCCCAATGGTATCGCCGTTGTCGACTTAAACACCTTAGCGGTGAAACGGTTATACGAGCATGCTGATGTTGGTGTGTTATTTGTAGGTCATAAAAGCCGCGATGTTTACCTGACTAAAATTGACAAAAAAGGTGATAGCAGCATTTTACCTAAAAATGAGTTACAACTACCAACCACGGTAATAGCCGTTAATATTGATACCGGTAAAGTACGAGAAGTTGCCACCGCAACACGGGGGAAAATTCATTCAATAAATAGTGATGAAACCTTATTGCTAGGGGCGTTTGCTGAGCGTGATCATAAGCTTGAAACCGGCCCTCGTCATGCACGTTTTGAAGCGCGCTACGAAGCTAAAGATGCTAATGGTAAGGCGTTAAGTTTTGCTGATGCTAAAGAAGTACGTATGGATGAGCGGTTAGAAGCAAAAATCCCGATGCAAATGTTTACCTTAAATACTAAAACAGGTGAACAAAAAACGATCATGCACTCAACTGACTGGCTAAATCACTTACAGTTCTCGCCAACAGATCCTGAAGTAATCATGTATTCACATGAAGGCCCTTGGCACAAAGTGGATCGTATTTGGACGACCGATATTCACGGTAAAACACCACAGAAAATGCATCAACGAATGATGAACATGGAAATTGCTGGCCATGAATTTTGGGACTTTACCGGTGAGCGAATTTTTTATGATTTACAAACACCAAGAGGACAAGATTTTTGGCTCGCCAGTATTGATTTAGTGACAGGGGAACGTGTTTGGCGTCATATGGCGCGTGACCACTGGTCGGTACACTTTAATATTTCTCGCGATGGTAAACACTTCGCCGGTGATGGTGGTGATAGTGAAATGGTTGCCCATGCACGCAATGGTAAATGGGTTTATTTATTCACTGAAGAAAAAATTACTGATGTTGCCGGTATCAGTGCACGTAATGCAAAAGATTTAATTCGCCCGGCGCTATTAATTCCCCATAAACTGGTCAATATGAAGGATCATGATTATCGCTTAGAGCCTAATGTTACCTTTACACCAGATGGAAAGTGGGTAGTGTTTCGTTCTAATATGCACGGACCGGTTCATACTTATGCGGTATCAGTGACTTCAGAGCATTAATCACACTTTGTCGTATGATAGCTAGACCTGAAACGATAACGGATAAAGATAAAAATGTGCTCTGGCGTGCTTACTTGAATGCCTTTGATCGTAGCGTCGGTTATAGCTCTATTGGTGAGTTTAATCTTGGCTTTCCGGGACAATACTTTGATAGTGAATCAGGGCTGTACTATAACTGGTACAGATATTACGACCCAGAGACGGGGCGGTATATTACAAGTGACCCGATTGGTTTGGCGGGTGGTATGAATACTTATGCTTATGTGGGTGGGAATCCATTGAGTTATGTTGACCCATTGGGGTTGTCTTCTTTGTCTTTCGATAGAGGTGCTGGAACTATAACTCTATATTCAGGAGGAGGACATCCAATAGCTCAATCTTCCGCCTATAATAACGTAACATCCACTTCAAATGGTATTTGGCCTAATGGGACTTACAATTTTGCTTACTTTAAGGCTCACGCTAATATAGCGAATGTAAATGGCCCATATGGCTCGAATGGTATATTTATTTTCAAAGTGCCGGGACGAACTGAAATGGGAGTACATTCCGGACGTAAAATTAAGGGTGGTCCAAAGGCTAAGACATTAGGCTGTACAAGGACGACCGATGAGTTCACCGATGTTCTAGGTAATACCCATTTTGGTGGCGACCCATTAACAACTATAACGATATTTAATTAAAATGAATCATATTATCTTATTTATTTTGTTGGTTTCATTTAGTGCTGTAGCTACAAAGCAATGCAGCCAAGAATGCGTAGAGCAGGCTGGCGATTCAGTTATGATTATTGGTAGCTGGGAGGAGCTAAAAAAACACCATGGGAAATATCATGTTTGTGATGATGGATATATTGCAGAGGGTTACTCTGAAGTAGTATCAATTCTTTTGGCTGACAACTGGCTTGATTTAGATGTGGGTAAATGGAGCCCAAATTTCAAGCAATTTGTAGTAAAGCATATTGATGAAACATGGGGTATAAGTAACTATCAAAAAGCCTATGTCAACGCTAAAACTCAATGCTCAACGGAGCTAAACGATATTTGTTTAGCGATAATGTCGTTGCCTAAAGGTAGTTTTAACCAGCAACCATAACCGACACTCTCACAGTGCCGACTATGGCATCATCACGGCAGTAACCGATGTGAATGGTAGTATCATCATTAACGTCAAACGCATTGGTTATTGCACTGCTTGTGACTTCCATGGATTCAGTGTTTAAGTTGG
>Ga0105359_10002674_pt1 | contig 14684 bp, 16 predicted proteins | sample GOMGulsemesocosm_6_FD_83659 | JGI IMG/M metagenome (GOLD analysis project Ga0105359, IMG submission 83659) | Methane-oxidizing microbial communities from mesocosms in the Gulf of Mexico - GOM8C Gulf of Mexico | ecosystem: Environmental > Aquatic > Marine > Cold seeps | place: Gulf of Mexico... | reverse complement strand
TTTTACCATTGGGGAAATTCACTAAGTAAAGAGGACTTGCAACAGCCAAATAAATATACCTTATTTCCTATGTGTAAAATTGCTCAACTAACAACCAGCAACCAGTAACACACAACCAATAACTAACAACCAGTAACTAGCAACACACAACTTCACTACAACACCACTAATTTTTCCTTAATCCCATACAAGACCAGTCCAATCCGGTTTCTAACCTCTAATTTAGCAAACAGTGCTTCTCGGTAACCATCAATAGTTTTTGGACTTAAACACATATCACTGGCTATTTCTTTATAAGTTTTATCGGTACATGCCAATTTTAGAAACTCTAGTTCTCGTGGTTTTAATAACACTGCTGAAGTTCCATTATTAGGTTGATAGGTATTTAAAATAGTTTTTGTTACCTCTTCGGTATAATACACTCCTTTTTCTATGACGTCGTTTATTCCTTGCCTTAGAATTTTTGGGTGGATGTCTTTTAGTAAATAGCCTTTGGCTCCTGCACGTAACATTCTGATAATCGTAGTTTCATGATCGTCCATAGATAATGCCAATACTTTTACTTTAGGATGATGATCATTCAACCATTTTGTAGCTTCTACCCCATCCATTATAGGCATGTTAATATCCATTAATACCACTGTTGGGTGATCCGTATTCTCATTAAACCAAGTCATCAGTTCTTTTCCATTACCCAAAACTGCTTGGATATTGAACTCTTCAAAATTATCAATTAATCCTTTCAATGCTTGTGAGAACAGTACATGATCGTCTACAATAATTATCTGATGCTTTTCCATTGTTGTTTTTTAGCCATTAAAATTTTCCACTACACGTTTGGGTACATTGTAGTTAATATTTAAAGTAGTTCCTTTTTCCAGTTCCGAATTTAGTTCCAAATCAGCGCCAATTAGCTTCGCACGGCTCTTCATATTAACCAATCCTATTCCAAATTTATTATCTTCTTCCAGTGTATTAAATCCAATACCATCGTCCTTGGCTATAATTTGAAGCTTGTCTTCAAAATAAATCAATTCAATAATTAAATTACTCCCTTTAGAATATTTAAGCGTGTTATTACAAAACTCCTGAATTATTCTAAACAGTATTATTTCATGATCTACCTGAATGGTTAGAGGGGTATTTACAATTTTTAATGCTGTCTTTATAAATTTCAACTTATTAAAACGCTGTACCTCTATTTGTATAGACTCAATCAATCCTAAGTTTTTTATAATCTCAGGGTTCAAGGTTTTAGCCAAGCTTCTTAATTCCTGTAAACTATTACCGATCAAGGCATTTGTTTCTGCAATTTTTTCTTGTTGATTTTCTGGTAAACTCGCTTCTACGATATTCAATTGCATCCTAGCCACAGATAATAGTTGGCCTACATTATCATGAATTTCCCAGCTAATATTTTGTAAAGCTTGTTCTCTAATTTCAATTTTAGATTTGGTTAATTCCTCTTCAAATTCCTGTTGGATCTCCCGTTGTTTTGCTATATATCCTACTTTTTTTTTTTGAAAAAAAGAAAATAACACTACCACAGTAATTCCTAATAACAAGACAATAACTGTGGTTGCCAACACTAATAATTCAACTTCTTTTACATTTTGCATAGCTTAATTATGTGCTCTTTTACTAACTATAAAACCAATGATCATACATCCGTATAGTATAAAATTTAACGTAAGCATTATATAATCAAAGATTCCTGAAAAACTAAAGGTTTCCCCGAAAATATAAATAGGGATAATCCCTATTTGGTAAAGTAATAAACCTAAGCTTATCCAAAACAATAGGCTGTTTTTCACATATAACACTTTGTCAGAATTTAGACTTTCAGTAAAGTATGAAACAACGGAAATAATAACAAAAATTCCAACATATATTATACTATACGATTGGAAAGTATGGTAATAATCTTGTCTTAAAAAATGATTTAATATTATAAACATTATATATCCACCGGTTATTACATTGAGCAACTTTTTTGTGTTTTTTGATTTCAAATATGATTTAAATAAATAATTATAAAAAATAATACTAACCAGATAATAGGTATTATATACGAAGAAAGATTTTAGGTGTAAAAACTTAATAATTAATGGGCCTGAAACTTCTACCAAGCCACTAAAAAGTAAAAAATACAATAAAAAAAATATCTTTTTCCCTTTAATCTTGTCTTTATGAAAAATCCCAACGAATAAGGTTGAAAAAATTAAAACGGGGTATATATAATGTAACATGCTTTTTAATATGCTGAAGGTGGCCAACCAATAGTACCCGCATTTAAACCATCTAATTCTGTATCCGACTCCGTACTAAGATCTGCAATATCAAGTTTACTTGTTTCCGTCGTAGGTGCAAAAAAGATGGTACTTAAGTTACTATCTTTGGGATGTTTTCCTTCTGTAGGATAGGCTCCAAAATAAACATTTAATCCTGTCAGATTCTTTCCTTTCTCTGTTGCTTGCTCCTTTGTATACGCTATATAATTTTCCAACTCTTCTATAGAAAACCAAGTGCAGTATGCATCCTGCTCTTTTTTATCACCTGTCAATTTCTTAACAATTTTATTCATTTCTTTGGAGCGCGTTTTTATAAATTGCTCATTCAATGCTTTTGCTTGGGAAGGACTAATTAACCCATTAGGTTTCTTTTCTGCCATGGTTATATATTTAATTAAGATGTTAAATTACTAAATATTAGTACATAAATAACAAAACATAGCAACTTCAATTGTGTATAAATACTCAACTATCTATTCTACTGATAATTATTAATACAAAAAGGGGCTTCAGCATAAAATTAGGGGGTTTTTCCCCTGCTTAATAAGTTATATTTTATATAGTATTGCAACTAATTAACTTACTCAAGTACACATATACCCATTATGAGAGTTAATTGAATTGTTTGTTAAAAAAATGGTTGTATTTATCATATTTCAACCATTTTTTTCTTTTTCTAAGACGCTATTATCCAAAACCCTTTACAAAGAATGCACAATATTGACCGCTTTTGCATTTTTCTGCGTTTGAACAATTATATTTGCACAAAATTAAAACAAAAATTATGGCATCAAATGTTCGTGTTCGTTTTGCACCAAGCCCAACTGGACCTTTACATATAGGCGGAGTTCGTACCGCATTATTCAATTATTTATTTGCTAAAAAGCACAACGGAACTTTTATCTTACGTATCGAAGATACGGATCAAACACGTTATGTTTCCAATGCAGAACAGTATATTGTAGATGCTTTAGACTGGTGTGGAATTCCTTTTGACGAAGGTTTAAATCGCAACGAAAAATTTGGTCCTTACCGCCAATCTGAACGTAAAGACTTGTACAAAGAACACATTGATTTATTAATCAATGCAGGACATGCTTACTATGCTTTTGATACTGCTGAAGCCTTAGACGCCCACAGAAAAGACCATGAAGAAAAAGGAAAGACCTTTATTTATAACCATCACAACCGTTTAAAATTAGATAATTCGTTAAATTTATCTGCTGATGAAGTAGCTAAACGCTTGAATAATGGCGATAAATTTGTAGTGCGATTTAAATCACCTACCGATCGTATTTTAGAAATGAAAGACATGATTCGTGGTGACATTAAAATTGACACCAATGTATTGGATGATAAAATTTTATTTAAAAGTGATGGTATGCCAACCTATCATTTGGCAAATATAGTAGATGACCACTTAATGGAAATTAGCCATGTAATTCGTGGAGAAGAATGGTTACCATCTATGGCATTGCACGTTTTATTATACGAAGCTTTTGGATGGGATTCTCCAGAGTTCGCCCATTTACCTTTAATTTTAAAACCAGTAGGTAAAGGAAAATTAAGTAAACGTGATGGTGATAAACTTGGTTTCCCTGTATTCCCTTTAGAATACACAAACGAAGTTACAGGTGATGTAAGCACCGGATACAAAGAAGAAGGATATTTTAACGATGCTTTTATTAACATGTTGGCATTTTTAGGATGGAACCCTGGTACAGAACAAGAGTTATTTAACTTAGAACAACTAATTGCTGACTTCAGCTTAGAACGTGTAAGTAAAAGTGGCGCTAAGTTTAATAAGGAAAAAGCCGAGTGGTTTAACCAACAATACATGCAGTTAAAATCAAATGCTGATTTAGCTACTTTATACGCTCCTATCCTTGCTGAAAAAGGAATTACTTCCGATGCTGCTTATACAGAAAAAGTGGTAGGATTGATAAAAGAACGTGCAGTATTTGTAAAAGACTTTTGGAACTTGAGTGATTTCTTTTTCGCCAATCCAACTGAATTTGATGCTAAGGCAAGTAAAAAACAATGGAAAGAAGCTACTCCTGCATTAATGCAAGAATTGATTACTGAAATTAACAATATAGAAGATTTCTCTTCTGAGAATGTTGAAACAGAAGTGAAAGCCTGGATAACAAGTAAAGAAATAGGTTTTGGTAAGGTGATGCAACCTTTCCGTTTAAGCCTTGTAGGTGCTTTAAAAGGCCCACACTTATTTGATATTGCTGCCATGATTGGAAAAGAGGCGACTGTAGGTAGATTGCAATTTGCAATTGATACTTTAGGTTAGTATTGAGCTATTAGATCTGAGAATCATCAAAAAAAGGCGTAAAACACGAATGTATTTTACGCCTTTTTTTGATTTAATTGTATAATAATCAAGGATTAAAACGAGGTTTACGCTCCTTGTTCTATCTTAATTTTTTCTATTTCATCCTCTCCACTTTGGATCATATTATCCTTGATTTCGGACCAATTCATCACCGTTTCAATCACAAAAAAGGTAAAAAGTCCTAGTATAAAAAATCCAATATCTCTCTTTTTAATAGTCATCGTTTCTATTTATTTATTTATTTATTTATGATCAAGACAACAATGCGCCCAACAACCAGCAACCAACAACTAGCAACCAAAAGACAACCGTGCTGAAATTCCCCCTTCGGGGCTTAGGGATTTGTTTTTTCCACCTTCGTAATAAAATACTTGGTATCACCCAACCAAAAAAACGTTCCTAAACGCTCTATATAGGTTAGTTTAATATTTTTTCCTTGAAATTTTTTAAGGTCTTCTAACACTGCTGTTTGGTTACTTTCTACTGAAAATTTAAACCGTTGTGCTTCCGAAACACCTTGGCTCATTTCTCCTTCCCAGGTTTTAAATAAAAAACCTTTGTGTGTAATTTTCACCAACTCTCCTGCTCTATAACCTTCGCTATATGGCACATAATAGATAACTAAAAAGTAGCCAACCAGCCCTAATAGTAAGGCCAGTACACTTGTAAAAATAAATTTGCGCATTTATGTAACAATTTGATTGGTTAAATATACATATAATTACAAAGCATCGATTGTCAGCTGACCAAAAATCGTATCTTTATTCTATTAATTTTTAATCAACTAAAAAACTATACTATGATTTATCTTTTGATTCCTGTAGTACTTATTTTACTTACGGGTTTTTTTATTGTCAAACAACAAACCACGGCTATTGTGGAGCGTTTTGGAAAATACACAAAAACTGCGCAAGCAGGTTTAAACTTTAAAATTCCTCTCGTAGACAGAGTAGCAGGACGTGTGAGTTTAAAAATACAACAATTGGATGTCATTGTTGAGACAAAAACAGATGACGATGTGTTTGTACACCTTAAAATATCTGTTCAATATCAAATATTACGTGAAAAAGTATATGATGCTTTTTATAAATTACAAAACCCAAGCGAACAAATTACTGCCTTTATCTTTGATACAGTGCGTGCCGAAGTACCTAAAATGAAGCTAGACGACGTTTTTATTAAAAAAGATGATATCGCGCATGCTATTCAACGTGAGTTAAAGGACGCCATGTTAAACTACGGGTATGACATTGTAAAAGCCTTAGTTACGGATATAGATCCAGACCCACAGGTAAAGGAAGCCATGAACCGTATTAATGCCGCAGAACGTGAAAAAGTAGCGGCTCAATTTGAAGGTGATGCACAACGTATTTTAATTGTAGAACGTGCCAAAGCTGAAGCTGAAAGCAAGCGTTTACAAGGGATGGGTATTGCAGATCAACGTAGAGAAATAGCACGTGGATTGGAAGAAAGTGTAGATGTACTAAATGGTGCAGGAATTAACAGTCAGGAAGCATCCGCACTGATTGTGATCACCCAACATTACGATACATTACAAAGTATTGGATCGGATACTAACAGTAACTTGATCTTATTACCAAACAATCCAAATGCAGCAAGTAGCATGCTAAATGATATGGTAACAAGTTTGGTTGCCGCCAACAAAATTAACGAATCAGGATCCACTCCTAAAAAAACTAAGAAATAATGATTTTATCTACCACATCAAGTTTAGACAATCAAAAAGTAAGTCGATATCTGGGCGTCGTGACAGGTGAAACCATTATAGGAGCTAATTTTATCAAAGACTTTTTTGCGGGAATTCGTGATATTGTTGGAGGTAGATCTGGATCTTACGAAAAAGTGTTACGTGAGGCTAAAGACATAGCGCTCAAAGAAATGAAAGAACAGGCCCAACGCATGGGAGCAGATGCCGTAATTGGTATCGATTTGGACTACGAAACCGTAGGACCAAATGGAGGAATGCTAATGGTAACCGCTTCTGGAACTGCTGTGAAATTATAAGCACACTTAACTAAAAAGAAAAAGCCTATTTCTTAATTGAAATAGGCTTTTTTTATATTGATTAACAACTAATATTCTTTGTCTTTAGCATGGTATCTCACACCTCTTCCTGCCCCTGTTGTAAGTATCATTCCTTCCTTTACAAGATATTGCAAGTCTTTTTTTAACGTATTTCTTGAATATTTTTTTAAACCATTTTCTAACTCTTTTATCTGAATAGTCCTATGTATATTTAGGTAACCTAATACTTCTTTTTGCCTTTCATTAGTCCCTACTTTTAAATTATTAAAGGTTTCATACTTCACTTTTAATTTATCCGTAAGATTTATGACACAATTCAAAAAGAAAATCATCCACTTATCTAATAATTCTTTATCTGTACCTCTGTGCTTTTGTGTTTCCATAAGCACTTGGTAATACATATCTTTTCTATTTTCGATAACGTGTTCAAACGATACGTATTCAATAAAATTATACCCTTGTTTTAACAATAAAAATGTAGTTAATAATCGCGATAATCTACCATTACCGTCTTGGTATGGGTGAATAGATAAAAACTCATATACAAATATTGATGTAATTAATATCGGATGTAATCGTTGTTCATTAATAGCTGTGTTTGTCCAATCTATTAGGACATCCATTTCATTTGCAGTTAAATAAGGAGGTGTAGTCCTAAAGATTACCTTTTGTTCACCATCATCATAATTTGCTACCACTTGATTGGATAAGGCCTTGTATTGTCCTTTATGTCGTTGGTCCTTGTTGCTGTATTTTAAAAGAACAGCATGTAATTGATGTATGTAACCTGCTGTTAATTCTATTTCATTAAAGTTATCTAATAAGATTTCCAGCGCTTCATAATAGCCTACAACTTCCTGCTCTTCTCTTTTATCAAGTTTACTGATTTTAACCGATTTAAGTAGCTTTTTTACTTCTAGATCGGTTAATGTTGCTCCTTCAATTCTAGTAGAAGAACCGATACTTTGAATGGTAGCAATATCACGTAGTTCTTTTAAATAACGTTTTTCCTTATTCGCTATAAGTTCCCAACCTCCTTTAAATGAATCTACTTTGCTTAATTTCTGAATGATTTCTTGATAGATTTCTGGTTGAAATGCTATTTTTTTAGATATATCCATTTTGTATCCAATCTTATCCGATTAACAAATTAAATGTAAAAAAGCCTATTTCAATAATTGAAATAGGCTTTTTTTATAGGATATGTAACAAGTGTTATTCTTTGTCTACTTTTTTAGTATCTTCTTTTTTCTCTTCGTCATCATCTTCAGTGGCTTTTTTAAACTCTTTGATACCCCCTCCGATTCCTTTCATCAATTCTGGAATTTTTCTTCCTCCAAATAATAAAATTACAGCACCAGCAATTAGTGCCATTGATAAAGGTCCTGGTATAGCTAAAAATATAGTAAGTGTGTTCATTTTTATTTCTTATTTAGATTACAAAGATAGTAATAAAATTTATATGCACTAATAATAAAACGGTCGTTAACATAAGATTATCAGTAACAATTATTTCAATTCTTGTAATTTACTTCTTAATAGAACCTGTCAATACTCCCGTTACGCCCCAATGACTGAAACTTGTACCGCCATCATTTCCTTGTTCTACAATAATTTCCATGGTATGTTTTCCTTTTTTTAATTGGTGTAAAGGGATGTAATAAGGTGTTGTTAAAGTTCCTGGACACCAATTAGAACGGCTATAATCACTAGATGATAATCCATTAGCAAAATTACCCGAAGCTGGGTTGGACAAACGATACGTAGCACAATCCGAACGCCAAGGAACAATGGCAAATACTTGTTTTCCATCCACCAATACACGATTCATTCTTGGCATGTATTCATCACCAGCATCCCATCCACCATGTCCTGTGGTGGTATAAATCAATTGTAAATCGTTGATGCTTTTGGTGATTTCAAACGCAACTTTTAAGGTGTCATTTTTAAACATACGTCCGTAATTTTGACCGTTTGCCTCCATCCTATTCACGGTAGAAAATAAAGAATTAATGTATTTATTAGCTGGTTTTTTAGCAACAGACATGCTTGGATAAAAATTCAATTCCAAACTTACTTTATGTCCACCTTTATCGTAGTTTCCAATAAATACACCTACCCATATTTCTTCTTCATTGGATGGAATTAATTTAGTTACCTCCTGATTGTACATTACATTCTCTGCCCAATCATAATTTTTAATTTCTCTTTTATCATTAAAATGATGTGTTCCAAAAGCGGTGAAAAATCGCATTAATTCAATAGAAGGTGCATAATCTCCATCATTTAATACTCCTTGGTATTTATTATTTTTTGCATCTGTATACACAGGTAAAGTATCCAAACCATGTTGAAAACCATTTAAAATAGAGGCTTCCTGACTTCCTGGAATGATAAAAACGGACCCGGTTCTATCATAAGCATCCCCATTTGAACGACTGTGTAATTTTGCAAATACCTTGCTGTTTTTTAAATTCTCTGTTAATTTAATTTTTTTCAAAAGCACGGTTCCATTAGCAAAATGATAGGTCGTATTGAGTGCTAATTCTGCATCTTTCACTACCGGAATGGAAGGATCAAAATTGATTTGATCGTTATCAAAAACTACTAGTTTATGATACCTTGAGTTAATTTTAAGTTCTTCAAAAGCTGCTTTATCCACAGAAATAGCATTTTCAGCCATAAACTCAGGCGCTTTAATAGGCGTAATCGCTTCTATAGAATTCACTTTTAGCTCTCTGTTTCCGTTTATTAAAACACGTAACACCAACGCATCGGCAGCGGGTAAATAACGACTATAAGGCGATCCTTTAACTTCGGATTTTTCTGTGTACCAAACTTCAATCGTATTTGAAAAATAAAAGAAAGAGGCATAGTTGCACTCATATCCTAAAATAGTCGCTGGCTTATCAGCAAAGGTAGGCGTTGGTAAATCTTTAAAATCAACGACACTTTTATATAATTTATTTTCAAAAGTTATGGTACTAATATTTTGTTGCTTCTTTACATCGGTATACTGCTTAATTTTGTCTGTTTCTTTTGAATTGTACACTATACCACGGTGAAAATCAAACTGTACTTGACGGTCATTTTTTTCTCCGTTTGCAAAAGAATCATAAGTTACTTTATATACTTTTTGATCCTGTTGGGCTGTTAATAGCACCGTAAATAATAAGGGTAATAATTTTAATAAGTTTCGCATGAGGTTATTTTAGTTGTGGGTTAATTTTATAGGAATCCAAAGCTGTTCTTCAGAATTTTCATCCTTATTTTTATAGTTCTTTCCTAAGATTTCAAAATGAGGTCTATTGTCTAATTTATAGTTAGAATTTGGTATCCATTGCTTAAAAATAAATTCAAAAATGGAATGGTTGTCACTAGAACCTTTATAATCGAATACCGCGTACATTCCTCCTTCCAAGGTAAAAGATTGCATTTGACTTGGCATATTTTCAATAGTTGAAACTTCCATAGCGGCCCATTTTACAAACGATTTTGAGGGAGAAAAATCAGAAAAATACGCTGATGGATACACTTGTAAAGAATATAAATCGTTGCTAATTGTATGGGGTACCAAATGTCTAGAAAGCATAAAACCACGCCATAAGGACGCGGTTTTATTATGTATTAAATTCATTTTTTCAGAAACACCAATCAGTTTCTTTTGTTCTATACAAACGATAGAAGGTATTAATTTCATGCTATTTATAGGCTTTAATTTTACCACCCATAAATTTGTTTTTCTGGATTGCATTAGGGTTTCCTTTGTAAGTAACTGCCCCTCCAAAACGTACATTGGCATCTAAATCTTCCGTAACATGAATACCTGCTTGGCCACCTGTACCACACTTAATATCCGTATGTACTGTTTCCAAATTTAGACCTTCATAAATACCACCAGTATTCACTTCTACACTCTGATTGGTCGCTTTACCTTCCAAAGTAAGAATACCACCAGAAACCGCTTTTAAAGACAAGTATTTAGCTTTTACTTCTAAATCTACATGTGCTCCTTCCTGCACTCGTATTTCTATGTTTTGTCCTTTTAAAACATCTGAGGATTGTACTATGCTTCCTTCATTGGCATCTATGGTGTGTAATTCATCGGTATAATAAACAGTTACAGAAACGTCTTTAGCACTAAAAGTCTCCGGAAACTTCATAGAAATTTTTAAAGTACCATTCACATTTTTGTAAACAACATCATCAGCCTTTTTACCAAACAATTGAATACTAGCCTTGTTTGACTCTATCAAATTAAGCGTCAATCCATTAAATAATTTAATAGTATGAAACTCTCCTAGTTTTTTTACCGTTGGTTCTTGAGCAAACAATACACTGCTGGCTAACAAGAACAGAAAAGTGAATTTTTTCATCTGTTTTGTTTTTATTGATTATTTCGCATTCATTTCTACTTATCATTTTTCAATAAAAAGAATGATTAGCTAATTAGCAATAACTATTCCGAAATTACTTTACCAATATGTTTGACCATATTAAAATCTAAATGCTTGCGTTCTAAATCGGTTTTCTTCACTTTTACAATAAGGTTATCTCCCAACTGGACTACCTTTTTAGTAGACTGTCCTACCATGGCATACTGACTCTCATCATAAATATAAAAATCACCTTTTAAGTCACGTACTCGGATCATTCCTTCGCACTTATTTTCGATAATTTCTACATAAATTCCCCATTCAGTAACCCCAGAAACAACTCCTTCAAATTCTTGATCTTCGTGATCCTGCATGTATTTAATTTGCATGTATTTGATAGAATCCCGTTCTGCTTTAGAAGCTAAATATTCACGTTCTGACGAATGCTTACATTTTTCCTCGTAAATAGCAGCGTTTGGAGATTTTCCTCCTTCTAAATAATGTTGTAACAAACGGTGTGTCATTACATCTGGATAACGACGAATAGGTGATGTAAAATGACTGTAATAGTCAAAAGCCAATCCGTAATGTCCTATATTTTCTGTAGTATATACCGCTTTACTCATGGTACGTACTGCTAAGGTTTCAATCATATTAGCTTCTCCTTTTCCATGAACATCTCCTAGTAATTTGTTCAACGATTGAGAAATAGATTCCTTATCTTGTGTATTTATACTGTATCCAAACTTACTTACAATGGTTTGTAAAGATTGTAGTTTTTCTATATTTGGTTCGTCATGAATACGATATACAAACGTATTTTTTGTAGGGGTCCCTCCTTTTTTACGTCCAATAAATTCTGCTACTTTTCGGTTGGCTAATAACATAAATTCTTCAATCAACTTATTAGCATCCTTACTTTCTTTAAAGAATACGCCCGTCGGGTTTGCTTCTTCGTCCAAATTGAACTTCACTTCTACTCTATCAAAAGTTATCGCTCCTTTTTTCAAACGACGTTCACGCATTATTTTAGCTAATACGTCTAATGTTAAGGTTGCTTTTACAATTTCAGGAGTTACTGTATACGCACCATCAACAATAGAAATATCTTCTGGCATTTCAAAGGCACCTTCTTGATTTTTCTCTATAATGGCTTGGGCTTCTTCATAAGCAAAACGCTGATCAGAATAGGTTACAGTACGTCCGAACCATTCGTTTATAACATGTGCTTTTTTATCGATCTCAAATACTGCAGAAAAAGTTAATTTTTCTTCGTTTGGTCTTAAAGAACAAGCTCCGTTAGATAACATTTCAGGTAACATCGGTACTACTCTATCTACTAAATACACAGAAGTAGCTCTTTCATAAGCTTCGTCTTCTAAAATAGTATTTTCCTGTACATAGTGTGAAACATCCGCAATGTGAATTCCTATTTCATAATTTCCGTTTTCTAGCTCGGTAAATGATAAGGCATCATCAAAATCTTTGGCATCTTTAGGATCTATTGTAAAGGTCAAATCTTTACGCATATCTCTACGTTTGCCAATCTCTTCTTCCGTAATATCTAAAGAAATAGCATCCGCAAAACTTTCCACTTCCTCCGTAAATTTATAAGGTAAATCATATTCTACTAGAATAGAGTGAATTTCAGTGTTATGATCTCCTGGTTTTCCTAAAACTTCAGTTATTTCTCCAAATGGATTTTTAGAATTATCTGGCCAATCCGTCATATGAACCAATACTTTATCCCCATCTTGAGCCGTTGATAGCTTATTTTCAGGTATAAAAATATCAGTATACATTTTAAAATTATCTGGTACTACAAAACCGAATTTTTTATTCAGTTGTAACACTCCTACAAATTTATCTTTAGAACGTTCTATGATTTCCACCACATCACCTTCTAGTTTTTTATTTTTTCTACGACTGTATGTATATACTTTTACCGTATCTCCATCCAATGCGTGATTTAAGTTACGCGCTGGAATATACACATCGTTTTCTAGCTCATCACTCACTAAATAACCATTTCCGTTAGAGGTCAAATCTATGGTACCTATCACGTGTTTAGAACTTGGAACTAGCTTATACTTCCCTCTATCTACTTCTTCTATTTTATCTTCTTTTTTTAAAGTGGCTAATTTTTTTATAATCTGGTTACGACCATCCGTATCCGCAATTTTAATTTTTGAAGCTATTTGCTTATAATTGTATAATCCTTCTGGATTATTATTGAATATTCGAAGTACTTTTCTCGTTAAATCTTTTATTACTTTTCCTTTTTTCTTGAACATTTTATTTTTTCTCGACATATTTTTTTACTTATTATCGGCAAAAATACGCATTTAATATCTTATAGGGTCTATTTGTCCGAGTTTCGTGCAGTTATCCTATAAAAGAATCGATTTTAACTCACTAAATATCTGTTCGTTATACCTAGTCCGTTTTGTTTCAATTGTAAATTGTACCTTAAATAGTTGTTATTCTAATGTTACTATTTGTATTTTGCGGCGCTAATTAAATTTTTGATGATGGATATTAAATGGTTTATAATCGTAAATCCTGTTGCAGGAAATGGAGAAACTGCTCAAAAATGGCATGAAATAGAAAAAGAATTAAATCAACAGAAATTCGATTTTAAAGTCGCTTTTTCTGAATATAAATCTCACGAAGGCGTATTGGCACAATCCGCAGTTGAAGAGGGGTATACGCATATTATTTGTGTCGGAGGTGATGGTACTTTACATAATGTGGTAAATGGTTTGATGACTTGCCCTAAAAGCATTGAAAACGTTAGACTAGGAATCATTCCATTAGGAACTGGAAATGATTGGATTAAGACATACAATATTGAAAAAGACTACCAATTAGCCATCCAAATTATTCAACAAAACAATACTATTTTTCAAGATATTGGCTATCTAAAATTAGACAATACTAAACAAGAAGTATACTTTAATAACCTGGCAGGAATAGGTTTTGATGGCCATGTAGTTTACAAAGTAAATAATTATAAAAAATTAGGTTTCTTAGCCTATTTAGCTGGTGCTTTAGTAAGTCTAGCAGGTTATAAAAAAGCACGTTTAAAAATTGAAATGAACGGCACAACTATTCAAACCAAATCACTATTATTTTTAATAGGCTTATGTGAATACTGTGGGGGAGGAATGAAATTGACAAAAAATGTACATCCTTCCGATGGTTTATTCGATATTACCAGTGTTGAAAAAATAACTTTATTCCAACTAATTCGTAATATTCAAGGTTTATTTTCAGGAAAAATCACCAATAAAAAGTTTGTAAAAAGTTATAAAACTGAAGCCTTAAAAGTAACCGTTTTAGAGGGGGATACCGCTTATATTCAAGCAGATGGTGAATTGATTGGAGTAGGGGGATTTGAATTAAAAATGCATAAAAAAGCCCTTCAATTTATAGTTCCGAAATCAAAAAGTTAAAAAAATCTTAATTTTTCTGTAACAATTGTTAAAATTGAGCGTCTCTTATATAAACGTCATTCAATGAAATGAGTCCATACAAGAGTTTCCTAACTGAGGAAATAACTAAAAAGGCAACTTTCATGAGAAAAAAATATAATAGCCACATGAAACGCCTGTTTAAACTCATCAT
>Ga0105359_10002670_pt1 | contig 14700 bp, 10 predicted proteins | sample GOMGulsemesocosm_6_FD_83659 | JGI IMG/M metagenome (GOLD analysis project Ga0105359, IMG submission 83659) | Methane-oxidizing microbial communities from mesocosms in the Gulf of Mexico - GOM8C Gulf of Mexico | ecosystem: Environmental > Aquatic > Marine > Cold seeps | place: Gulf of Mexico... | reverse complement strand
TTTTCCGCTAAATGCCGAAGACCCTTTGCGATTAAAGTCCCCTTCCAAGCCGTGACCTACCGCTTCGTGTAGTAAAACTGCAGGCCAACCGTTACCTAGCACGATCGGCATCATGCCAGCTGGAGCATCGATAGCCGTTAGATTAACCAACGCCTGACGCACGGCTTCTTGGGCGTATCCTTCTAATATTTTTTTACCGTTTTTGACGGTTAAAAAATAAGTATAATCACAACGTCCACCACCACCGGCAGAGCCGCGCTCACGCTTGCCGTTATCGTCGACAATCACACTACAATTTAAGCGGACTAGCGGACGAATATCGGTCGCTAGCGTGCCATCGGTAGCCGCTACTAAGATTTCTTCATAGACGCCAGAGATACTCGCGACAACCTGACTAACCCGTGGATCTTGGGCGCGGGCATGAGTATCTAATTGGCGTAAGATATCGAGCTTATCGACTTCGCTCATTAGCGTTAAGGGATTAAGCTCGCTATAGACTTTAATCGTTTCTGTTTTGTGCCATGCTTTGACCTGACCGTTCGCCTTGGCCTTAGCTATACCGCGCGCCGCCGTGACACTCTGCATAATTGAGCTATCATTAATCTCATCGGCATAAGCAAAACCGGTTTTTTCACCGCACACAGCGCGGACACCAACACCACGCTCAATGTTAAAACTACCTTCTTTGATGATGCCATCTTCTAACACCCAAGATTCATGATGGCTCGATTGAAAATACAAATCAGCAAAATCAACTTGATGCTGGTGAATCGATTTTAGGTAGTGCTGTAGATTATCGGTAGTTAATCCCGATGGCGCTAACAGTGATGCGCTGACTTTTTCAAAACTCATAGATATCTCAGTGTATAAACCAACGCGCTGCATTGGTTAAAATTAATTTAGTGTGTTTGTTTGTTGCAAAGCGTTGTTTCGTCACAAGAGAGACTTTAACGCGGATTTCCCGGTCATCACTTGCTGATAATCACAACTTGCTCTAGTCGGTATCGCTAAAAATTTGACCCGTAGGGTTTAACAATGCGCCTGTGACTGCATACCATTTATAATAATGCATTTGTTGCAAAGCGTTGCTGTGTCGCCAGCGGCATTTTTTTACGGATCTCCGGGGCCATCTCTTGTTGATAATCACAGCATGCAACACCGACACCGTTAGCGACTTGCGCTGCTATCTCACCCCATGGGTTAACGATCATCGATTGCCCCCAGGTCTCGCGGCCATTGGCATGTGTGCCGCCTTGGTTAGCGCCAATAAAGTAACATTGATTTTCAATCGCTCGGGCGCGCAGCAAAATCTCCCAATGTGCCTGCCCCGTCTGCTTGGTAAACGCACTCGGCAACACCATAATGTCTGCCTGCATCGCGTTCATTGCGCGAAATAAGGCGCTAAAGCGTAGATCATAACACACTGCCATGCCTATTTTACCGATTGGCGTATCGATCACCATAATATCATTACCCGGATGGGTTGCATCTGACTCACGATAAGAGCCTATACCATCACTGACTTGCACGTCGAACAGGTGAATTTTGTTATATTGGCCAAGTACTTCACCGTTGGGAGAAATAAAGAGACTGGCGGCATAATTACGACCATCAGGTGCTTTTAAGGCAATAGTTCCTGCCACGAGATAGATCTCGAACTGTTGCGCTAATGCAATGAGTGCTTGTTGCATTTCGCCATGTCCAATGACCTCAGCTTTGGCATTAACCACATCATCGCTGGTGCCAAACACCAGACAACATTCAGGCAAGACCGCCAGAATCTGCTGCTGTGGATAGGCGCTTCTTAATTCACTTAATTGCTCGCTAATCACCGCGATATTCTGGTCAATATCGGGCCCCGACACCAGTTGTATGGCGGCAAGTTTAATCGCTAATTCGCTCATCGAGCTCTCCTTGACTGTTGGGTGTGGCAAACTGTTTGACGCCATTAATTGAGGGGTGCTCTGTTTCTTCAGCGGCCTGAGGCTCTGGCTTAGGCAAAATGTGCTCAGGTACCTTGTATTTCTTCTGCTTACGGTTGATCTCGACAAACGTTGGCTGGTCGATACTGCCAGATAATTTAAAATTCACTTGCGAGATAACATCGATAATAGGTTCAAGCACCTTGGTAATCGCAAAGGCTAACACAAAGACTTGTGGTGTGCTGGTAACAACCCCAGCAATCACCGGAATATTTGAGAACAGGTTGGGCGAGAAGGTGATGTAATAATCGAGTTCTTGGCTGTCTAAATTTACCGAACCAATGACGTCGATACCACCGGCAATACCGTCCATGTAAGCATTACGGGTGACTGCAACGCCGTCATTGATAACAAAACTACCATTAAAATAATTATAAAAAATGCCTTCAACAAACACGTCCCTGAAATCTAAGACCAGCTTGCGACGCAAGGAGTCTAGGCTAAACAACGAAAAAATCCGTGCCCCTTTATCGCTGACTTCGGCAATGTGGCCCTCAGACATTTTCCATTTAACATCGCCATCCAAACTACTTATTTGGGGTTTATAGATACTATCTCGCCAGGTTAAATGAAACTCTCCCTCGATACCACTATCCTTGATCCCCGACGACAGCCCAAAACGTTTAAGAGCTTGTTCAACATTATCAGTATTTACCGAGCCCACAATTTGGCTATACTCGCCGTCCTCATCGAAGCCCCAAAAGCCATTTGCTTTAACAATGGTTTTATCAATTTCCATTGCAATGTTAGTCACTTTTATCCCATCTTGATGCGCCATGGTTTTAAAGCTTACCTGACCGACTTCGACCCCAGCGATTTGACAGCTATCGCACAAGAAATCCACCAGTGGTAGGTTCTTTATCGCGGCTAAACTAACTGGCTTGATCCCATCGGAATTGCTCAATTGCGCAGTCTCATCTTTTGCAGCGATCACCAAACGCTCAAAGTGCGCTTCTACGCCAAGCTCTTTAAATTGGTCAAAAATCCTAATGTCGCCGACCGCTTGTTCGCTATTAACATTAATGGTCCAATAATCTTGGTGTTTGGTGCCCATTAAGGAGACATCGCTAAGTTGCTGGTCTAATACCGTTAGCTGGTTAACATTGGCCTGAATGTGCTTGAGGGGCGGTAAGAAACTGTCCTGTGACTGTCCTTGTTCGATCGAGCTAATAAAATGTTGCCACTCATCAAGCTCAAGCGTATCTAAGTCTATCTTGATTGATAAACCATCTTGAGTGACCACATCTTCTGCCGCAAAGCCGCGACCAACGAGTAAACTAAGTTGCTGCACCGCTAGCTTATGATCGGTGGTGGTGGTGAAATCTGCGAGTATCTCTGCGCGCGAGCCTAAGGCCAAGTTAAATTGACCGCCAGCCGCATTACCAGCAGTAGACACATGCAAGGCCTCGCGCTGATCGACGTATTTATCCAACGGTTTGGGTAGTTTAAGCGCGAGGCCTTGCATCGGCGACTTAAAATTGGCCTGATAGCTGACATCGTCATGACCAATTTTTAGAGTCACGCGGCCCTGCCAATCGAGGCTACCAGAGAGATAATCATCGAGATATGCATGCCAATTCTGTGGGATTTTATCGCTGTGCCATTTAGCCTTTAAATCCAGCTCAATGCCATAATGTTCGGAGCCCATTGCTTTGGTTTTTATATCGAATGTTACCGGCTGACCATAGAGCAAACCCTGAACATTTGAACCAATCACGTCGCCATTAGTAAAGGCGATGTCTCCGGATACTTTGTCCACTGCTAAATCGATGGCGTTAATCGCTAAATCATTGTCTGTGAGCAACACTTTTCCGGAGATGATCGGCTGACTTCCATCGAGGGCAAGTTCAATATTTAGCTGAGTGCGGATGTTGCCGTCAACCTTAAGCTGACGCAGCACGGCGCCAACACTATTGTCGATAACCGACTCGAACACGAAATCATTGATTATTGATTGTGGTTGATTGAGCACCACGTCAACCTCTACCTTTGGTTGCTCAATGAGGTTATCGATGCGGGTGATTAAGGTTTCAAACTGAAGTTGTTTGAGGCGCCCGCTATGCCCGGTAAGTAGCATGCTCGCGTTATGAAAATTTAGATCAACACTAGCGTCGGTTAAGGGCAGCCAATCGGGATGAAATTGATACTGCATCTTATTAATTCGCGCCTGCACCTCAAATACACCATTGTGTTGGGCATAAGGAAACTGTCCTAATTGACCCTGCCACATGAGACTAATGTGATCACTCTCACCGCCTTGTATCGCCTCACCAAGATAGCTAACCAAGCCATCACTTAATACGACATGGGGTAGGTATTTATCGAGATTATGACCATTGATTAACCGGGTCTCACCGTACAATGACAATACTGGTGATTGCGCTGGTTCGAATTCAAGTTGCAACGCCAATTCGCTACTCAGGTCGTTATTGCCCACGCTAAGCTGGGATGCACCAAACCAACTGCGATATTGATCATGACCCCAGTATAGTGAACTTGAGAGCTTGTTGATGGCGATTGGCTGTTTGAAGTAGGGGCCAAAGTCTAACGATTTCTGACTAAAAACGACATCTGCCTGACCATGACCATCGATACCATTGAACTGACCGCTCAAATGGCTAAGCTGCGGAATACCACCAACCTGACGCTGCGTGTAATCGACCAACTCCCCCTGGTAGTGCCAGCTATTTTGATGCTGCTTAAACTTCAGTTGCTGTAACTTGCCCGACGGCGCTAATTGGCTGAGTAATGTTTGTGTCTCGCTGGACGTGGCATGGAGCAGGCCAGTTAAGGCGGCTACTGGAGATAAGTCGAGCTGACTAATCTGACCGCTAAGTTGATCTTTGACCTGACTAGCATAGATATCAAGCGGCAATAGCGCTTGCTGATTCAAACTAGCTTCCAGCCCATTTGCGGCAAATAGCCAGCCTTGATCGTTAGGTTGCAATCGCATTAATGCCGGCGCAATCGTCAACTGTTGCGACTCGCCATTACTTATCCAATTTAACTGATTTTCACCCAGTGATAGCACCATATCATCGACCGACGAGGCTGAAAAATCGAGCCACAACTCAAAACTAGCCTGTGCAGTGGCATCACTGGCCAATGCCGGTAAAAACAGCCTTAAATCCTCTAACCAAGACCAGTCTTCGCCATTGACATAAACTGAACCACTTAAGGTTTCTGTGCTATCACCAATCACATCAATTAGTAGGCTTAAAGGTACTTTGCCCTGCTTGTCGGCGGCGACAGCGAGTTGCAGCTGATGTTTTTCGATACCACCTAACCAACGCAGTTGTGCCAATTCAATCTGAGGTAATGTGCCATAGGACTTATCGAAGCTGATACTCGCGCCGTTGATATCAACGTGGTTAACTAAATTAATCAATAGTTCAGCCGGATCGACGCCGCTCTCTGATGATGCGGGGAACGTGCCTAAATGCAGCTTAGTTTGAGCCAGTTTAATCCAATTAAACCGGGGGGAAAGCGCCAGCAGGGATTGTGTAATATTGAGCTGTAATGACATTCGTTGTGCTTGAAAGTCGACCCCAAAGCGCTCGAGGTTAGAAAATTTGGGCTGTTGTAAGATTAATGTCGGGCCACCTTCACTCCATTGCCCCGTGACATGCGTCATCGAAAAGTTAATCTGATGCTCTGCCTTAAGGTAATCACTGAGTTGGCTTTGATATTGATTTAAATGAGGCAGGCCAGCGCGTATCGCGCTAATGAACAGCGCGATCAAAATGAGTAATACAACGCCCGCTAGCCAAAGCTTGGCGAAACAACGCTTAGCAAAGCGAAAAACACCCGCCACTACATCATCACCACATCATACTTCTCATGTCCATATTGCGGCTCTGGTTGAATTTTTACGTCTTTATTAATAAACAATTCCAATTCCGCTAAGAAGTCAGTTTCTTCGTTAAGCAGCGCATCACAGACTTTCTCTGACGCGTAGACAACGAAACGATCTGCCGCATGTGCGCGATTTACCCGAATAATCTCACGGAAAATTTCATAACAAATACTCTCGGTGGTTTTGAGTGAACCGCGACCTTTACAGCTGGGGCACTGATGACATAACACATGCTCTAAGCTTTCACGGGTACGTTTACGGGTCATTTCAACCAAACCCAGCGCAGAAAATTGACTGATGCTGGTGCGCACACGATCTTTGTCCATGGCACTTTCCAGCGCACTAAGCACCCGAGCACGATGCTCTGCGTGAGTCATATCGATAAAATCGATAATGATTATGCCACCGAGGTTGCGCAGACGCAGCTGCCGAGCAATCGCTTTAGTCGCCTCAAGATTCGTAGAGAAAATGGTATCTTCGAGGTTACGATGACCAACAAAGGCACCAGTATTGATATCTACCGTAGTCATGGCTTCAGTTTGATCGATGATGAGGTAGCCACCAGATTTTAATTCGACCTTGCGCTCAAGTGCACGCTTAATCTCGTTTTCCACTTGATAGCAGTCAAAGATAGGCCGCTCACCCGGATAATACTCGAGCTTACCGTACAACTCTGGCACAAATTCTTGGGTGAAATTCTTTAGCAACTGAAAGGTTAACTTCGAATCGACTCGAATACGCTCTAGGTTGGTGCCAACAAAATCCCGTAACAGGCGTAGCGGCAGACTCAAATCTTCATATAACATGGTACTAGATTTTGCGCGCTGGCGGCGCTCGATAATCTTAGCCCACAGGCGTTTTAAGAAGGCGGCGTCTTGCGCCAATTCGTGCTCACCAATGCCTTCGGCGGCGGTGCGAATGATATAGCTGCCATGTTCATGGGTATACTTACCCACGACGGCCTTAAGGCGATTACGATCCTGTGGATTTTCGATGCGCTGGGACACCCCAACATGCTTTGCTCCCGGCATAAAGACCAGATAGCGTGAAGGTAAGGTAATATCGGTAGTTAAACGTGCGCCTTTGGTGCTAATTGGATCCTTAATCACCTGCACCGTAAGGTATTGGCCTTGCTTGGCCAATTCGGTGATATCGGGTACTTTGCGCTGGCCGCGCTCTTCTTCTTTTTTGTCGTCGTCGGTTTTAACCACGATATCTGACGCATGTAAAAACGCCGCCTTATCGAGACCGATATCGACAAAAGCCGCTTGCATGCCTGGCAGGACGCGGCTAATTTTTCCTTTATAAATGTTACCAACGATGCCTTTTTTAGCCAGGCGCTCAATATGCACTTCTTGCAAGGTGCCGTCTTCGACTAACGCTACACGAGTCTCACTAGGCGTTACATTAATAAGTAATTCTGCTGCTACACTTTTAATATCATTGGGCATGATTAATCGCTCTTAGTTTGAGGTGCGAGTAGGTTATTTATTAATACTTGCGTTTCGCGTAACGGCAATCCAACCACCGCAAAGTAACTGCCTTCAAGGTGTTCGACAAATTGTCCTGCGAGCCCTTGAATACCATAGCCGCCAGCTTTATCGGCGGGCTCTCCGGTGTGCCAATAAGCTATCGCCTGTTGCTCAGTTATTTCACAAAACGTCACATCAGTTATGACAACCTTGCTGAGGGTTTGTTCATTATCGCTTAACGCTATGGCGGTCATTACTTGATGGGTCGAGCCAGACAAGGCCATCAACATCACCACGCCATGAGCTTGGTCCCGCGGTTTCTCCATGATCACGCCATCGAGTACAACGATGGTATCAGAGCCCAGAACAGGAGCGTCACGGTTACTTTCCAGTAATCCGGCCTGTGATTTTTCAATCGCTAAGCGTCGCACATACGCCAGCGCCGATTCATCACGTTGCGGAGTTTCCTCTACTTCTATATTAACCTGTTCAAACTCAATACCAATTTGCTTGAGTAACTCTTGGCGACGCGGAGACTTAGACGCCAGATAAATAAATTGCTTTGATATTAAGCTCATGATTCTCTTTTTAACTGATACGCCAATGACGGCGAGTTTTACGTAATACTAAAAATAACCAAGGCCAGACAACCAATGCGCTAAGCGATGAAAAATAATAACCATCGGGGATCCGCACATCATTTAACCATGATTCAAAAAAATAGCTCAACAACTGATATGAAAAACTAATACAGCCAATGAGTAATGCTTGCTGCCAAATAGAAAAACTACGAATTTTCTTAAAGTGCAGCACAGTCGCGCAGTGCACAATAACAAAGGCCAAGGCGTTGATGCCCAACGGGCTGCCCCACACGAGATCAAGCATTAGCCCACACAGCCAAGCACTGCCCAAATTAAAACGCGACGGCAGCGCCATAGACCAGTATAGACCAACTAGTAACACCCAGTTAGGCCGATAAGCATCAATTAGTGGCGGAATCGGCATTATTTGCAGTAATAGTGCACCGAGCACACTAAGCCAAATGATCAGCAGGGAAATGGTAGGAAGCTGTCGCATTAACGACCCTTAGCTGGTTCATCACTATCAGCTGGCTGGTTGGGCCATAATAATAACAAATACCTGACACGATCCAACTGAGCAATAGGCTGAATCTTAATGGTTGAATATATTTCACTACCGCGGTTTTCAATCGCGCTAACTTTCGCCACAGGATAACCCTCAGGGAAGATCCCGCCAAGCCCAGAAGTCACTAACAGGTCACCAATTTTAACATCGGTGCTCTTTGTTACGTACTGTAATTCAAGTTGATGTAAATCGCCCTTACCCAAACCAATCAAGCGCACATCATTACGCTGATTTTGCAGCGGAATAGCATGACTAGCATCGGCAATAAGTAAGACACGACTATTATACTGGCTGACGTCGATAACCTGCCCCACCACGCCAAATTCATTGACCACAGGCTGCCCCGAGTAAACGCCGTCTTTTTTACCCTTGTTGATCACTAACTGCAAGCGAAACGGATCAGTATCCACCGATTGTACTCGCACAATTAACTTACGCTGCTTGTATTTTACGGGGGAGCCTAACAACGCCCGTAAGCGAATATTTTCTAGTCTCAGGTGTTCATAGGTCAGGAGTTTATCACTGATGATAAGCTCCTGTTCACGTAATAGACGGTTTTCCGCGATTAGCGTAGCCCGTGATTTCACATTATCTGATACGGAATCGAGCGCCTCAATCGGTGCATCGGCCAAAAACTGTAATGGGCTGAGCAGTGAAGATAAATGCACACGATAAGGCGTCATGCGCTCGGCGCTAAAGATAACGACCAGCGAAATGATAACAAAGATAAGTAATCTTAAGCGAGTTGGAAAGCGTCTGGTGAAGATAGTATTCATGACGCTAATCCAGGTGTGCTAAAGCCGCAGCAAACATTTTACTCATAGCTAAAGATGTCACCGCCGTGCATGTCGATCATTTCTAATGCTTTACCGCCACCACGTACCACACAAGTAAGAGGATCATCGGCGATAACCACCGGAATACCGGTTTCTTCCATGATCAAACGATCGAGATCGCGCAGTAATGCACCACCGCCGGTTAATACCATGCCTCGTTCAGAGATGTCTGAAGCTAACTCAGGAGGTGATTGCTCTAGCGCAGTCATCACCGCACTTACGATGCCAGATAGTGGCTCCTGCAATGCTTCTAATATTTCGTTGCTGTTTAGGGTGAAGCTTCTTGGCACCCCTTCGGCTAAATTACGGCCACGCACTTCGATCTCTAGTAATTAATTACCAGGATAGGCACTGCCAATTTCATGCTTGATCCGCTCAGCTGTTGCTTCGCCAATTAAACTGCCGAAGTTGCGACGAACATAACTCATGATCGCATCGTCAAATTTATCGCCGCCGATGCGTACTGAGCTCGCGTAAACAATACCATTGAGTGAGATAATCGCCACTTCAGTAGTACCACCACCAATATCGATAACCATTGAACCAGTCGCTTCAGATACAGGTAAACCAGCGCCAATTGCCGCCGCCATCGGTTCATCAATAAGATAAACATCGCGAGCACCTGCGCCTTCTGCCGATTCTTTAATCGCACGACGCTCAACTTGTGTTGAACCACAAGGTACACAGACCAATACACGTGGGCTCGGGCGAAGAATACTGTTGTTGTGTACTTGCTTAATAAAGTACTGCAACATTTTTTCGGTGACATGGAAGTCTGCAATCACCCCGTCTTTCATTGGGCGAATCGCTTTAATATTGCCAGGTGTACGTCCTAACATGCGTTTCGCATCCGTGCCAACAGCCGCGACGCGACGGGTACCGTTGCTGCGATCTTCCTGAATCGCTACTACCGAAGGTTCATCTAAAACAATACCTTGGTCACGTACATAAATGAGGGTGTTAGCTGTACCAAGATCTATCGAGAGATCATTTGAAAATAAACCACGTAGCTTTTTAAACATCGACTATGCCTAACTTGAATTTGTGAGTGAGAAAACCCGACAACTGTACCAATGACACACCGTTTAAACAAGCGCCAACAAGCTGTTTTGTAAATTAATATCAAAATATTTAAACCTTGGTGCAAACCTCAGCCTAAAGGCTCAAATTTAATATTTTAAGCCTTGGTTAAGTGTTCATCGGATCTCGCGCCAATTAATCACTCGATCATTACCACGATAGCGCCCAAAGATAAGTTGCGCCCTGGGATTCTTATCGTAAACCGGATTGATGCTTTGCTGCCAATCGTACTTTAGCCATGTTGGCACATCGATCTCGATCTCGGTTTCACCAATTTTGTTGCTCACCGGTAACCCAATACTGCCAAAGCCGCGATCAGCGCTTAAAGAATCGTTACTAAACGTCGAGGAATCTATAGCACCAAACACTCCCCGCTGCGGATCTGGCGGAGCCACCGGATTAACCGTCACATCAGACATTGTATAAGCTGAGCAATGGTCAGGGTTAACAGTGAACTGGTTTCCTTGCCAATATTGATATTGCAATGGCACATTTAGCGCCTTATCTTCTGGCCCGAAACTATTGACTAAGTAAGCTCGTCCAAAGCGTATTTGATGACCGACAGGTTTTAAAGTCGGTAATGTGGATGATGAATGGATCGTAATGCCATCGGCGTCTGACAATTTACTAAAAACCAATGAAAATTTTGCGGTAAATGGCTCCACTCGTGAATAGCCATTTTTTTCATAGGTAAAGTGATCTTCATTGGCCAGCGTATAATCAAAAGCCCCCCAGTCGATGGTGCTAACACCGTCAATTTCCGTTGTAGTTGCAGCGAGCGTGCCGGTGTTAACGACGGCCGTTAATTTCATCGGCGCGCCCGACGTGCCTTTTTTGACATCATCCTGAGTAGGCGTCTTCACCACAAAAGACGGCGATGATGGTGATACGTTTAATTTATAAAAGCCCTGTTGGTAGTTAACTGTTGTTTGACCGCCAGCGTTTTTTGCGGTTAATGTGATATGAGGCATCGCAAGAATATCATAAGCCATTATCCCTTCAGTCAGCGCCTCATTCATCTCGCCAATATAACTAAAGTCAGCGCATTTCGATTCAACGATACCGTGGCTTAAATCGACATCGAAATAACTGGGGGTAAAGCGCCCCAAGTTTTCAACAAAACCTTGTACTGGCGCTCCCCAAGCAATTGAAGAGTAGGCAAGCGTGGCGGTTAAATCGATAATACCAACTTCATTCCAGCTTGCGGTCAGTGTCGTGCTTGAATTTGCAAAGTTTGGCGCACTGGTGATACTCAAGATACCGTCGGAGGTATTGCTCCCTTGAGGAAATTGTTTCTCTTTACTTAAATTCACCGTGCCGCCATTAAACGCGACAATAGCGTCGTTGCCTGACACATCCTGGCCTTTGTCATAGTTGCCATCATCGTTATTGTCCTGGCCTTTTTTCAACCACGCAATGGGCTCAACCTGAACAACAAAATCTTGCCCTGCCTGCTTAAAGGCATCGCCGTTACTGTCATTTGAGAAAACAGCGTCCGCCACACTTAAGCGCAGCCCAAATGGCCGAATAGTAAAGCTAGTTAAACTATCACCTCTGAGCACTGCACCATTTGGCGCAATGTCTTTGACTGACAATCTAAGCCGGCCAGTGTCGGGGTAATTGAACACATAGTTTGCCACTGAATTAGCACCAAAGCTAAGTGTTACATCAGTAAACGAGTCACTCGTTAATTCTTTGCTCTCACCCGAGCCCGTAATTAGCGGACCACGATTACTACATAACTCACCGATTTTACAGGTATAACGAAAACCAACATCAACCTGCGTATTTGGCGGGTAGACATTTTCACAGCGACCAGTAGCGCCAAAGTTATCGCCCTTTTTGAGTGCCTGTATCGACAACGTGGTGGCATTAAATTCAACATCTGATGGCTTGCCAGCCACCTGTGTAGGAATGGGGCTAAACACCAACCCAGTATCGGCAAATGATACGCTACAGGATACCACTACGCCGGTATCATCGACACATTGAACGGGCTCAGTCGCCGACGCTGTGGGCGATAGTCCACTAAGGTCAACTGTGGTACTGCCAAATATTGGTTTATTTAATGTCGCAGTCGCCAATCCATTAGTAAACGTTAGTGACGATGGCACAGCCTCATTTGTCGCTGTTAGCATGGCACTTGTTGGCTCCATAAAGAGCTGATCACAGGAGGCATCTTTACACGCCTTTACCAGCACTTCACTTGCTTGGCAGGTTAAGCCAGCAGGAGGCATTACGATGCGGTAGTGATCCGGGCCTACAGTGCAACTCGTTCGCAGTTTATCGTCCCAAGTTTTTCCTCCTAATACATTGTCACGTAGTGTGTTTATTTCCGTTTTAGAAAGTGCTTGATGGAAGATCAACAATTCATCTAAATAACCATCCCATGCCTGTAGCGAATCAAATGTTCCGCCTAATGAATCCTGTTCCTGTCCCAAGAAAAGGCCATTATTAGCAATCTCAAGTTTTTTGTTTTTACCATGAGTGATACAACCTTGTAATTCACCGTCGAGGTAGAAGCAGCTTTGTTTTGTGTTAGCCTTTCGCGTCCACACAAATTGATGCCATTGATCATCGGCAATCGTTAGGTTTTGCTCAAGACGACTATCTTCGTCAAAATATTTTACATTTATCGATGGCCAAAAGCGATAAGACAAACCTTGAGACCCATAGTCATGTGCAAAGTAATAGATTAACGCATTATCTTTATCATTTTTCTTGTCGCGTTTAAATCCCGACAGAATAGTAACATCGTGTGGTGTTTTATTGGCGGGACGGCCTATTCTCTCCGGTTCTTTCTTGCCCCAGACCACGATGGTAAAATCTTTGGCACCATTGAGTGCCTTTGAGTTTATCGATACACCTTGAAGATAATTATCCCCCGCCTCTTCCCGTAAATCAATAGCTCGGCAGAATGGACTCTTGACGGAATGAGTTAGTGGGTTACCATTGCCATAAAATGGACTACCATGGTTTGAATGAGGACTACTATCAAGGACTGAATTAGCCCCCTCCCAACTGACCTCATCAAAACGCATGTCAAGTACCGGAACAGGATCCGATGGAGGCTCAGAAGTATTAGAACACATTGAGCCAAAGTCCAAGTTTTCGATGATCTCAGGATGATAATTAATCTTAATATTACTATGCTGTGGACTATTAATTTGCGGCGCCGCGATCGCACCTTTGATATGGTCATTAAACCCCAAATCTATCCTCGTTTTCGAATAGATAAGGCCATCAATTTTAACATTACCTCCCGTGGCAACGGAAGACTCAGCCACTATAATAAGATAACTGTTTTTGGACTCTATTTTCGTATTCCAGCCTATCGACAATGCATTTTTTACAAACAACCGTACGGTGCCTTCACCTTTTAAGGATATTTTAGCTTTTGAGTTGATCGTCAAATTTTCAATCCAATAGTCCCCGGGACTCAAGTCAAGCTTGGCATTCCAACCCACTTCGAGGCGAGCAATCCTAAAGCGGTTATTTAACGAACCTGAATCTCCTAATACCAACGAAGATGATGAGCCCATGTGAATTAGTGCATAGTCGCCAGCAGAAAAATATTCTGACCCTTTCCAACCAACATATTTTTTAGTTGTTGTAGCATTATATTGAAAAGTCGGAACATCTAGCTGCGGTCCATTCGCCGTCATATTTTGGGGAAAAACATCCTGACAAGCGATCTCATAAAATGCCAATACAGGCCGACTGATTGAGGCGAGTAGCGCCAAAAATAAAATAAAATAGCTGATTTTCAAAGTCTATATCCTAATTTTCGCTTGTACCTGAACACTACGCTCAATGATAAACTCAGCCGCGCTACAACTTGCATGACTGCTAATCTCAAAATGGCGTTCGCTCGTTTCACTAATATCAAATTGCCGACAAACAATCCCAACCTCGCAATCAGAGAACCCGCCGCCATTAGGCAAACTAAAGGTTTTAGTTGCATCATTGCAACGCTCTGCAGAGCCTGGACCCAACACCTCATTTAGCGCGCGTTGCGCGCCGCTATTGGCGGCATTTAGGGTACGTGCACCATAGACCTCATAAACGGTTGAGCGCGCATTATCTTGTAATATTTGAGTCAACGTCAGCGCTAGCGCGCCAAGGACTAAAATCACAAATATTGATACTAGCAGCATACTGCCACGCTGCCGCATAGAGTAATTTGCTAGTCTGTGGCTTGAGAAATCAGGGGACATTAACAATGTGAACCTCGTTATAGAGCATTAACGCTTCATCGTTATAGGTGAATTCAAAGTTTAACTGCAATACCGCATTACGCACTAATGTCGCATTTAGGATGACAAAGG
>Ga0105359_10002669_pt1 | contig 14710 bp, 13 predicted proteins | sample GOMGulsemesocosm_6_FD_83659 | JGI IMG/M metagenome (GOLD analysis project Ga0105359, IMG submission 83659) | Methane-oxidizing microbial communities from mesocosms in the Gulf of Mexico - GOM8C Gulf of Mexico | ecosystem: Environmental > Aquatic > Marine > Cold seeps | place: Gulf of Mexico... | reverse complement strand
GCAATCAAAAAAGCAAAAGTAGTAGCATTCCCTGAACTTGGTATGGAAGCTATCTACGAGTTTGAAGTAGAAGATATGCCAGTGACTGTTGCCGTTGACTCTACGGGTGAGTCTGCTCATGTAACAGGTCCTGCAGTATGGAAAGTTAAGATTGAAGAAGCAAAATCTTAAGTCGCGTACCTAGTATTCTTTAGACTAGTAATAAACGCAGACAGTTTTAATAAAAGGTCAGTCGCTTTATTGCTGCTGGCCTTTTTTGTGCAATTAACTTTGTTTTTTAGACTTTATGTTTTTGGACTTTGTTTTTTTGGACTTTGTTTTTTTGGATTTTGGCTGATTGAGTCCAGTGCATTTTTCCGTATTCTTTAGTTTTGCTCTGCCCTAAAACATCATGAAACTTTTAGGGCAGAGCCGTAACTTATACTTTTAGGTATTTAGTTAAAACTAATCAGAGTCTTGTTCTTGCTCAGTATCTTGTTTAGATTCCTCTTCAGCAAGCTTTGCACGGTCGGCCTTTGATACATATTTAGGCTTATTACTGGTGTGAAGTTTTGAATTGGCTTTTTTCACCTTTTTCTTCAAAATATTGTTCATTTTCTTTTTTCTATTCATTATTTTTCTCTAACTATAAAGCTTAAGGTATTGGTACTAATTTGTACTAGAAAATCAATAGTAGCAGTATCAAAGGTAAATATGGGTATATCACCGTTGGTTTTAGCGAATTTTTAATATATTCAGCAATCAGTGCTTTTGTATTAGGTCGATTAGCTTGCCATTGTTTGTACAGTAAATAAGGCTGACTAGAGTCATTAGGTTGTTCAGAGTCACTAATAGCTAACTTATCTTCTATAACTATTATCGCATCTGCCGTTCGAGACTGAAAGGTTTTCCAAATACCTTCTTGTAACCATAATGCGGCGATTAATAGCAGCGCGACAGGTGTGATTACAGAAAAAGTAAAAATCAGCAAGGTACTAGCAATAGCAACTAACTTGATTATTAAGGCATATTTCTCATAATCTTCATGGCTGTTATGCAACGTTTGCCATTGCTCGAGTAATAACTGTGTTGAAACTGTGGTCATAGGTTTGAATACCATTCTTTTAATATACTGGGGTTGAACAAAAATTACTGTTATTATGCGCGCATTATCTTTCTCATAAAAGTATCTTATCTTTGAATTGAGAGTTTTCTTATCTTTTGGCTTAGCTGTTAGCTAAGCATAGAGCCATGCAATATAACCAAGAGGCGCTTATTTTGAGCACTGATTCAAAAACTCCATCATTAGCTTTTTCTTCTTTAAGCTTAAAACCAGACCTAGTTAAAAACTTATCGTCACTTGGCTATGAGCAAATGACGCCGATTCAAGCACAAACATTACCTGAAATGCTAAAAGGTAAGGACGTTATTGGTGAAGCAATGACTGGCTCTGGTAAAACGGCCGCCTTTGGTTTAGCGTTGTTGAACAAGCTGGAAGTAAAACGTTTCCGTATTCAGTCTATGGTACTTTGTCCAACAAGGGAACTTGCCGATCAAGTTGCTAAAGAGTTACGAAAACTAGCACGAGCGGTACATAATATTAAAATACTTACCCTTTGTGGTGGTACACCTTTTGGCCCTCAAATTGGTTCATTAGAACATGGCGCACATATTATTGTAGGTACACCGGGCCGTATTGAAGAGCACGTCATCAAAGGAACTTTACAATTAGAAAATTTAAACCTATTAGTACTTGATGAAGCTGATCGTATGTTAGAGATGGGCTTTCAAGCAGCCCTTGATAATATTGTTGAACGTACACCATTAGATCGTCAAACATTATTGTTTAGTGCTACTTTTCCAAAGCAAATTCAGGCAATTAGCGATAGCATAATGACAGAACCTGTGATGGTGAAGGTTGCCTCAAAAGAAAATAAGTCAACTATTACCCAGCACTTTTTCAAAGTAGCTGATGATGAAGAGCGACTAGATGCACTAAGGTTATTGATATTAGATCAACAAGTTGAATCAACAGTTATCTTTTGTAATACCAAAAAAGAAACACAACAAGTTGCCGATAGTCTGCATTTTGACGGCTTTAGCGTATTAGCCTTACATGGTGATTTAGAACAGCGTGACCGCGACCAAACCTTGTTACGTTTCTCTAATAAAAGTGTCTCTATTCTTGTTGCAACCGATGTTGCTGCGCGTGGTTTGGATATTGATAGTTTAGATTTAGTCATTAACTATCATATTGCCCGTGACAGTGAGGTTCATGTACATCGAATAGGCAGAACTGGACGTGCCGGCAGTACTGGTTTAGCTTTTTCATTATATAGTGATAAAGAAAGCTACAAAGTTGGACTACTTGAGGATTATCTTGAAGCGGTTATTAAGCCTGAATTATTACCATCAGAAGCCGTGCTAGCTAATGAGCGCCCACAAGCCAAAATGGCGACAATTCAAATTGATGGTGGCAAAAAGCAGAAGGTTCGTCCTGGCGACATTCTAGGAGCATTGACCGGTGATAATGGCGTGAAGGGCTCTCAAGTTGGCAAAATATCTGTACTTGATAATAAAGCTTATGTTGCGGTGACTAAAGGTGCTTTAAAACTAGCGTTAAGAAAGCTTTCTAAAGGAAAAATGAAAGGTCGTACTTTCAATGTTCGCCACCTAACAGTCTAATTTTTGATTTTATAAATGAAAAAAGCTTACCAAGAGCTGCTTAATAATAAGCAGCTCGACTTTGATCCCGCCCAAACTACCGCTATCGATGCTTTAGTGTTGTTAGCTGAGAAATTTCTTGCCCAACAAAACAAAGCTAAAACACCCAGAGAGAGCTTAGCTGGATTATATTTTCACGGCAGAGTAGGGCGTGGTAAAACCATGTTAATGGACTTGTTTTACAATGAGCTCCACATAACAAAAAAAAAACGTATTCATTTCCATCATTTTATGGAAAGTATCCATCAGCAACTGGCGCGCCTAACGGGCCAGTCAGAGCCTCTGGAACATATTGCTAAGCAATGGGCAAAAGATTTTGATTTACTGTGCTTTGATGAGTTCTTTGTTAGTGATATTGGTGATGCCATGTTACTTAGTGGTTTGTTTTCAGCTTTGTTTGCACAAGGCGTTACCTTAGTTGCTACCTCAAACTGCCAGCCTGAACAGCTCTACCGAAACGGTCTGCAAAGAGAACGTTTCTTGCCAACTATTTCGTTAATTAATCAGTATTGTCAGGTTATTTCAATTGATGGTGATGTCGATCATCGTCGTAGTAAGCTTGGTGAAAATCCAAGCTACAATAATTATTTTTTGTTAGCAGAACAAGGAAATAAACAATTACTAAATTGTTTTAAAGCCCTGACAAAGGCTAAACAATTAATTGCAGGTGAAATAGAAATTAATCACCGTGATATCCCTTACCTTACTAAGCATGAACAAATTATTTATTTTGACTTTTTTGCGCTGTGTTCAGGCCCACGCAGTCAGAGAGATTATATGGCATTAGCAAAAAGGTTCACTACCGTCTTTATAGCCAATGTGCCTAAGTTCTCAGGTAAATTAGTTCCTGCCGTCGTTTCTGGCGTTGAAGAAAGCTATCAACGTAGTGGTATATTAATGGGGGAGTTACAACAACTTGATGATGAAGCTCGGCGCTTTATTGCCCTTGTAGATGAGTTTTATGATAAGGGAATTAAGTTAATACTCAGTGCTGAAGTTGACATCTTTGAGCTTTATCAAGGGCAGCAACTTGCGTTTGAGTTTGAACGTTGCCAGTCTCGATTAATTGAAATGCAGCGAGTTTAAATTTCATTAGATCTTGTATCATGCATTTTATAAATCACTAACAACTAGTCAATTTGACTAATGTTCTTTGTGCTTTTTCTACATGCTTTCTACTGCTCTTTGTTAAGTTACTGATATAGTGGCAAAAATAAACTTGGCATTATGCTTGTAGTATATTTGTTAAATACAGAGTTATACAGTAAACAAAAATAATAAATAGATGACTTTTGAGTCAGAACATTAATCATATAAGGATAGAACCATGACCTATTTTCACGCCACTTTAATCGCTAGTACACTGACCACTGTATTAGCCTCTTCGGCGGTATATGCCAATGAATCATGTAATGTTGACTTATCAGCTGGCTTTAAAATAAATACCAACTCTATAGAGTTTTTGCAAGAAGAGCATGAAGGTAGTGATGAGCCACACTCTTTATATAGAATTAAGGATGGTAACCAGCTTTTTGTTGGTAGCAATCAAGTTACTCTTACTGAAAAGCAAAAAACGCTAGTGAAGCAGTACGATGCAAAAATTCGCCAGTTGGTTCCTCAAGTAAAAAATGTAGCAATTGAAGGTGTTGACTTAGCTATTGATGGCGTTAACCTTGCCTTTAACGGCCTTCTTGGTGAAGGTAATACTGTAGCCGCTGATCTGACCAAAGAGCTTAAGCTCGTTCGAAAGCAAGTGACTGCCAAGTTGACTATTGAAAATGGCATCTCTGTTGGTGTCGACGGTTTAGAAAGTGAAGAGTTGCTAGGGAAAGACTTTGATCAACGTATTGAGTCGGCTGTTGAAAAAGCGGTATTAAACTCTATGGGTAGCATCTTAATTTCTGTTGGACAGCAGATGATGGCAGCAGATGGTGATGAGGACAGCTTCGAGACACGGATGGAAAATTTTGGTGAAAGCATAGAGCGCGAGATGACAACTCGTTCAGAGATAATTGAAGAAAAAGCGCAGGCACTTTGTCTTAATATTGCCAAGTTAGATGCTTTAGAAGAAAAATTAAAAACTGAAATTAAGCCACTTGCTAATACCAATGTATTCACTGTTACTCAAGGCCATGATGATGATGATAAACATGCATCATCAATCTAGGTGCTAACTTAGCTTGATTGTCAATTAGCGCTCAACACTAAGACCTAGCACTGTTATAATTGCTAGGTCTTTTTTTTATGTTGATTTTACCCAAACATGCACGCAGTTCACCTATTACATCAATACCGTAAAAGTATTAGCACCACCACTTATAAAGCTCGAGGCCAGCGCGTTATTCGTTGTGAGCTTTGCCAGCTTGCCAAACAGTTTTGTATCTGTGAATTAGCGCCAAACAAAGAGCAAGTTCATACGACAGCAGGCTTCCTATTGCTTATGTATGACACAGAAGTTTTAAAACCAAGTAATACAGGAAAGTTAATTGCAGATCTTGTTCCTGATACCTTTGCCTTTTTGTGGTCACGAACAAAAGAGAATCCGGAGTTACTGACTGTGCTTCGTGATGAACAGTGGTTTCCTATGGTGGTCTTTCCTCAAGAATACGCCGATGATGATCGTAAAGTATTTTCTAACCAAGTAATTTGTCCTGAAGGAAAAAGGCCGCTATTTGTCATGTTAGACGGAAGTTGGCGTGAAGCAAAAAAAATGTTCAGAAAGAGCCCCTATTTAGACGGTTTTCCTATGGTTTCTTTTGACGCTAAAAAAGCGTTTGAGAAGGTGGGCAGCACTCAATTAAACCCCGATGACCCGTTATTATCGGTAGGGCAGCTTTCACCTGTTGGTCAGGATTCTCGTTATACAGTAAGGAAAACGGAACTTGAACATCAATTCTCTACCGCAGAGGTTGCTGCTCGTGTATTAGATATGCATGGAGAAAATAATAATGCTCAGTTACTTGATCTATGGTTTGATGTATTTAATTTCCAATACCAAAAAAGTGTTTGCCAGCGTAATAAAGGTAATGTTAATGCTGTCGACAATTATCAAGACTTTCTCGCCAATGGTTATAGTAAGTGATTAATTAATCAGGATTAGCAGTAAAGTATGGCTTGTTAAATTACTTGCAGTAGCTGTAAATAAAAAGGTCACTATATAAATAGTGACCTTTTTTATTACTTGCTGAGTGAGCTCAGTTAACTGAGGGTTTCTTTATGAAAGCGTCTCAATTAACAGCAAATATTAGTGTAAGATTCTTGCTCGAATCGTACCGTCAATTTGCTTTAACTCTTTCAAGGCTAATTCGCTGTCTTGTGAGTCTATATCAATAACCACATAACCAATTTTATCATCAGTTTGTAAGTATTGTGCGGCAATATTAACGTTATGCTCTGCAAAAGCTTGGTTAATTTTGGTTAATACACCAGGTTGGTTATGGTGAATATGCAATAAACGACTAGTACATGGTTGACCAGGAATTGAGTGCTCAGGTAAAGATACTTCAGGGAAGTTCACGGCAGACAAACTAGAGCCATTATCAGAGTATTTAGCGAGTTTAGTTGCGACTTCTAAGCCAATATTTGCCTGAGCTTCTTTAGTACTGCCACCAATGTGCGGTGTTAAAATAACATTATCAAAACCACGTAATGGTGATATGAACTCTTCATCATTACTTTTAGGTTCAACAGGAAATACATCAATAGCAGCACCGGCAATTTTCTTGCTATCAAGTGCTTGTGCCAATGCATCAATATCAACCACAGTACCACGAGAAGCATTAATAAAAATGGCTCCTTCTTTCATTGCTGAAAATTGTGCTTCACCAATCATGTCTTGTGTTTGTACTGTTTCAGGTACGTGTAAACTTACTACATCAGCTTCACCCAAAAGTGCATTTAAGGTTGGCGCTTGACTGGCATTGCCTAATGGTAATTTAGTTTCAACGTCATAAAAACGAACTCTCATACCTAAGGTTTCAGCTAAAATACCTAGCTGCATACCAATATGACCGTAACCTATAATACCAAGTACTTTTCCTCTAGCTTCAACAGAGCCAGCAGCAGATTTAAACCATTCGCCGCGATGTGCTTTTGCGCTTTTTTCAGGAATACCGCGAAGTAATAGTAATGCTTCGCCTAGTACTAACTCTGCAACAGAGCGAGTATTTGAAAAAGGTGCATTAAAAACAGGGATGCCACGAGTTTGTGCTGCTTTTAAATTGACTTGGTTGGTACCTATACAAAAGCAACCAATGGCTACTAGTTTCTTTGCGTGACTAAGTACTTCATCCGTTAGCTGGGTACGTGAGCGGATACCAATAAAATGAACATCAGCAATCTTCTCAATTAATTCACTTTCTGATAGTGATGTTTTCAAGGATTCAATGTTTGAGTAACCTTTTAACTTTAATTCTTCAAGAGAGCTTGGGTGTAAGCCCTCAAGTAATAAGATTTTGATCTTGTCTTTTGCTAATGAATTCTTGTCGATAATGGTCATAAATAGGCTTCACTTAATGCTAACTAAAACGGTTAATGTTGTTTTGTTTAGATGGCTAGATATCTAAAATAGAAGTTTAACATACCATATAGGGTATAAACTCTAAAGTGTTTATTTAGCCAAAATAGAATAAATATTCAAAAAAATGATTTTATACTAAATGAATATTCAAAAAAGCTTACTTTATTGAATGACTTGAATACCGTCGCTGCTACCTAGCACTAATATGTCAGCGCCACGAATTGCAAACAAGCCATTGGTAACAACACCCACGATGCCATTAATTTGCTCTTCAAGTTTTTTAGGGTCTAAAATTTCAAGGTTATGCACATCAAGAATAACATTTCCATTATCAGTTGTGACGCCTTGACGATAAACAGGGTCTCCACCAAGTTTTACCAGTTCACGAGCAACATAGCTTCGTGCCATTGGAATAACTTCTACAGGTAGTGGGAATCCACCTAGTAAATTGACTTGTTTTGAGTCATCGGCAATACAGATGAATTTTTTGGCTACAGCAGCAACGATTTTTTCGCGGGTTAATGCAGCTCCACCACCTTTGATCATAGCCATGTGTTTGGTGATTTCATCCGCGCCATCTATGTATACATCTAAAATATCTATGCTGTTTAAATCAAAGACTTCAATACCGTGTGCTTTTAAACGTTTAGTTGATTCTTCTGAGCTAGAAACGGCGCCTGTTATTTTATTTTTCATTGATGCAAGAGCGTCAATGAAAAAGTTAACTGTTGAACCTGTACCAACACCTACTATGGTATCATTTTCAATGAATTCTAATGCCTTAATGGCAGCTGCGTTTTTCATTTCATCTTGAGTCATGGTATATGCCTTGTTTGCTTAACGTTGGGGTTTAGCTAGCCTTGAACGGCTATAAAGGCGCATATTGTAACACTAAATTATTGGTAAGGTTATGCTTATAGTGGTGGATATAGCTAAGGATTGTTATATCAACACCTACTTATTTTAAAGGTTGAAATAACAACTGCTTAAGAGGGGCTTGCTAGGGCACTGGAGTAAAGTAAGCTTATAACTTTAAGTCATTTCTAATACGGAATTTGAGTAGCGTTTATTCCGTTTGGTTTGTTATCGTCCAGCCAGCTCAAAATGAAACGAGCATCTCAAGTAACCCAGGAGTATTGCGGTAACTGTTGCTGTCATTATTACTCGGCGCAGTGTTATTTAGGCATTGCACTAATAGAGACGGAGTTAATATCTTGCTCAATAACCTGCGCATATTGTGATATTACTCTGATTTGACTTTTTTCGGTCTTACTATCACCTTTTATTTGCACGCCAACTATAGTGCTGTCTGGGAAGTAGTTCTCTTGGCGCTTGGCAAAAGCTAACATCATTCGCTGATCTTCAGGCATAGGTCTGTTGAGTAGTGAAAGCATTAGCTGTTGATCAGATGAAGCTGCTTTTTTTATTGAGTCTTTTTTGTATGTGGTAAATTCACTATGGTTGAACTCTTTATCGTAGTAGTGGTTATTATCAGGCGTTAATTTTACTTGCGCGGTATTACTGCAGGCGCTAAGTGCCAAGCAAAGAATTAAATTGACTGCTACTGTAAATACTTTCATAACAAACCTGACGATTAGTAAATATGGTTGAATTACTATCAATAGGGCAAGTGTTATGCCACAAAATGTACTTATACAAAATGTTAGATATTCTCAAGGGCAACGTTTTGAAATTGTTTGTTAATTTTTTTAAAATTAACTTATTTTAAATATAAAAAAAGCTTACCGCTTAGCCATTATTAGTAATCGCTAGAAAGTAAGCTTGATAATGTAGTAGAGTGTCAATTTTTTAACACCCTATAATTAGGAGGTATTATTACTCTTCTGAAACTGAGCGAAGCAATTCGTTAATGCCCACTTTTGCTAGAGTTTTAGCGTCAACTTTTTTCACGATAATAGCTGCATACAAACTATAGGTGCCACAAGCTGATGGTAAGTTACCAGGAACAACAACAGCGCCTGCAGGTACTCTGCCATAATGTACTTCACCTGTTTCACGATCAAAGATGCGAGTGCTTTGACCTATGTAAACGCCCATAGAGATTACCGCGCCTTCTTCAACAACAACACCTTCAACGATTTCAGAGCGTGCGCCAATAAAACAGTTATCTTCTATAATTGTTGGCCCAGCTTGAAGGGGCTCTAAAACACCTCCAATACCTACGCCACCAGATAAATGAACGTTTTTACCTATTTGTGCACATGAACCTACGGTTGCCCATGCATCGACCATACAGCCTTCATCGACAAAAGCGCCAATGTTGACAAAACTTGGCATAACAACAACATTTTTGCCAATGTAGCTACCAGTGCGAACACTGGCACCAGGCACTACACGTACACCATCAGCTTCAAACATTGCTTGAGTATAACCATCATATTTCATAGGTACTTTATCAAAAAAAGTACTTTCTGCACCGTCAATAACTTGATTATCCCAAATACGGAAAGACAGTAAAACTGCTTTTTTAAGCCATTGGTTAACATGCCAGCTACCGTCTACTTTTTCGGCAACACGTGCACTGCCATTATTCAAAGCTGCTAGGGCATCAAGCACTGCGTTTTTGATTTCACTTGAAACAGTTGCAGGTGTAATAGTGGCTCGCTCTTCAAAAGCTTGTTCAATTACGTTTGCTAAGTTTGTTAAGTCTGTCATATTATTTCCTATTTAAAATTTTGTTGTATTTTAATCTGTCTATTGAGTTGAATGATAAAACAATGGAACTGTTAATCAATCTCTTCTATTAATCGTTCAGCTAAAGCTTCTTGTTCTTTAATTGTTAACGCTTCAAACTCTGGCGTTGAAATGGTAAATACATCATCAGCTTTTTCACCAAAAGTAGTGATTTTAGCTGAATGGATACTTATCTGCTCTTGTTGAAATACTTGTCCAATATTAGATAATAAACCAGGCCTATCTAGGGCTATAATTTCTACCATGGTACGGTTTTTTGCATGTATTTTAATAAAATTAACGCGCAGCGGTACTTTAAATTGTTTGAGGTGTTTTGTTATTTTAGCATTGGGCAATTCACAGATGCCTTCCTGATCTAGTTTATCAACTAACGCGTGGCTAATCTCTTTGGTGTAAAATCGCTCTCTTAGCGGTTTGTTGCGACTATCGAGTACTATAAAGGTATTAACCGTAAAACCCGTTTTAGTGGTAATGATTTTAGCATCGTGAATCGAGAGTTTTTTAGTATCTAAAAAGGAAACGGTATTAGCAAAGGTATTGCTTTTTTCTTGGGTGAAAATAAATACTTCCGTCCCGCCTCTATAGGGAACAGGGCTAATAAGCACTAGCGGTTTTTTCCTATCGTGCTTAATAATATTCTCACACTGTCTGGCAATTTGCTCAGGGGAATAACGTAAAAAATAGTCAATCTTAAACTCTCGCCATAAAGATTTTATAGCTTGTTCGTCGACATTTTGTTCATTAAGTAAAGCTAATGCTTGTTGTTGGTTTTCTCTAATTTTAAAACGTACTTCAACAGGTTTCTCTAAACCATGACGAAAAGCGCTTAAGGTATTAAAATAAAGCTCCTCAAGTAGATTAGCTTTCCAGCTATTCCATAGACTTTCGTTGGTGCCGCGCATATCGGCAACCGTTAAACAATAAAGGTAGTTGAGGTGTGCTTCATCACGCACAATTTCCCCAAAGGTTCGAATGACATTTTCATCATTAATATCACGGCGCTGAGCGGTAACAGACATGAGTAAGTGATGTTCAACCAACCAGGCCACCATATTACTATCGTGCTTGCTCATTTGATGTGATAAACAAAAGTTTAAAGCATCAACAGCACCCAATTTAGCGTGATCACCACCACGTCCTTTACCTATATCGTGAAAAAAACCGGCGAGGTAAAGTACTTCAGGTTTACGAATCTTTTGTACTATTTTGCTACATAGAGGGTATTTATGGTTATGCTCTTTTTGGCTAAATTGATGTAGATTTTTAATCACCCAAAAGCTGTGTTCGTCTACAGAGTACGCATGAAAAAGATCGAACTGCATTTGGCCAACAATATTACGCCACAAAGGTAAATAAGCCCCAATAATACTGTGTTTATGCATCAAGGTTAATGATAAACCTAAGCCGCGCGGATGACGAATAATGGCCATAAACATACGGCGACATTCAGCATAATCAATTAAACCTGAAATTAACCGCCTACGTGCATTACGCATTAACCTTAAGGTATGAGAATGTATGCCTTTTATGCTGGGCTCTTGTGCAATGATTAAAAACATTTCAATCATTTTTACAGGTCGCATAAAGATACGATCATTACGCGTATTGATTAGAGTATCAACAATCTCAAAGTCTTTATTGATAACGCTAATGTTCTTAGGTGTGGTTTTTTTAATAATGGCTTGTTCAAAGTGCTGTAATAACATGGTGTTCAATTCAGCAACTCGGGAAATGATACGAAAAAATCGCTTCATCATACGCTCAACAGGTGCTTTACCTTCATCACCAAAGCCCATCATTTTGGCAACGTCGGCTTGGTAGTCAAATAAAAGCCTATTTTCACTGCGCCCAGCGACAAAGTGCAGTGCAAAACGCATACGCCATAAATAATCTTGTGACTCTAATAATTCGAAGAATTCATTAGGGTAGAGGTAGTTATGTTCAACAAGCTCTTCAAGAGAGTCGGCTGAAAAGTGTCGTTTAGCGACCCAAGCGATCGTTTGAATGTCACGTAAACCACCAGGATTTGCCTTTAAGTTTGGCTCAAGGGTATAAGCTGCGCCGCGGTATTGTTGATGTCTACTCTCTTGCTCTTTACATTTAGCAATAAAGAATTTTTCTGATGTCCAAAAAATGTCTTCGTTTAATAAAGGCATCAATTGCTGGGTAAGGATTTCATTACCAGCAACCTGGCGCATTTCCATTAAATTTGTAGCAACGGTTACATCTTTTACTGCTTGTTTTAAACACTCTTTGATAGAGCGTACGCTATGACCAATATCGAGCTTAATATCCCAAAGTTGGGTAATAAAACTCGATATTTTTTCTTCTAATTCAAAGTCTATTTCTTCTTGTGTTAATAATAATATATCAACATCAGACTGTGGGTGTAGCTCACCTCTCCCATAACCACCAACAGCGACTAAACTGATTTGATATTCATCAAGGTGATGTTGGCACCACAGTTTTTTTAGTACATTATCAACAAAAACTGCTCGTGCAGTTAATAAGTCACCGATATCATTATCGATAAAAACTTCTTTAAGCCAATCTTTAAAAGATTGACTTAATTGGCATATTTCACGGGTAGATAAAAAGTCAGCACTAATGGCTAAGTTTTCAATAAAATGCGGTGGAACTATATGTGCTGATACTAATTGACTAGTCAAGAGCTTACCTTTATCTAAGTGGGTTAATTTTTAGAGCTCCATGTGGAGTTTAATTGTGTAGCATTCTAGGTAAACTTTCTTCTTCACGCAGGGTTAAAATCTCACAGCCTGTTTTGGTTACAACTATGGTATGTTCCCATTGGGCAGACTTTTTACCATCCGTAGTATAAACGGTCCAATTATCGGTTTTATCTAGCACTGTAGTCGCACGGCCTAAGTTAACCATGGGCTCAATAGTAAAACACATGCCAACTTCCATTTTTGTTTTATCATTGTTTTTGTAGTGAACAATTTGTGGTTCTTCGTGAAACTCAGTTCCGATTCCGTGACCACAGTAATCTTTTACAATAGAGTATCGACCAGACTTTTTGATGAACTTTTGAATAGTCACCCCAATATCGCCAAAGGTCGCACCAGGTTTCACCTTTTTAAGGGCTAAATATAAAGCTTCTTGCGTAATGCGACATAGACGATTGTCTTCAGCAGATGCTTCACCAATAGTGAACATTTTACTGGTATCGCCATGATAACCGTCTTTTATTACGGTTATATCAATATTGATAATATCACCATCGGTTAACACACTATCATCAGGGATGCCGTGGCAAACAACATGATTGACAGAAGTGCAGATTGACTTTGGAAATTCATGATAATTTAACGGTGCTGAAATAGCTTCTTGTACTTTCTCGGTATAGTCAGCGCATAGGGTATTAAGTTCGTCAGTGGTAACACCTGCTTTTACATGAGGGGCTATCATTTCTAATACCTCAGCGGCTAATTGCCCAGCAATACGCATTTTTGCAATTTCTTCTTGGCTTTTTATCTTGATGCCCATCTTGTTCTATCTCTTTAAGTTTTTACTAGTAACATACTTTGTTGTCACTAGAGGGAAGTTAATTATATCTTCACTGCAGTAAGTGCAGACAGTTTGCCTAATACAGTTATCAGTTATCCGTGTTGAGTTAACTCTAAATTGATCGCTTCAACGATCGCCTCTGGGTTACCTATATATAGATTATGATTAAGTAAAATTAATTCGTCATTGATTGCTAACAATAAGGCAGGAATCGCTTGTGTTTGTATAATGTCTTGCAGTGCATAAATCTCGTGAATTTGTGCTTCAGCATCAGTACTTAATTTGCTGCTATTAAATACTTTTGCTGGTGGAGATAACTTTAAGTCACTTACTATCGTTGCTAAATCTTCTTGCTTATTCAGTTCATTACCTGTTCCAAAATGTGCAGCTTGTAAGTTGTTGAGTAACTCAAGCGCCTTTTGTGGCGTTTTGTTTGCTGCCCAAGTCATTAAGTTGGTACATAAGGTGGAATCTTTTCCTAGCGATAACTTATCTACATAAGCCGGTGAAAAGTTAACGGTTGAAAGTTCCTTTACTTGAACAAGCTGTTGTTTAGTTGTGACACTATTGCCATCACCATCAGAAAAATAGCCACAGTGCCATAAGTTAATGGCTACTTCGGGTAATGATTGACTTACCGCATTGACTAAAGGGGTTGTTGCATAACTCCACGGACAGTGGGTGTCATAAATAAAAAATAATTCGGCTGCCATTACTTACTCTACAATAATTGATGTTTTCGATTGATGATACTTTATCATTATCGAATGATTTTAACTTGCCTTGCACTATTATCCCACAAGAAATCTTCCTTATTATGTAAAATCATTATTATCTCGCTAAATTTACTTGTTTATGGTATAAAGTGCGGCGCTAAATTTTTAGTCTTCTGCTTTTCTTTGTTTTATACAATTTTAGGTGGCTGGCTTGGTTTAGTGACAAAATTAAATCGACTGTTGTTAAGTAAGGTTTTTTCTTAATTATCTTACCTATAAGTCATTATTATAAACTCACATACATCTTTAAAGGTATACCGGGGTGCTCAGCTTTTGGCAATAAAGTCAGAACAAAGGAGTCGTGTATATTGGGTGTATGAACGCTTAACCCCATAAAGGAAAATTCAATGTCAAACGTTTCAATGCGCGATATGCTTAAAGCTGGTGTTCATTTCGGTCACAAAACTCGTTACTGGAATCCAAAAATGAAGCCATTCATTTTTGGTGCTCGCGATAAAGTTCATATCAT
>Ga0105359_10002666_pt1 | contig 14723 bp, 17 predicted proteins | sample GOMGulsemesocosm_6_FD_83659 | JGI IMG/M metagenome (GOLD analysis project Ga0105359, IMG submission 83659) | Methane-oxidizing microbial communities from mesocosms in the Gulf of Mexico - GOM8C Gulf of Mexico | ecosystem: Environmental > Aquatic > Marine > Cold seeps | place: Gulf of Mexico... | reverse complement strand
TAGCGGAAAACCCGAACACTATTTTACTATTGTCTTAAGTGATGCGGTTATTGTGAATCTTAATGTAGCAAATGAAAATGAAAGCATTGATTTTAGATACAGAAAAATAGAATTAAGACATGAAGTTTCAGCTACTTCCAGTTTTGATGATTTAAGAGCGGGTGTGAAATCGTAATTAAACAAAGGAGAGTTAAATGATATCTTATGCCAGTAATTCAATACTTCATGACAAAATGACTGCCAACAAACATACCTTGTTTGTCATATCTGTAGATGAAATGGACAAAATAGTTAATACCTATAATCTAGCAAGTGCTAAAAAACTATGGAAAGCCCTTAAATACAAAGTGGCTTTAGGGGTTGATTATACCGCACTTATTTTAGATTTAAAAAAACTCTTTATTTTAATGATAGGAGTGGGTGCTTTAGCCAAACTTTATATTAAAAAATACAGAGACAAAGCCCATATTATTTTAAAAGGAAGTCCCAAATTAAGATATTTGTTAAAAGGTACGAGATACAACGTTAACAATGTAAAAATAATCCAACTAGCTATTGGATCAGCAGGTGCAATGCATGCTATAAAAGGAGGAGGTATTTTAACGCTGGTTTTAGTAACAAGTTTTAATATTATTGATTTACTTTTAAGTGATGGCGTTACCTTATTTCGTTTTATTGGCTCTTTAGCTATTGATATTGCTAAGGTGGGAGTGGCTGTTGGAGCAACGATTGCTGGTACGAGTTTGGTTATTGGGATACTACCATTTGTGGCTGGTTTTGTGATTGGACCACTTGTGGTAGCAATAGTTATAAGTGGTATTGTTGCTGATCGTCTAAATTTTATAGATAAACAGTATTCTATTAAAGAAAAAGTAATAAAATTTTTAGAAGAATTAGAACCCAAATATAAAGAAGCTAATGGACAAAATCTAATAGGAGCTTTTACGAAGCATTCTTTAGACCCAGATAACTTTAAAAATCAAAAAAGTATATTTTATAAAGTTAATAATAATGACTGAATATGAGAAACTACCCTTAAGTACAAAGATATTTGGCCCTATTTTTTTATTAGTGCTAACTTTTATATTTATTGAACTTTTTATAGGAAGTTCTGGGCTTTTATTAACTGGAATAATAAATCAAGATGAGATTATTATTTTTGGAAAAAGTGATATGTATTTATTAGGTTCTGGATTACTTATTGTCCCCTTTGCTATTTTATCTTTTATTACAACAATCAAAAGAAAAATACTTGATGTTAATAGAACAGTGGGAAAGTATATGTTAATAATTCCAATGATAGTACTTTTTACTTTCCCTCATATTGCTGATTATGCAGTAAGTTCTTATATGAAAAAAATCAATTATGTGTATTGTCAAGAGCAGTCAATCTTAGAAATTATGACTACACAACATGCATATGCTAAAGATAGAAACACTTGTTTAAAAGTGACTAAAGATATGTTTAATGTGTATACTTTTTGGAATAAATATTTTGATGATAAACGTTGAAGTTTTAGTAACAGGCTTTAATATTATTGATTTACTTTTAAGCGATGGCGTGACTTTATTTCGTTTTATTGGTTCGATGGCTCCTTCTCCTTTCTTTGTAAGAGTCCATATTTCTACATCATTTATACCTATAGTGTTCCTAGCACCTGCAAAACAAGTTATCGAATTACCTGAGAGGTGTGGTCCAGTTAAAATAAGTTTAAGAAGCGCATCTTTTGGTCAGATGATAGTATGTACCGTAAAACAAGGTCTCTAACATGAAAAATATAATTTTAATAATATTAAGTTTCTCTGCTCTTTTTGCTAGTAGTAAAAATACTTTCTTTGTAGTTAATGATAGTATGAGTATAGATTGCGCAGACATTATAGAAATCAGTAAGCCAAATAAATGGGGTATTCAAGTCATGTTTAATGAAAAAGGCAAACAGAAGTTCTATACAATATTTAAAGATAATATTGGAAAAGACCTAGCATTAAAAGTAGGAGATAAAGTCATATTCTTTAAAGCTACCATAAGCCCTAGCGCATTAGAAAAAGGTCCACCAATGCCTAAATCCTTCGGTACCGGTAGCCTAGAAAATGCAAAGTTACTAAAAGAAAGCTTTGGTAATTGCAAATAATTTAGAGTATCTCTGAATTAGAATTACACCATAGTTGCCAAGTTAAAAACAACTTAAATTAAGCAATGTTTTCATCTTTTAGAAAAGGAGAAAAGGTGTCAAACACAATTAGTAATTAAGAATGTAAATAATTTCTATTATTAAGTTCTATTGGTATAAAATACACAATTAATAAGTAGTTATACCCCATACATTAAAGGGAATAAATGTCTGCATTACAAAAGAAACTAGAGAAAGAATTATTAAAAATCGAGAATGTAGAGATAAGACTTTACAAGAAGGACTCTAAATTATTGTGTGTTTATTATAAAGGCAAAGAATTCGCTCATTTTCATGATAATAATGAATTAGATATCCGATTAACACACAAAATTATAAAAGATTATAGTCTTGTTCACCCTACTCATTCTAAAAGCCACCCCAACAGATCAAAAAAAACAAAAACGATGCTTCTTTCATTCAAAGATTCAAAACAGATAAATGAATTAATACATATAGTTAAGTTGCTAGTTCAAGAGCTATAACTCTTTCTGTAATATGAATTTCGGTGACGTATATCTATTTGACTAACTTGTTAAGTCCCCAAAATATTATTTAGTCTCTATTTGATCTCTTAGAGATAAACCTCCACCTTGAATTATTTCAGCCCTAAGACCGCCTTTACCCATAAGTGTTTTTAGAACTTTTTTATTATTAAGCCTTTTTGAAAGTAAAGAACAAGGTTCACATAAACGTATACCTTTTAATACAACATTTCCAATAGAAAATTCTTTTCCAACAAGTGCATTTAAATCACAGTTTGAAACAAGAATATTACGTCTAAATGCCCCATAATCGAAGTTTGTTTCTAAAAGAATATTTAAATCATCAATATTTTCTTTCTCAATTAAAGTAACTTGTCTTTTAGGTTTAATTTCACCTTCTTGTTCTGAAAAACTACCTTTTTTTACTGAATATCTGTCTCCAAATATTCCACTATCTTTTATTAAAACAATTTCATTAACACTTTGAATTTCACTTTGTGAATCTTTTGCAATATAAAAATTTACTATTTTTCCAGACATAAAAAACCTTTTATTTTAAGTTATTTATGATAACTAAACTTTAGTTAAAAGAGAAAAACGAATGCCTTATCTTTCACGAGCTCTTAATAATCAAATTATTAAGAAAAATGGGCTGTGTTACGTTTTACTCATGGTATGAATTAAATCCAAACCTAAATCAAAATCACATGTTTTGGGAAACAGATTTCTATGTTCCCCATTCGGTACTATATGCAGTTTTTTGCTCTTAGCACTGCTTGCAGAACTGTATATACGTTCAAGAACCAAAGGCGGAATAACTTCATCATTTTGTGCAGCTAGAATCAATAAATTACCTTTAAATTCTTTTAAAATACTAAATGCATCAGAATCTAACCAACTGTTTTCTTCGCGTATGGTTTTTGAAAAAGAAGAACCAAAAGTAAGAGTATATGCTTTTGAAGTATATACAGCAGGTACCATAAGTATTAAGTTTTTAATAGGAAATATTTCTGTTAATTTGATAGCAGTGTAAGCGCTCATGCTCGAAGCTATTAATGTAGAAAAATCAGGAGATTGCTGTTTTATAATAAATTTTGCTTGCTCAAATCTTTTCTCTAAACTGCTATTTATAAGTTCCCCCTCTGATTCTCCATGTCCTACAAAGTCAAAACTCATACTGCTTAAACCTTTTTGATTTAATGCATGTCTTAGTTTTTTAAATCTCGCGCGTGAGGATTTTCCAGCACCATGTAAGATGACCGTATTACAATTATTGCTGTACTTATCGCCTTTAACATTAAAACCAGAAAAATCAAATTCAAATGAATACTGGGGCATGTATAATTTCCTTTTATTACAGATACTTTTAAAGTCTCTGTTTGTTGTATAAAATTTCTGGAAACAGTATAGCTAAGTAACAAGAAGTTAAATAGATATACGCTGCCAAGTACTTATCTTGCTAATACATATTAAGATAACTAATAGGAACATTTATATCGTAAAAAGTGCTTTTTAGAGCAAATAAAAGTACAAGAGCAAGAATAAAACCTATACTATTTATTGTATAAAATGAATACGATTTTTTATTTCTACTGAAATAAAAGAATAAACAAATAATAGATAAAAAATAGTAGGGTACAAAATATAAGGAATAAGGAAAAACATATAAGCCTGCAATTGCATAATATATATTTGTATCAAGATTAAATACTATTCTTCCAAATAATACTGCTGATATATGATTAATCAAAAAATATATTAAATATATCTTTGAGATAAAGATTAGCTTTTCAAAGAATGTTCTTCTCTTTTTTCTCTCATGCCATATAACTTTGATACTTTTTATTATTTGAAATAAAAATGATAATAATAATATACTTTCAATATAAATATTTCTATAAATAAATCTAAAGTTTTCCATAAAAGAGATGTGTTCTTTAATAGATATCACAAGCATAAGATGGTTGAAAATATGAATAAAAACAAATAAGCCAAGCAATAAAAGACTCATTTTATTTATTAATCCGTAGTAGTTCTTTATAGTGTTCATAATACTTCCTCTGTAATTTTTATAATATTACAAAAAAAATATTTTTATTACTTGTAAAAAAGCGACACTATTTTTTATATTTTTTAAAAGAAAATTTTTTGGCTTGTAAAAACTTTTTATGTAAATACTCTTTGGGAGTTTCTTTCATAAAATGTTTAAATTCATTGATAAAATGAGACTGGTCAAAAAACCCCTTATCATAAGAAAAAGAAGTTAAAGAATTCACAAGTAAAGAACTAAGTGTTTTTTTACTGTCTTGAATTCTGATTAACCTAGAATATAACTTAGGACTTAAACCAAGTTCAATTTTAAAACGTCTTTGAACATGTCTTATGTCTATATTGAACTCTTCACACAAATCTTGAATATTTATATTTCCTTTTTCTTCTTTTATTCTTCCAATAAACTCGAAAATCCAAGGTGAATTGCGTTTTTTAGAGTGTTTTAATTTCTCTAGTAAAAATAATTCCAAGGTTTTCATTTTATCTTTTACTTTCTTTGTCTTTTCCAAGCCAGAATATAAAGAATCTATTGGCCAATCTGAACTATTTTCTATACTAGAGATTTTATTAAAACTAGAAATATCTTTATTAAAAAATCTATAAACTCCCGCTGCATTAAAGCGCACCCCCTATTACAAAAACACTGCCCTTGGCACTTATAAAAGCGGGATCTTCACTGGGAGGAAAATAAACAAATTTATCACTATGGGTGCATGATTCTTCCTTCATTTTAACAATATAAGAGGAGGAGAAGTTTATTACAAAACCAGAATTTCCATCTGCTATAATTTTTAAAGGCACAGAAAAAGGAATTTTATTAAATTTAACAAGCCAAAAAGATTGAATAAAAGGTTTTAATTCTAAACAAGGTTCTATTAGCTTAAAACCGATATTGTCTAAATCTTTGTTAAAATAATTCATGTGTTTTTTTGATTTTTAAGATGAGAAGCCTTTCGTATTATGTAAGCATATAATAACAAATATTAGATATTCTTTAATAAATTAGCACATAAAAAAGTGCTCACTCTTCTCCTTAAAATAAATTATAAATACTAAATAAATATATACCATATAGATATGTTTTCTAAAAAAGACCATGATTGAGGTAGTTAATGAAATATTATTCTTCATTAAAAGTGTATGAAAATTGTTATTATTAAGTAATATTGCTATAAGATGAACAACTAATAAATAAGTGATACGTGCAATTTGCATTCTTTAGAAAACTTTTTAAAGGAGTTTTTCGTATGAAAAAAGTAGCTTTATTCTTACTTACCTATTTCATTTTAAACACTTTCGCACTTACTGCACATGAAGTAAAAATTTCTACCTATGATGTACTTGCACCCTTTGCATTCAGAGATGCACAAGGAGAACTAAGTGGGGTATATATCGAGATAGTAAAAAAAGCAGTATCGAGAATGCCTGATTACACAGTATCGTTCAACGTTGTCCCTTGGGCAAGAGCAAAGATTCAAGCAAAAACAGGTAAAACGTTCGCAATTCTTCCTCCTTATTTTCATGCTCATGACTGGCTTACGGATGAAGAACCCAAACGTCCTTATATCTGGCCTTATTCACTGGCACTTTTTACACAAAGCGATGTAGTAATATGCAACGAAAAGGTTTTAAATGTAACAAGAACGCAGTATCCTAAGGACTTTAAGGGGCTAAAGTTTGTGATGTGGCGTGGAGATGGACGAGCGGGTGAAGAGTTCACAAAAATGGCAGCAGAGAAAAAGATTGAATTGCGTTTGCTCAAGGATTTGAAAAGCACTATCAACTTTTTATTATCCAATAGAGCGGACTGTACTGTTACATCAAAAATTCCCTTTGCTTGGCAAGTAAAACAAATGAAAAAAATGGGTGAAGATAAGAAAAATACAAACAAGAAAGTCATTCTAAAAGAAGCCTTTGTCATTTCTAGTAATGAGGGATACTTGGGCTATACAGATATAAATGATGAAGAAAACTATCCCTTTAAAAAGGATTTTTCCATCAAGTTTGATATTGAAATTTACAAAATGAAGAAAAAAGGTGAAATTCAAAAAATAGTGGATAGGTTTATAAAATAAAAGCAGTTCTTGATCATAAAAACATGACAAATCATGGGAGTACTTCCACTCTCCATCTTAAATAATTTGAAATTTTGCTCTTTACTTATATCCACAAAACTTTTTATCTAGCTAATCATTTATTGTGTAAAATTCCACTGAAAAATTACCCACTTAAATAAATGCTCAAATGAATAACATGACCCAAACGTTGGCACCCTTTTAATATTATTATTTTTTAAATTATTAAATACAGTTAAATTATTTAATTGTGATTAAAATATCATTGAAATGTTATATTTTAATGGTATGATATTTAAATAAGAAAATAATTATTAATTTTTCTTATAATGTGTTAAGCTTTGGGAAAATTTATTAAAAAACAATTTGTTTATTTAAAGCGTTAATACACACGAAAGGTTATAAATGATTGAAGCATGTATGGGCACAACAGAAGACAATGGGGTAATGGCATTCATTGGCATGGGAATAAATGAAAAAAAATACTATTATTATAAATGTTTTAATAATCAAGAAATTGCCATAGATTTTGTTGCCAAATTATATCTTCAAGGTGGAATACCTAGTGATGAGATTAACAGTAATAAATGGATTGAAGCCTAAGAATTACTCTCTTGAAGTTGAATCTTCACCTCAAATATCGATGTTTATGAATAATGATGATTTCTGGAATTTATCATGATAAGGAATCACATTGGAAAATAATAATTTAAAAGCCTTATCCTTCACTTTATCTCATGCCTTACTATTCTCTTTAACAGGCGTCTTCATTAATTTAGTATCCAGTGAAATTGGAATTTTTGAACAAATTTTCTACAGAGCATTGTTCTCATTGCTTTTTATTTTTTTAGTATTTAAACCTAAAATTAATGATTGTCTACAAAAAGAGGCACTCTTAATATTAGCCTCTCGAGCAATATTTGGTTTTCTAGGAATGGGTGCTATGTTTTATGCTATTTTAAATCTTCAGCTTTCAATTGCTATGGTTTTGACTTTTACTACTCCCCTTTTTGTAATGATACTAGGAAAGTTTATTTTAAAAGAAAAAATAAAAGGAAATCAAATAATCCCAATAATAACAGTTTTTTTTGGCTTATTTTTTGTAGCAAACATTAGTTTTGCAGACAAAGTAAGTTTTGGAGTAGATTTATTTCCTTTTAGTATAGGATTACTAGGCAGTGCCTTAACAGCTATTGCTTTTTTATCAATGCGTAGCGCATTAAAAATGGTTAGCACCCAAGTAGTGATTATTTGGTTTTCGCTATTCAATATAATCGGAGCTAGCATAGTATCTTATGATAGTTTGTCTATACCCATAGGAGATGATATATATTATGTGCTAGCTATTGCTGCATTTGGCTTGTTCTCTGATATAACAAAAACGCAAGCGTATAAATATGCGGCCGCTTGGTTTGTAAGTTTACTATCACTTTCAAGTATAGTATTCTCCCTCTTTTTAGGATGGTTAATTTTAGATGAATATATTGAAGCTAAGCAAGTATTTGGCATTATATTAATAGCGTGTGGAATAGCTCTTCTTATATTAAAATCCCAAAAGAACACCTCTAAATAACACTCATGAGCTGAACTTTTGTTTTACCCTTATTTCACACTTTTTGGAGTTCCTTTTTTATTACATCTGCGTATTTTGTGTATTTATTCATATCATTTGATAGGAACATAAATTTCTGTTTTCAGATTTTCTGCTTTGGTTCTTCTTGGATCACGGTTATAATATTTTTCAAACAGTGGTAAGTTTCTTAATTCAATACCACTTTGTACAATCCAATTGCCAATTTCATCGTATAAGGGCTTTAAATTCTCATAAGAACCTTTGTGTAAAAACATAGCGTATTTTCCACCATCAATAGTTTTGTTTAAGACTTCACCTTCTGGTTTTACTGTTTTATCATCCCATGTAATACAAGCATCGTATCTTAGTTTATTTATATTGGTGACATTGGGATCATCATGCCCTATTCCAAACATCATCGCACTTTTTCCCATAAGATTTTTCTTATATTTTATCTTATTTTTATAAGCGAATTGCATCAAGCCTTCCCATGCTTTAGAGGCAGATACAGTATACTCACCCTCTTTTCTTACATATAAAATTTCTACTTCTTTTAGTTCAATAATTGTTGGTTCTAACATTTCATTTCCTTCTTGTACTTTAGCATTTTTGGAAAACTCTTTAGGACTTATTCCAAAATGATTTTTAAAAGCTTTTGAAAAAGAAGCATTTGTTTCATATCCACTTGCTTGTGCAATTTGAGTAACTCTTTGATTTGTTTTAAACTTTAAGGTTGTACTTTGAAGTCTTACTCTTCTGATATACTCACTTAAGGTCTCACCCATAATAGATTGAAAAATCCTATGAAAGTGATAGGCTGAAAAACTGGCAATTTTTGACAGTTTTTCAAGGTTTAAGTCATAGTTGTAGTTTTGCTCAATATATAGAATAACTTTACACACACTATGAATATGCTCGTCTCTTGTAGATATTTTCATTTGTCTCTTTTCAATTCTTTTGTATCTGATTATATTAGGATCAAAAAAACAAAACTACTCTAAGCTTGCTAATTTTAGAAAATTACTAAGCCCAATGCCTATAAGTTTTTCTATTCTTATTTTCTTAGGTCTTGCATACCTTAGATCATCGCCATTTTAATATTATCGTAGGATATTCTTTCCTCCAATTTCATAAATATTGCTTTTAATCTGATTTTTCCATCTTCTGAAAAATCTTCTTCTATTTTTCGCTCTTTGATAGCGTTAATTGCCTCATTTACAAGATTAATCGTACTTAATTTTGGCATATATTTTGATATATCAAAACCAGCTTCTTCTTTTTTTATTAAAATCAGATGATTCATAATAGTAGATACAGAAAAACCAGCATTTTTGGCTAGGGATTCTAGATTTTTTGATGTGCTTATTAGATTTTTTGTTTTGATATGGTTGGCTACTTTTTCTTCGATTTTAGGTTTTGCACTTAATAATACTTTTTCTTTTTCTATCTCTTTTTCATCATAAATTCCACCAAGTCTTTGGATATAAGATAAATAAATAGCAGAAAGCTGTTTCTCTTCATAGGTTTGTATTTTAAGAGATGCTTTTTGCGAAGCTTGTTTGATTCTAGAATCAATACTTAAAATCAAAGGATCTACGCTTAGGGCATTGTCATTAAAGCCCATTAATTTAAGACCTTCTATATTTTTTATTCTTGACAGTGCTACATACCCTTGCCCTACTTCAAAGGTTTTTGATAAATCAATTTGCGCAGCGTCAAGTGTCATTCCTTGTGATTTATGAATAGTTATAGCCCAAGCAAGTTTTAGAGGAATTTGAGATATTTTTGCCTGTACCTTTCCTTTATCATTTTCTATCATCCAATCTTCATATTCTACTTTTATGACATATCCATTTGAGAGTTTTACAATAGGAAGTTTTTCTTCATCTTTTGAGAAATCAATGACTACACCTGTAGTTCCGTTAATATAGTATTTTTCGGGATTGTTTTTAATAAACATAACAACAGCATCTTTTTTTAAGCTAAGTTCTTCTTGTACTAATGCAGATTTAAATAACTTTTCTATATTTGTTTTTGCACCCTCACTTCTATATGAAAAAACCTGTGTTTCATTATCAAGACTTCTTAACTCATCATTGTTAATTCTATCTACATCCATATTATGGGTATACAATTTTGTAGGTGTAAAATCTATATTTAAGTCTTTTTGATATCGTGCATTCAAAATATCATGACTTTTTTGGGATACCTGCCCACTTCTTATCTCATCTAATACAAAAATAAGTTGATTATCATCTTGTCTAAACTTTTTTTCCAAATAACATGTTTGTAAATCAAGCTCTTTCCACGAAGGACTTTGCCATGCAAATCTTTTGCCTTGCATATTTTTAGAGATGGGAGGCAATTGAAAGAAATCCCCTGAAAGTATCACTTGAATACCAGCAAAAGGTTCATCACTTTGTTTAAAAGCTCTTAAAATCTGATCAATTGCAGAAAAAACATTAGGACTGACCATAGAAATCTCATCTATTATTAATATTTTTAGTTTCTTAAATCGTGTCTGTAAATATTTTTTTTCTAATAAACTTGAAATAAAAGCTTCATCAATACCATCTCTTATTCCTAAAGAAAAAAAAGAATGAATTGTTTGCCCATTTAAATGTGAAGCAGCAATCCCCGTAGGAGCTACAATAGTAGGAAGTATTTTTCGTGCTTTGAGATATAAAACGAATTCATTTAAGATATGTGTTTTACCTGTACCTGCTGATCCTGTTAAAAAAACATTTTGACCAGATTTTAATATTTTAAGAGCTGTTTCTTGCATTGTTATCCACTTCTTTTCTTGTATTTATAGACTTTTTCTATTTTAATTTTCGATTATAGCGTATATACATAAGAAAACATCTGGCCATCTTAATCATAAATATATAAGTAACTGATTTGTAATAATCTTAATATAAAATTCTAAAAGAATAAAACCCAAGGATACGTTAATGACCAAATATCTCTCTTTTAGTATATCTCTTACTGTTGCCGCACTTTTTACAGCTTGTGCAAGCTCAAATATAAATATGGATGAAGTATTAAGTAAAATGTCAAAAAAGGGTATAGCTCTGCCTTATGAGGTTTTACGTACGGATGTTCTTGATAGCAAAACGAAAAAAGCCTTTGAGATTAGAAATGGGGGCTATGGCTCAGATATGGTCGCCCATCCCAAAAACAATAATCAATTTTATGCTTTAACAGATAGAGGTCCAAATGCCAAGTATAAAGGAAGGTATGGAAAAGGGAAAAAGTTTCCAACACCAAATTATACTCCTAGAATTGGGCTTTTTGAATTACAAGAAGATGCTTCTATTATACTGCTTAAACAAATATTATTAAAACGCCCTACAGGAGAGGAAATTACAGGGCTTCCTAACTCATCAGCCCTAGGAGGTACAGGGGAAACTCCTTATAATGCCAAAGGTGAAGTTATTCGTTTTGATATGAATAAAGCCTATCATAAAGAAAAAAATCCCATTAAACTAGATGATTATGGTTTAGATGGAGAAGGTTTAGTTGCTCTAAAAGATGGAACATTTTGGATAAGTGATGAATATGGTCCACATATGGTTCATTTTGATGCCAAAGGAATAGAAATTGAGCGAATCAATGCTTTTACTAACGATAAAAGAACAAAATTCAATCTTCCCTTGGAGTATAAAAACAGAAGACCCAACAGAGGAATGGAAGGTTTAGCTTCAAGTTTAGATGAAAAAATACTAGTAGGAATAATGCAATCAACCCTGTACAATCCAAGTAAAAAAGTAAAAAAACTTAATCTTACACGAATTGTAAGTATTAATCCAAAAACCGGTGAAACCGCACAATATTTATACAAACAAGAAAAAGCACAAAATTCAAACTCAGGAATAGTTGCTATTGGGAAAAATACCTATTATGTTATTGAAAGAGATGGTTCTTTCTTAAAAGGTGGACCTGAAAATGCCAATAAGAAAGCACAAAAACATATTTATGAAATCGATTTAAGCAAGGGAAGTAATCTTGAAGAAATAAAAGAAAGTGCTTCTATTAAACAAGATGAAGCGCTTGGGCTTATGATTGAAGGCAAAACCTTAGAAGAGTTTGTTTTACAAGAGGGTTGGGAAAAACTTTTAGCCTATGGGATTAAACCCGTTAGCAAAAAACTCATTCTTGATATGGTAAAAGAAGTAGAATATCCTCATGATAAAATGGAAGGTTTATGGCTTATGAAAGATGGTTATATAGGTGTCTTAAATGACGATGATTTCGCAACCTGGTCAACAAAAGGTAAACTTCACGCAAAAATGTTAGGTAGAGGAAAAGTGGATTCCAATACCCTTTATATTGTAAATATAAAAAAATAAAAAATCTAAAGAATAAAAGAAGAAGTTTGAAAAGTTTTTATAAAAAAAGGCTTTATTAAACTGTCTCTTTTTTTCTTGTTTCTACTTTTTTAAAATAGTTTTCAAGGCTTTGCACTTCTTTTATTTTAGGGCTGTTTTTAAAAACTTTTTCTACAGTACAGAAGGGATAAGAAAGCTCTTCTACCCACTTAAAAAAAACAGATGAATATTCTTTTTCAAGCTTAGACATTTCTTCTATTGTAATGATTAAATGTTTGACTTTTGTATTTTCACCACTAGTAAAAACCCAATTATAAAGCCCATATCCAATTCTCGCATTTCTCGAGCCCTTTTCTCTCATACATACTATCCAATGACAAGTAAGTGTGTCTTCATTGTTTTTTAGGGTATCGGTTATACAAAAAGTATGAACTTCTTCATAAGACTTAGCAAATGTTGTAACTAAAACCTCAGTAATATTTTCTAGCCCAAGTGTTTGTGAAGGAAATGAAATATTTTTGGTTTGCAATTTCATTTCTAAGCTTGCATTAGAATCAAATACTTCACTCATTAAATGTGGCATATTTTTATCTTTGGATTGAATGTATTTAAGTACTAAGTCTTCTTGGGTTTTTATTTTTCTTGCATCCATTTATAATCTCCTTAAATATTAAAAGAAAATTATATTGATTACAAGTGTGTTCTAGGTGAGTTCTTTACGTTCTCCAAATAAAAACCTTTTAACCATTGTTTTATAATTTTTATCATCAATTTGTTTGTTCTTTTTGTTTTGTAAATTCATAAGAATATTCTATGCTTCGCATCTGCTGCAATGAATACTGTCTTTTCCTTCAAACTCTTTTTCATTGGCATTGTCTACAATAGTATTAGCAATCGCAGATGTTTTATGGGCAATATTATTTGCTTGTGAAGATACTTCAAGATTTGTTTGAACTTGTTCTTTTAATACTTCTACAGAGTCGTTAATTTTTACAATTCCTACTTGCTGATCTTTTGATATATTCGATACATCATTTATGATTATTATGGTTTTATCAATATTATTACTTAAGTCTTTATACCCATCAATCATATCATAGGCAATCATTTTTCCTTCATCTGCTTTTACTTTTGCAGCTTCTACTATGGTTTTTATTTCTTTAGCAGCTTCTGTACTTCTGTTTGCAAGATTTCTTACTTCTTGTGCCACTACGGCAAAGCCTTTTCCAGCTTCCCCTGCAGTTGCAGCTTCTACTGCTGCATTTAGACTTAAGATATTTGTTTGAAAAGCAATTTGATCAATAATAGAAATACTTTCATTGATATCACTTACTTGTACATTTATTTCATCCATGGCTTTTGTTGTTTTTGAAGCCAAGTTTTGACCCTCTTTACTTGAGCTTATTACCGCATTAACAATAGCAGACATTTCGATTGTTTGAGCAGATGTTTTAGTCACATTTTTAGTAATTATTTCCAATACTTCTGAGGTATTTTTTAAACTAAGCATTGCTTCATTTGATGATGTATTTAGTGTCCCAACATTGTTTAATAAAGTAGAAGAAGACCCTTGTAAACTCACACCATTTGTTTTGTTTTCAAATAACATACTGCTAATGGCTTCTTTTAACTGATTAATAGCAGATACCAATAAGTTAAACTCACCTTCTTTTGCTAAACCTTCCAGTTTTAAATCCTTCGTATAGTCATAGTTTGTATATTGTTTTAAAAGAGTGTTTGTTTTTGAAAAATGATCTTTTGTTTCAAGTATCATTTCATTTACACTTTGTTTAAATTTTTCCAAAGATTCATTTGAAGTAGATTTTTCAATGGTATGGGAATAAATACCTCTTTTTAAATTATTCATTACTTCATTGGCCTCTTGAATTAACAATAAATCTTCTTGTTCTTTTTTAAGAAGCTCAATTTCTCTTTTGTCAATGACCTCTTTAATTTGAGAATATTCACTTGACATTGAAGTATTGATTTTTAAACTAACATTTTTATTGTCCATATTTTTTAAAAACTTCACCAAT
>Ga0105359_10002661_pt1 | contig 14733 bp, 15 predicted proteins | sample GOMGulsemesocosm_6_FD_83659 | JGI IMG/M metagenome (GOLD analysis project Ga0105359, IMG submission 83659) | Methane-oxidizing microbial communities from mesocosms in the Gulf of Mexico - GOM8C Gulf of Mexico | ecosystem: Environmental > Aquatic > Marine > Cold seeps | place: Gulf of Mexico... | reverse complement strand
GCGCTTTTCAATCGCAGTCAAGTCTTCTGGTGTGAAAGGACGCTCAAAATCGATGTCGTAATAATAGCCATCATCAATCACAGGACCGATAGCCATTTTTGCGGTTGGATAAAGCTGCTTAACCGCATGGCCAATCAAGTGCGCAAAAGAGTGACGAATCACTTCAATGCCTTCCTGATCACGACCCGTAATCAAAGAAATATCAGAATCGTTCTCGATCAATTCGCAGGCATCAACCAATTCACCATTAATACGACCGCATACGGTCGCTTTGGCAAGACCCGGCCCAATATCTTCGGCCACTTGCATCAAGGTTACGGCTTGGTCAAACTCGCGCTTGGAACCATCAGGGAGTGTAATAACAGGCATCAAAACTATCCTTTCACAGTGGTGACCCCTACCAAAGGTCACATGAGTGTACATAAAAAATTAGACGTAGGAGATTACAGATAGGGTAGGCAAGTGTAAAGAGATGATCAGCCTTTAAACGACTCGTATGCGTCTATATAGCTGCTTATCAATGTTTAATTGAATTAATCCTATGATTTAGGACATTTTCTGAAAGCGTAACGGGGTAATTCCTAACCACTGTTTGAAAGCTCGGGAAAAAGCACTTTGCTCGGAATAGCCTAATAACAAAGCAATTTCCGATAACGTTAAGCGCCCCTCCTTCAAATATTGCTGGGCTAACTGCTGCCGTGTTTTTTGCAATAATACTTTAAAGACTAGCTCGCGCTCCTCCAAACGGCGATGCAAAGTACGCGACGACAACTTCATATAACGCGCAACTTCTTCAATGGTCGGCTTCCCATCCTGCATCGCCCGCAATACATACTTATAAAACTGCTGTTCAAAATGATCACCATTAGGCAACACATCCAACAAGGCATGAGCCTGCTGATCCAATAAGGCTCTTAATGCAGGATCTGCCTTCTCAACTTTTAAGGTCAGCATTGAAACGGGAAAAGAAATATAGGTATTTTTGCAGTCAAACTCTACATCACAGCCCAATAGCTGAAAGTAAGGCGCGACATCTTTTGGCTTAGCATGCACAAACCCAATTTTAGTCGGCCTTAAGGTGTCATCACCCACCAGCATCCTGACATAATTCGCCAAACTGGAAAGCAGAACCTCATCGGACTCTCGCGTAGAATAACCATAATCAAAAGGCCAAGAAAAGGTAATCAATCCGCCTTCAGCATGGGTAAAGGCTTCATTTCCTTCATATAATAGGCGCTGAAAACGCTCGAAGCGCTGCAATGCTTCGGCCAGGTATTCACACGACAAACTCAAGTAGCCTAAAACACCACAATGACTTGGCTGAATGTAAGCACCCACTTCTAGGCCGATATAAGATTTATCGTATAGCTTGGCGATAATCTCCAGCGCATGCCACCAGTCTGTAAAGGGCATACGAGAGTTAGCGTTGTATTGAGATAATTGCTTACGCAAAGCCTCTATTTCGGCGACCTGCTTATTTCCGCTTGCGGGAGTATCTAACGAACTTCCAGCCAAAGGATTAGCATCCAAATAACTCAAAAGAAGGTTCGCCAAATCCCCTGCCACATTAAAATTTACTAACATACGCCTACTTCAAACCCACCAGAGCTTTAACATTGCAGACCTCACTATTGCCGCATTGGCAGTAAATGTCAAAAATGAAAGCCGTAATGTCAATAATTCTAGCCAGAGCCGCGGCATAATGACCCTACTTAAAAAAGCTCAGAAAGTTAAAAGAAGCTCATCAAGAGCCGGAGAATTTAATGGAAGATTTAATACGCGCAATTGGTTTTATCCTAGCCGCCGGAGTCGTTTTCATGTCGATGATGGTTTTTGAAGCTTGGTATTTACACCGTAAAACCGGAAAGACCAATTATCACTTTGGCGAAACGCTGGCGAACTTAACAACGGGCGCTTCTTATAAAATTGTTGATGGCATCGCGATTGCTCTTTTCATCACCGCCTTCTCCGACATGATCAACCCCTATGGCTTAGGCTGGAATCCAGAGCCTTCGATTTGGGCATTTGCTATCTTGTTCGTCCTTGCCGATCTTTGCATGTACTTCAATCATTTGGCCATGCACAAATTTCGCTGGTTCTGGGCAACACACGTTACCCACCACTCATCACAACACATGAATTTATCGACAGCGCTACGCCAGAATTTTTTAAACGCACTTAACGGTAACTGGCTATTAATGTGGATTCCGCTTTCGCTCGTCGGCTTTGATAAAGATTGGATTTTAATTGCGATTGAAACCAATCTTCTTTATCAATTTTTCTGCCATACCGAAGCGGTTGGCCGCTTAGGCTGGATCGAGAAAATATTCAATACCCCTTCTCATCACAGAGTTCATCATGGCAGCAACCCTGCGCAAATCGATCGTAATTTTGGTGGCGTATTTATTATTTGGGACAAAATATTCGGCACTTTCCGTGACGAGCGCGAAGCGGGTGAAATTAAATACGGCGTAACTCGCATGCCAGCCAAACCACTAAACCCTTTTTATATTCAGGTTTATGAATTGGTCGCGATTTTTAAAGATTTATGGAAGTACAAAGATTTAAGAATTCTGTACAAGCATCCAGAATGGGTGAGTGAGAAGTATGGTAAGTAATTTTCAATCATCATTCGTATAAACGGTGTGGGGTCATGATCAAGAGATTAAATATAACCGCCGCACTGTTACTAATTTTTTCACACCCAGATACGGTTTAACCAAAACTGCGAGCCAGCGTCAGAATTTCTTGTCGATGCAACGATACCATTGTCAGCTGTTGATTACTGCTGACATGTTGATGGGAACGATCGAGCTTTTGGTAGGCTGGCAGCGAATCTAACGGAGGCAGATCGGCATTAGCATCCAGTACGCGTATGCTGTGGTATAGGCCGAGGTTTTCAATATCAAGCAGATTTAGCGCACCCGCCGATGGCAAGTGCCATTGGCCTAAACTCCTTAATACTTCGACATACTCCTCTTGTAAGTTCCACTTTTTCAGCAGAATAAGACCTAAAGATTTACTGTATTCCTTACACAGCTTAAAAAACATCTCAGTATCGGGCTTGTGCTCAATTTCTCGAAAGGCTGATAATACCGCCAACGTTCCTACCTCACTCAACAGTGCCGCCATCATTGCTTGGCCTGCCGGTTTATACCCCAAATATTTAGCCAAAAACGTACTCATTGAAGCTTTAAGCACCATGCGCTGCCAGCTCAACTAAAAGAGCTTGCTCAATTGTGGGTGATTAAGGGTAAAAAGGCTTTTTACACTGTGCAGCATCACCACCCTATCGACCTCCTGTAGGCCTACCAGAGCAATAACATCCTGAATACTTTGGGCGGGCATTTGAGCCCTATAAATAGAGCTCGCGGCAATTTTCATTAATATCGCGCACAGACTCGGGTCCATACTGATCAGCTCGGCTAAAGCTTTACGAGAGATACTTGGATCTGCAACGGCGCTGCGTATTTTTAGGGTTAAGCTGGGTAATGAAGGCAACTGCTCTTGATCGCGCAATACCTGATTGATAACAATGCTGTATATGTTGTAGTTCTGGTTTTGAAATTTCACATCCGCTTGCATGTTGTTGCCTAGCCAAAATAAGTAAACTGCTACTAAAAGATTAGCCTGCCATGCAAAATCTCTTAGATCGAATAACGCTAATGACAGGCAGTTTTTTATTAATTAGATTATTACGAGCAAGCCAAGCGACGATATCACGGCCTCAACCCCAGCACTCCTCGGCAAAGAATCTCGCTAAATGCTCCATCACCAAGCGCACCCGCTCTACTTTTCGTAAATCTGGATGTAATAAAATCCATAATTTACTATTAAATTTCGCCGGCAATACCCCTACTTGCACAATCCCTTCGCGCGCCTGATCCAGCGGTAAAAATGCTAACCCCTGCTGCGCCTGCGCAAAATACGACATCGCGATTAACTCATCACAGCGGGTAATAATTTGCCCAGAGTAATGCTTATCCAACCAAGAAAATACCTCCAAATTGCGCATCAAACCCGCACCGCCAATCAGCGAATGCTCGGCTAAATTCGCCAGTACATCACCCTGTTGAATACTCGAATCTAAAGCAGAAAAAATGCCCCAAGGAATATCCGCTATTTTTTTACCCACCAAATGCTCAGGTGGGTTATCACTTACCCGCAACGCAATATCTGCTAAACGGCTATTCATATTCACCATCTGATTGCTCGATAACAGCTCAATTTCAATCTCAGGATACAGCACACGAAAACCAGCCAACGCCCTTGGTAAATAACGTATCGCCAAATTAAACGGCGCCGTAATCTTCACCAGCCCTTTGGGCTGCACATCCTTCCCCACCAAATTACGTTCAATATCCTCAAATACATTCGAAGCCTTGTGCGCATACTCCAGCAACTCCTCTCCCATCGGCGTTAGCACATAGCGGTTATCTAATTTATCAAATAAGCGCCCACCCAACTCTTGCTCAAACGCTTGCAAGCGACGAAACATGGTTGAATGATTCACCCCAAGACTCACAGCCGCCCCAGATAAAGACCCCTGCTCAGCAATGGCATAAAAACTCTTTAACGCATTCCAGTCCATATTTTGTTCCTAACATTCACAACCACTAAACTTCCGCCATCTTGCCCACAACTTGCAAATACGCAATAGAGACTTGCAAAGATTGCCAATTAACTTGCACAAAAGCAAATAGCATAATGCACCTATAGAAGCGAACAACAAAAAACGAACAGCAACAAATGATCAATAAATATTGGAGTAATATAATGTCGAAAACCAACATACCGCACCTAATCGCCTACAAACTCTGCCCGTACGTGCAGCGTTCCGTAATCACCCTAGAAGAAAAAGGAATCAACTATCAACGCACCGACATCGATCTAGCCAACAAGCCCGACTGGTTTAAAGCGCTATCACCAACAGGCAAAGTGCCACTGCTAATCCTTAATGATAAAGACAGCTTACAAGAAGTACTGTTTGAATCTGCGATCATCTGCGAATACCTAGACGAAACAACCCAAGGCAGCCTATTGCCCAGCAGCCCAAAAACCCGAGCGCAAGCCCGCGCCTGGATAGAATTCAGCAGCGCCATGCTCAACCAAATTGGCCAACTGTATAACGCAAAAAACAAAGCAGAATTTGAAATAATACAAGATACCCTAGCAGGGCAATTTAAATACCTAAATCACGAACTCAGAAAAGGGCTAACTCCAGAGCTAATACCAGAGCTGAAAAAAGATCCAGAACCCGCCTACTTCAACGGCGCAGAATTCAGCCTAGTCGATGCAGCCTTCGCACCGGTCTTTAGATACTTTGATGTCTTCGAACAGTATGTCGAAATAACCTGCATGCAAGGTTTAGAAGCCGTGCGGCAGTGGAGAGAAAATCTAGCCAAAAGACCCGCGGTGATAAAAGCGGTGAGCGAAGATTATCACCCAGCATTAATAGAATTCGTGAAGAAGAAAAAAGGATATCTTGCTGAGAGAATATCGCCAGCTCACAATACAATAGCGAAGAAAACATATTATTCAACAGGCGCCAAACTTTTAACTAAGCCTTGAATTTAATGCAATGCCATGAGGACTTCACCGACAGTCTATCCCCATCACAGGAATATCAGCCCAGCGCGTAGTATACGCTGGCGATTTATACTGCTGGCGCATCGCCCACTTTTGCACCACACCTTCCGAGCCAATAAACAGCGCATTGCGCCCGTGCCTTAAATTGGTCTTATCCAGTACCCGCATCACCTTATCCGAACCGTTCGACTGCCCACGGTGAAACAAATCATATTGATTAAACTTGCGATCACTCACATCCAGCAAGCCAACCCCTGCTTTCAAATACCGATGGCCCGGTTTATAAATCGACTCCAGCCCCTGTAATACTGCGCTCACAATTTCGCGACTATCGTTGGTCGGGTAAGCCGTTTGGCACACTACACTGCGGCTAAAATAACCCGACTCAAATGGCGACGTATTCAAAAATACCTGAATCGATTGCACCAGTGAGTTTTGTGCCCTCAGCTTCTCGGCCGCACGGCTGGCATATACCGCAACCGCTTGTTTAATCGGCGCTAGCTCAGTGAGCTTTTGGCCGAACGAACGCGTGCAATAAATTTGTTTCTTCGCGGAAGGTTGTTCTTCTAACGGATAACACGCGATGCCATTGAGCTCGTTAATGGTACGCTCTAAATTCACACTGACATCACGGCGCAACGTTTTCGGGTCCGCCCTAGCAAGATCGTAAACCGTATGAATTTTATAATGTTCCAAGCGCTTGGCCAAACGAGAACCCACACCCCATACTTTAATAACCGGCAAACGTTTTTGCAGCCACTGCCATTTATGCGGCTCGTCTAAAACACAAACGCCATCACATTTAGGAATTATTTTTGCCGCGCGATTGGCCAATTTACTCAAGGTTTTACTCGGCGCAATTCCCACCGCTACCGGCATACGAATGTCTTGCCACAGTTTGTTTTTTATTTGTTGGCCGTAGTCATTTAAATCCCACGTCATACCGTCAAAATTCAAAAACATTTCATCAATCGAATACACCTCCACCTCTGGGGAAAAGGCTTTCAACGTTGTCATAACACGATGGCTAATATCACCGTACAGCGGATAATTACTGCTAAAAATTGCCACATTATTCTGTTTTAAAATGTGTTCAACTTTAAAAAAAGGCTGCAAGTCTTCCAGCCCTAATAACTTCGCTTCCTTAGAGCGCGCCACAATAAAGCCATCGTTATTCGACAATACAACCACCGGTTTACCGCGCAGCTCTGGTCGAAAAATCTGTTCACAGCTAGCATAGCAACTGTTGCAATCGACAATGGCAAACATTAAAAAATCTGCGCATACTCAACAAGGCTATTAAGCAGCAGAATCACAATATAGATATTCAATACACAGATAACTCCCCCACCCAGCAAGCCACTAGAAGGCGATAGCGCTCTTAGCGCGTGACTAAACATCAAGTCACCACATGATAGCGAACAGAGGCTTTCACCACGCCCTCGATCACCATGTCTTGTTCATCAGAAATGGAAATCGGCGGGTAATGCACATTAGCCGACAGCAACTGCCGCCCCTCTAAATCTAACTGCTTACAACACAGCTCGCCGTCTACCGCAGCCACCACGACACTGCCACTGCGTGGGGTTAACGACCGATCCACAATCAGCAAGTCTTGGTCAAAAATTCCCACCCCCTGCATAGAGTCGCCCGAAGCCTTCGCCAAATACGTCGCCGCAGGATGCGTAATTAAATGCTCATCAAGGCTGAGCGCATCTTCTTTATAATCATCCGCAGGGCTAGGAAAACCCGCCGCCACCGAATCGCTATAAAGCGTAAGTTTCATAACCATCTCAAATCCTCCTGTACTTGCACCTATGAGCATTACACGCACACACTGTACGAATAAACACTGTATGTAAAACCAGTATAGAGGCATTTTAAGAAAAAGAACACTCTATTAAAAAACCAAGGAGAGACCGAATAAATACGCTGCCGCCTGCTGAGGCGCCTTTCTATATGAAGCGCCTTTCTATATGAAGCGCCTTTCTATATGAAGCGCCTTTCTATATGAAGAGCTTTTAGGGGAGAAGGCACAAGGATTGACCTTTCGACAAGAATACTTTTTAATGACCCTCGATGAAAATGATTATCATTAAGCTTTATGTGTCGTAGGAGTACATTATGCTTGATCAATGGAAGAATAAAATTCGCCATGCTCATGAGCCAGATAACCCAGCACTGCTATCACTCTGGCTATCTTTTGAAGAAAGCCAATGCCAAGACTTCCAGCAAAAAGAACAATGGCAGCACTACCTAAACATGGTGCGTTTTTTACTCGATACCTATAGCGATACCTTGAATCCAGACCACTGGCGCAGCACCTGTTTAGATCATATCAGCCGCCCTCTGTGTGGCCTGCAAAGACTGGTGAAAACAGATCAGCAACAAAAACAGTTCAAAGAGTTAATGCTCGAAATAAATATTTTATCTCACTATTTTTCACCCTCTTTTATTAAGGAACAACTATGAATATCCGCATCGAAAAAGACAGCATGGGCGAACTAGAAGTCGCAGAAGACGCGCTATACGCCGCCCAAACTCAGCGTGCCATTAACAACTTTCCCATCAGTGGCCAAGGCCTGCCAGAGCCTTTTATTCGTGCGTTGTTATTAGCCAAAAAAGCCGCAGCTAAAGCAAACTTATCCCTACAACTGTTAGAACCTGCAATCGCCAATGCCATCATTGAGGCGGTGGATAATTTACTCGCCGATGAAAATTTCATCCGTCATTTTCCGGTGGATGTTTTTCAAACCGGTTCTGGCACCAGCTCCAACATGAATGCCAATGAAGTGATCGCCACCCTAGCCAGTAAGATTGCCGGTAGCGAAGTGAATCCTAACGATCACGTAAACTACGGCCAAAGCAGCAACGATATTATTCCCAGCACCATTCACATCAGCGCCGCGTTAGAAATTAATCAGCAACTGCTGCCCGCACTGACCTATCTGGCCGAGACGATTTGCAGCAAAGCAGAAACCGTTAAGCATCATGTAAAAACCGGGCGCACTCACTTAATGGACGCCATGCCGGTGCGTTTAGACCAATCGTTGTTAAGCTGGGCGACTCAGATCAAGCAAAACATTCAAGCCATTCGCCAGACACTGCCAGGGCTGCAAAGTTTGGCTCAAGGTGGCACCGCGGTAGGCACAGGTATTAACGCCCACCCAGAATTTGCGACGCGATTTAATCAAGAGTTAACTGAATTAACCCAGATTGAATTTACCGTGGCGGAAAATTTATTCACGCATATCGCTAGCCAAGACATCGCAGTATCGGTTTCTGGCCAGTTAAAAATGACCGCAGTTTCCATGATGAAGATCGCCAACGATCTGCGCTGGATGAACTCAGGGCCATTGGCTGGACTGGGAGAAATCGAACTCGAAGCACTACAACCAGGCTCGTCCATCATGCCAGGCAAGGTAAACCCCGTTATCCCAGAAGCCACCGCCATGGTCGCGGCGCAAGTGATGGGCAACGATACCACCATCACCATTGCCGGCCAGTCGGGCACGTTTGAGCTAAACGTTATGCTGCCCTTAATCGCGCGTAATTTACTGGAAAGCATTCAGCTTATTAGCAATGTCAGCCGTTTATTAGCCGACAAAGCCATTAACAGCTTTGCAGTGAATGAAGAAAATTTGAAGCTAGCATTGTCGCGTAATCCAATTTTAGTGACCGCATTGAATCCCATCATTGGTTATTTAAAAGCGGCTGAAATTGCTAAGCTAGCCTATAAAGAAGGACGCCCAGTAATCGATGTCGCCGAAGAAAACTGCGACCTTTCCCGAGAAGAACTGCAGCGTCTGCTAGACCCAGCTAAGTTAACCCTCGGCGGGCTATAAGAAAAGAGAGCTATAAGAAAAAATAGCAGGAATAAAAGAGCTGGAGTTTTAATCTTAAAACTCCAGCGCCTACTTAACATGAATCACTACCAACCAGCGGGATAATCAAAGTTGGGATACTCAATGCCCATCGCTTTGGCAAAGCGGTTAGCAAATACCCCATTAGGATCAAGCTCACCCACCTTGGTACTGAACCTTGGCAAGTGATCACCATAGCGACCAATATCGCGCTGTAACTCAAACAACCAAGCATCATTGTGATGCATGTTTTTACCCCAGTGGCCACGAGCGCCATAGTCAGTCACTAGCGTGCGTACAAGCTCTTCGTACGGCGACATATATTCAGCAAACTGCTCAGCGGACAAATCGACCGGCACAAAAATGGGCGTCTCAATATGAGCCACAATAGAGTTATTTTCAAAACCATTACCCGCTCCGGTATACGCCATCAAGGCATTATCTTCGGCTTTCGAGAAGCGCACAAAAATACCGATTAAAGGCACAGGAATGTCTCGCCCCTTGCTATTTAAACCATTGGTAAACTTTCTAACATACTCCATCGCCGATTGAATATTTTGCTCAGGCACCGCCAGTTCCCAATCCATTTGAAACATCTCACGACCAACGGTATCGATCAATTTACTGGAAGTAATTCTATGGGTCGCGCCAATCGCATTCGAGGTATAACGCTTTTTGCCATCAATCATTTTGGTTAACGGCGGGGTTAAATGCCAACCTGCATAACGCATAAACGCCATCTTTTCATGAGCACCACTTTCAGGCTTCGCACCTCCCACTTGCAATACCTGCATGGTTTGCTTAGCGCTGAACTGAGTCAAATCAATATAAGGAAAAAGTAATTCATTATTCGCCCCTTCTTCCGCTAATTGGTCTGTAGTATGACCACAAGTGCGCAAGTATTTATTCAAACTCGGAAACCAGTTGTATTGGCCATAATCACAATCTTTAATATCGTTGATAAGACTGTCTTCTTTACCACTGAATAATTCGTCTTCATCGTGGAAAGTAATTTTCACCTGAGTATTAGTCGCTTCCTGCACGAATAAACGCACCCGTGTAATCACACCAAAATAGCCCAAATGAGTGGTTAACGACTTCCATAAATCGGCATCGGTTTTACCCGTCGTCCCTTGGCTAAACGTTTTGAGTTCACCATCGGCGGTAATAATATCCATCGAGGCGACTTGCTGAGATAACACATTACGATTTTTCGGCGAACTGCCATGAGCCGAAGTACCCAACGCACCCGCCACAGAAACATGACGCCAACCTAGGTGCACATAACCCAGCCCCTTATCACGCTGATACAACCACTCTCCCAATTCATGCAAGTTCGTTCCCGCAGCCACGTTCACCACAGGTTGACCTTCGTAAGTCTCTAACGCCATCGCCAATTCATCTTGCAAATGATTAAATTTATTCATCATTATAATTACGCCATCAGTACAAACGATGGTCGTCGCCGAACCCGAAGTTTGGTTATAGCCCTGACCACTGGTGACCTTAATTCGGCGTTTATCTTTGGCTGCTTGTTTAATAATGGCCTGAATTTCCGCCACCGAAGTCGGTTGATAAACCTGCTGAACTTCCTTACACAGAGTCTGGTAATTAAACGAAGCCAAACCATAAGTTTCACAATCTGCCGGGCAACTGGTTTTAGTTTCAATACCATTACAGACCAAGTCACCACAGCTTGCCATCACTTCAACACCCGCCAAGCCCGCTTCATTTTTCACCAAGTTCTTCAGTGCATAGAGGTTATTGCCAATGGTCATTAAAGGATCGATCACCTTCTCCATATTATTGGCTTTACCACAAAACTCAGTGCCGCCATTTTCACTGCAAACCATGACCCACAAAGCACCGGATTCCATATTCAGACCCGTGGCAAACTCATGCACAATTTTTTTACCGTCACCCTGTACCTCAATATGAGCCAAGCGCGGCGCTGAATCGGCGCCCAACTTAGCCTGCATACTATCGCCCCAATACACATTGTAATGGGTGATCTGGCTTTCATCTTGGGCGGGCCAAATTTCAATCCCTTCAAGAATTCTAATCGGCGCTAACTTGGCAGGGTCGGTATCGGCGGTAAAAGTAATTCTCACTTTTTCTGCCGAACTGGTCGGCGCCGGGGGCTTCGGCACCTCACTCATAGAATGGGCAAGTGAGGTAATAAGGCTAAATGCTGCAATAGCAAGAGATGCAGTTGTAAGGGGGATTAGTCGCACGTTCCTTCTCCTTTTATGGATGCTCCCAACGCTGAGAACTCAGGTATTGAAACGGACGTACTACATTAAAGATAGGACCTCATAAGCCATGAGTTTGCCTTTTATCGAATTCAGTATTTAGTAGTACAGGGCTGCATTCGCTCAGCATCCACAAATTAATTATTAACATAAGGATCTTTGATATACTCGCCCCATTAATAATCACTACAAGGAACAAAAGTGAAAGCGAAATTAGCAACAGGCCTTTGGTTAGTCTTAACCCTAGCGGCATGCGACGACTCCACCTCAGATCAAGATCAAGCTGCAACATACTCCATAGGTCCAGTTAAAAAAATTGAATTTTATAGCTCAGATGGAAGCCTTAACCTATGCAACGTTAATCAATACGACAGTGACGGCTACCTTTTAACATCCCACGAAATGTTCATGGCACAACGAGGTTCTTATTTGACATGTGATAATGCAATTATCCTCGGAAATCTCACTGAATATACCTACAACAATGATAAAACAAAGCTCTACTCAACATCTGAAACAGACAATGGTATAACCTCATGTTCAACGTCTACATTCGATTCAAGAAATAAACTATTATCGAAAACATGGTATAAAAGTTCTTTAACTCACCAAGTATGTGATGAAGAAAAAGACACAACCTACTTATCTATAAAAAACACCTACATCGGCAAGTTACTAAATACTTATTCTAGCTCGAATAATAATGGGGCAGATAATGAGTGGGGCACAGAAGACGACATACTAACGAGCTATTCGATATACAGTTATGACCGAGAAAATAATTCAGAGACTATCAAAAATTCCACTGATTTTGGTAACGACAAAATATGGGGAACTGAAGACGACATAATGGGTGAAATAAGCACTATAAAAACACTAACGCCCGGCATTCCAAGCATCGTCACAAATACAATCAATGGAGAAATAGTATCCATAGCGAAAGCGACGTACGAAAATGAAACATTAGTAAAACATATCGAATACAGTGGACCTGGTAAAGATAAGAACTGGCAAACACTTGCAGACAACCCAATATCAATCGTATTTTACTATTAACACGTATTCATACTTCGAAAAAGTAAAAATTTCTGACTCCATCTAATCTGACAGGCCCTTAAAAATGATGTTACATACAGCCTCAACCAATTGTTGCTACCAACAGGCTCTCCAACTCATCCGCTAACTCAGAGAAACCTTCATGCTGTTTCTTCAAGTCTTGCAGTATCGGTAAAGTATCACCAGCCGCCTGATAAACATCAGCAAGAATAACAGCAGCTTTCTTTTTAGATAAACCACAATGAGCAACCGCAAATTGCTCTAACACCTTCCATTTAGGCAACGCTTCGAACCCGTTAACGTCAGCGCCATAGAATCATTTTTGATATAAACAACCGTGCTCACCACATCAAAAATAGGCGCTAGCTGTCGTATTTGATCTGGCAGAGTCCCTTGTTGATACCCTTTCAAATCATCATAAATAATGCCACTATTTTTTAAATGCCCATCGCCATTACGAACCAGCACATTGATAACGGTTAATTTAAAAAAATCCGCTAATGCCTGAGATAACAGCTGAGGAGAGACAAATTGTTTAATTGTATTGGCGCAAGATTCCAAACTCGCATCGTACTTCTGCTTGGTCGACTTAGCCTGCAAAACACAAAAATCTTCAAAGCCCAGTGCGCCACCAGCCGAATCAATATCAAAACGTTTGCTGATAAAAAGTTTACCATTATCACTAATATAAAAATCAGGCACATCAAGCCCGGCATTCTTACAAAGCATAAGACAAACATATTCGTTACACGCTAGATGAGGAAACTCGCCGCCCCACGTCTTTACAACATAAGAGTTTAATAAGATCTTCGGCTGCACACCTGCCACACCCGATCGCAAAGCAAAACGCTTTAATAACTGATCGAATAAACCTTCATCATCACTGCTTAAAATTTCAGATAGCTCAGGGGCCACTTCCGTAGCATCATCAAATACCTGCCCTTCAAGACGATACTGCAAGCGACCGATTTGATTATTACCCAGCAAAGTCAAAACGGTTAAATCATCACTACCAAAAGCCTTAGCCGTGGCACGCTCTAAATACTCCCTGAGATAACCTTCAGGTAGATTCATTTGAAAAATGGGATGTAAACCAGAATAGTCATAGGTTTCTATTCTGACTGGCATCAATAGCGATAATGCCTGCTTAGAATCGGCCAAATAAGTGAAGCTATGCTTTTCACTGAACTCATCAGCCTGAGCCGTTTTTGCCAGCAAACCCACATTTTCAGATTGAACATATACATCAACATTTGCCATCAACTGCTCTCCCTATTGAAGCGCTGCATATCATCCAGAGTCGGTAGCCCAGCTGATTTGATATCAAGAGAATGATTCAGAACCTGCAAAATACGCTGCACCTTACGAATGCCTATTTCATTGAAGCTATTACGCTCCAAAGCACTAATCGTCGTACGATCAAGCCCAGTAAAATCCGCTAATTGCTGCTGACTCCAGCCATTCTCTTTACGGTATTGCCGTACATTACTGGCTAAATTAGTGAAAAAGTCCATGGTAGGAAATCTCTAGAAAATCATAAATATGATGAATATATTCAACATTAGCATAAAAAACAGGGATTATGATGAATATATTCAACATAAACTAACAAAGATTCAACAACTGATTTTTCATGTAGTCATAAATTTCAGTCATCATATTTTCTGAAACCTTATATTCACGAACTAGCGCTGGCCATTGAGCACCCTTAGCGGCAATAATCAGGGTCTTAATATTTAATCTAACTAAGTGGCTGCTTTTCCAATCTTTTATAACCTCCATCGCCACCCTAAATCCATACGATCATCCACCGAACTGCAAATTAATGATTATGCTCGATAGTGCTGAATAAGCCTTATCGGTAAATTAATCGACCCACTTTACAGCGTTTCATTAATCTAGGTTCCCATGCGATTATTCATCATCTCACTCTTCGTGCTCACACTATCGGGCTGCTCTGGTTTATTAGCACG
>Ga0105359_10002660_pt1 | contig 14737 bp, 14 predicted proteins | sample GOMGulsemesocosm_6_FD_83659 | JGI IMG/M metagenome (GOLD analysis project Ga0105359, IMG submission 83659) | Methane-oxidizing microbial communities from mesocosms in the Gulf of Mexico - GOM8C Gulf of Mexico | ecosystem: Environmental > Aquatic > Marine > Cold seeps | place: Gulf of Mexico... | reverse complement strand
TTCTAGGAGTTCACCTTGGCTAATATTAAGTCTGCTAAGAAGCGCGCAATTACATCTGAAAAGAACCGCCAGCATAACGCTAGCCGTCGTTCAATGATGCGCACATTCATGAAAAAAGTACTTTCTGCAATCGCTGCTGGCGACAAAGAAGCTGCAACTAAAGCATTCATCGAAGTACAACCTATTTTAGATCGTTACGCCACTAAAGGCTTGATCCATAAAAATAAGGCTGCACGTCATAAGACTCGTTTAAGCGCTCAAATCAAAGCACTTTAATCGAAGCTTAGGCTTTAGTAAAAAAACCGACCTTGAGTCGGTTTTTTTGTGCCTGTTTTTCGACCCACTCCTTTTAACTCTAGCTACTGCGCATTAAAAATAATCCATCTGAAATTTTTTTCCGATAACCCCTGTCTTATCACTAAGCACCCAATACATATGTAACAAATGAGGCGACCTGTGACGACAAAAACAAAAAAATGGATCTTAAGCCAAGCACCATGGCAGACTAAAGATCATGAGGTAACACCCGAAGCTATATTTAATCAACGTCGCAGCATTATTAAAGCAATGGGGTTAGGCGCTTTAGGCGCGAGCTTGAGCGGCACCAGCCAAGCGGGTATTTTTGATTTATTTAGTGATAAAGCAAAAATCGAAAGCGCAAGCTTTGTAACCTCGCCACTGTCTTTTTCGCCCAATGCTAATTACTCCTTAACTGAAGCTGCTACCCCACACAAGAAAGTGATAAGTCATAATAATTTTTATGAATTTGGTACAGCCAAACAAGATCCTGCGGCCAATGCTCAAGGTTTTGTGGTTGACCCGTGGCAACTGGTGATTGACGGTGAAGTTGAGCGGCCTATTACGCTTGATTACGATGATTTAACCAAGCTCTTTGCGCTAGAAGAGCGAACTTATCGACTGCGTTGTGTTGAAGCATGGTCTATGGTTATCCCTTGGACCGGTTTTTCGTTAGCCAGCTTATTAAAAAAAGCTGGAGTAAAAAGCAGTGCTACTCATGTTGCCTTTGAAACCTTACATGATCCAATGCAAATGCCCGGCCAACAGAGCAGGCGCATAGGCGGCGGCATTCACTACCCTTATGTCGAGGGACTGACTATCGACGAAGCAATGAACGATCTGTCCTTTATGGCCGTTGGTCTTTATGGAAAAACACTGCCACCACAAAACGGTGCACCAATTCGATTAGTTGTGCCGTGGAAATATGGTTTTAAAAGTATAAAATCTATTGTGCGGATCACCCTAACCAGCAGTCAACCAAAAACCAGCTGGAACCAACTAGCAGCAAATGAATATGGTTTTTATGCCAACGTTAATCCGGCAGTAGATCATCCACGTTGGTCACAAGCGAGTGAGCGCCGCATTGGTGAGGGGGGATTATTTTCAGCTAAACGGATCGCGACCCTTCCTTTTAACGGCTATGGCGAGCAAGTGGCTTCGCTTTATAAAGGCTTAGATCTCACTAAATTCTTTTAGGATAACGTAATGCGATTGATGACAAAACATCTGGTGTGGATAAAGTTACTGTTTCATATCATAGCGCTTAGCCCGATTTTTATTTTAATCATGTTGGTCTTGAGTGAGCAGGCTGGCGGCGATCCCGTGCAATACATTATTCATTACACGGGCATGGGCGCGCTTAATAGCTTGGTGGCAGTACTGTTAATATCACCAATCGCTAAACGCTTTAAGCAAGGGTTGCTAATGCAAACGCGGCGACTAGTCGGATTATACGTATTTGGCTACGCCACATTGCACTTGATGGCCTTTATTAGCTTAGATTTATTATTTGAATGGAGTCTGTTTATTGAGGAGGTTATTAAACGCCCTTATATTATTGTTGGCGCCGTTAGCTTTTTCGTTTTAACTTTGTTGGCGATCAGTTCTTTTAGTTTAATCAGACGAAAAATGGCCAAGCGCTGGCAGCCACTTCATAATTTTATTTATTTGATTGCGATGCTGGTTCCGATTCATTTTTATTGGTCGGTCAAATCAGAAATTATTGAACCCTCTATTTATATCGGGTTGATGTTGGCGCTATTGTCGTTACGGTTATCGACCTTTAAGAAAATGTTTCAACGATTTTCCACAATAGTTAAACCAAGTAACATACCTCCATCACGAGCTAAAAAAATCTAATTTTAGCAACCGCTTATTGTCCTCGGACCAAGAGCGGCTGTCTTATACCCGTGACCAATGATAATGCATGATTTGTGCGGGAATTTCCAATGGTCACGGGTATATATCATGCTGGGTAGGTAATTATTGCTTACGGGTAAACACCAGCTCTTTATCGCTTGATAATGATTGATCAAATTGGTAACCGTCATAATCAAATTGCTGTAATTGCTCTGGGGTACTCACCCGCTTGTCAATCATGTAACGCACCATCAATCCTCGCGCCTTTTTGGCAAAAAAACTGATGATTTTATATTGACCATTTTTATAATCTTTAAATACCGGTGTAATAATTTTTGCTTTAATGTCTTTAGTTTTAATAACTTTAAAGTATTCGGTCGACGCGAGGTTAATCAAAAATTGGCTGTCGTTAGCCGCTAAACTTTGATTAATATTATCGGTAACTAAGCTGCCCCAAAACTGATACAAGTTAGTACCTCGGCTATTGCCAAGTTTGGTGCCCATTTCTAAACGGTAAGCTTGCATTAAATCAAGCGGTCTTAATACGCCATAAAGGCCCGACAAAATCCGCAAATGCTGCTGGGCAAACTGCAAATCATCATCTGATAATTCTTGCGCGCCTAAACCTACGTAAACATCTCCTTGAAAGGCAAATATTGCCTGCTTGGCGTTTTCTTTAGTAAAAGGTGTTTGCCACTGCCCGAATCGAGCAGCATTCAAACCAGCTAGCTTGTCGCTAAGCTTCATTAGAGATGCAATATCAGCCGGGCTCAGTTCCTGGCAATCTTTGATCAGTAACTCAGACTGCGCCAACAACTGACATTGCCCCGCTTCTATATCATGCGCCGGGCTTTCAAAATCTAGCTTCTTGGCAGGAGAGATAACAGCCAACATAACAATACCTATTTAGTTAAATCACAAGGAGCTCTATTGTACTGATTGCAACAATGCCAGCAACTATTTAAGTCATCTCAAGGGTAATTTAATCATTATTATCCTGCTGCTCGGAGGCTATTTTAAATCAATAATGTGACAAAAATAACGCTTTGGCCATAAAGCCACATAGATCACCAACAATAGTAACTATTTTGCCGCTAAGTTCTAGGGTTATCGATTATTACATGCTATATCTTATATAAGCTTCTTGATTAAAAGATAGATAAAATAAGCAATTAGTCGTCAGTATCAACACCAAAAGGACGTTGATACCAATACCATAAATTTAACAGTAACTTCTTTTATCATAAGTATTTAGCGGTTATTAGGATTAGGAGCATCAAATGAACAAACTCGAACAACTAAAAGCAATGACTTCTGTCGTTGCCGATACTGGTGATATTGAAGCGATCAAGCTGTACCAGCCGCAAGATGCAACAACTAACCCGTCACTGATCCTAAAAGCTGCTCAACTGCCGCAATATAGCGAATTAGTTAAAAATGCGATCGCCCAAGCCAAAACTCAATCTGGCGATCAGCAGCAACAGTTATCTTATGCTTGTGATCATTTAGCAGTGGCGATTGGCAAAGAAATTTTAGCCATTGTTCCTGGGCGTATTTCGACCGAAGTTGATGCGAGATTATCTTTCGATAAAGAGGCCTCAGTGGCCAAAGCGCTGGAATTAGTCGCGATGTACCAGGAAGTCGGGGTCGATAAGAGTCGTATTTTAATTAAACTCGCCTCAACGTGGGAAGGCATTTGCGCGGCGCGAGAACTAGAACAGCAAGGCATTAACTGTAATCTAACTTTGTTATTTAGCTTTGCCCAAGCCAAAGCTTGTGCAGAAGCTGGGGTATTTTTGATTTCACCGTTTGTTGGCCGTATTCTTGATTGGTATAAAGCAAACTCTGGTCAATCACAATATTGTGCTAGTGAAGATCCTGGGGTTATTTCGGTTACCGAAATTTACGAATATTACAAGCAGCACGATTACAATACTGTTGTTATGGGTGCTAGCTTTAGAAATACTGGTGAGATTATCGAATTGGCAGGTTGTGACAAGCTAACGATCAGCCCCGCATTGCTCGAAGAACTGTCGAATATGTCAGGCCAAGTTATCAGAAAGCTAAACCCTGAACACAGTGTATTGCCACGTCCACAACAATTAACCGAATCGATGTTCCGCTGGCAGTTTAACGAGGATCCGATGGCAGTGGCTAAACTTGCTGAAGGTATTCGTAATTTTGCCATAGATCAAGACAAGCTTGAGCACATGTTATTGGAAATGTGGTAAACATCAGCATCAAAAAGCAGCACTTTAGTGCTGTTTTTGATTAAATAACGAACTTATTGTTGATTAAACGACTCTGGCTATGTTATCTATAACTTAGGACGCAGCCAAAGGAGTAAGACCATGGATAGGTTAGAATTTTCAGCGAACTATGATCAACCAGCCAAACGAGGACGCCCAAAGGGCAGCAAGAAAAAGAAATGGCGTGAAATTGAATTAATTCAAGATCGCCAACGACTTGCAAAAGAGCTTTCCGACCTCGATTATGGGCATGAATATAATGTTGAGGAGTTGGATTTAGATTTTTAAATTTAGCTTTACCCCATAATGTTCAGCCTCAAAATAAAGCGCCAATCCGGCGCTTTATTTATACTATCCCCAGAAAAAAAAGTACAATAGGGCTATTTGCAATAGGCCGATCACATGCAGTCATTCCTTTCAACCATAGATCCAAGTTGGCAACCCTTCTTTGAGTCTCAGTTAACACAACCAAAGATAGTACAGCTGTTTGAGTATCTAGCGCAGCAACAAGCACAAGGCATTACTATTTATCCGCCTCAATCGTTGTGGTTCCGAGCCTTTGAATTACCCATCGAACAAATAAAATTAACTATTATTGGCCAAGATCCTTACTTCAACCCAAATCAGGCAATGGGATTATCTTTTAGTGTGCCTGCAAGTGAAAAAATTCCACCAAGCTTAAGGAACATCTTTAAAGAGCTGACTTCAGACCTTGGGCAACCTGCAGCAAGTCACGGTGATTTAAGTCGCTGGGCTAACGAGGAGGGAATTTTTTTGCTTAACGCTTCACTAACGGTTGAGGCGGGAAACGCAGGCAGTCACCTAAAACAAGGCTGGCAGCAATTAACCTTGGCCGCACTAGATTTTATCAATCAGCAATGTCAGCACACAGTATTTTTAGCCTGGGGAGCTTTTGCTCACAAGTGCTGTAACAATATTGACCTGCAGCGCCATCAGGTGATCAAAACATCTCATCCTAGCCCACTTGGGGCCTACAAAGTAATGAAAACAGCACCAGCATTTTTAGGATCTAATTGTTTTAGTCAAGCTAACGATTACCTAATCGCACACGACAAGCAACCTATTTCTTGGGTAATTGACTAAGCAATTTATTTAAATATTTAACAGGAATGGCATAAGTTATCGCACTGGGATTTGATAACACACTCTCTTTCGACTGTTTGACAAAAACTTTGTTTATTATGCCATAAACCTGACCTGTGCGAGGGTCGTACATCGGGCTACCGCTGTTACCAGGATAAGCAGTCGCATCAAGTTGGTAAACCATGTAAGGATTGCGTAAGCGTTTTAGGCTGGCTAAATTTAACTGTTTGGCTGATGCTGCTGGAATAGCAATAGGGGTTATGCTTGCTACTATGCCGGTATGAGTCACTGGGTATAAACCTAAAACAGCACCAATTGGAAAACCAGTAAATGCAATATCACGTCCTTCACCGATTAACTTGCTGTTGCCAAGTCTAAAAGTAGGTAAAGCACTACCTGATATTTTAAGAACCGCCAGATCATGCAGCTTTGACGAAGCTATCACCTGAGCATGACGATATTCAGGTTTATTCCCCGTTCCCACAAAAACAACTAAACGTTCACGGCCAGTACTATCGAGAGAATCAGGTATTACATGTTTGTTTGTCACAATATGGCGGCCATTTAAAATAGCAAAACCGGTGCCTCGTAGTTTTAAGCGCGGAGATCTTGTCGGATGATAAGTACCGATACCAACAATCGCAGGTTTAATTTTAGCAATTGTTTTCACCAGCTCACCGCTCGCAAAAACACTGGGCGACCACACCATTACAACAACAAAAAATATACCTCTCATCCTGATCAATAGTTTTTCGATTGCTGCCATTGTTGTCTCCAGAATAAATAATGAAAAAATCATAGAATGTGACTACTATTTAAGTACAGTAATTATAGAAGAGATCCTCAGGATGAGTATTTTTTTCCACCAATTGGTTACCCAAACAGCCAAAAAAACACCTGACAATATCGCGATTGTTTTTCAACAACAACAGCTAACCTATCAACAGCTTGCCCAAGAAATTCTCAGAGTTGCCGGTAAATACAAAGCGCTCAATGTAAAACGCTACGATCGCATTGCGACTTTTTTACCTAAATGCCCAGAAGCTGTCACCTCGTTATTTGCTGCCAGTATGATTAACGCTGTCTTTGTCCCGATCAACCCTGTGTTAAAACCACAACAGGTAAAACACATCCTGACCGATTGCAATGTCAAAGTTCTGATCACCAACAGCGCGCGCGCCAAGCAGTTACTTGAAGTATTGCCACAGTGCCAAGATTTAATCGAACTTATCATTATCGACCCCAAGCCAATTCCACTGCATACGGTTAATCTTAAGGTACACCAATGGAACAGCCCAGATCCAGTAGCGCAGCTGCCAAATCTTGCCAATGCCACCGATGGTGATATGGCCGCCATTTTATATACCTCAGGCAGCACAGGTGCAGCAAAAGGGGTTGTATTATCACACCGTAACCTTATTTGTGGCGCGCAAAGTGTCGCCAGCTACCTTAACAATACCGCTCATGATAAGATTTTAGCCTTGCTGCCACTTAGTTTTGACTATGGCCTTAGCCAATTGACTACAGCCTTTAGCGTCGGCGCGCAATGTGTATTAATGGACTATTTGTTGCCCGGCGATGTTATTAAAGCCATTAGCAAGCACCAAATTACCGGCCTAGCGGCCGTTCCCCCCTTATGGGCACAGCTAGTCAAACTCGACTGGCCTGATCATGCTAGGCAGTCATTACGTTACTTCACCAATACTGGCGGTGCGATGCCTGAATCGGTTTTGATAAAAATTCGCGCCATCTTTAATCAAGCGACTCCTTATTTAATGTACGGTCTCACCGAAGCATTTCGCTCGAGTTACTTACCGCCAGAATTTGTCGATAGTCATCCAACATCAATGGGCAAAGCAGTTCCAAATGCTGAGCTGCTTGTTATTACTAGTGATGGCCGAATCGCTGACGATAATGAACCGGGAGAATTAGTTCACCGTGGACCGCTCGTTAGCTTGGGTTACTGGAATGCTCCTGAAAAAACAGCGCAACGCTTTAAGCCATTTAATCAATCTTTATCTGAACTGTGCCTAACCGATATTGCAGTATATTCCGGTGATTGGGTTCGTCGAGATACTCAAGGTTTTTTATATTTTATTGGCCGTAAAGACGAAATGATCAAATCATCTGGTTACCGAATAAGTCCAGCTGAAATCGAAGAAGTGATTTATCAATTAGCCGATGTTGTAGTAGCAGCAGTGATTGGAGTACCGCATCCAGAGTTAGGCCAAGCTGTTGTAGTGATTTATCAAAGTAAAGATCCTGAAAAATCATTAACCTCAGAGCTCACTCGCCACTGTAGAAAAGAGTTAGCCAATTACATGCAGCCCTTACATTATGTCTCGCGAGATACGATGCCACACAACGCTAATGGCAAGATAGATAAAACGGTCTTAACAGCCCAGCTACAGAACTTATTCAAGGAATGAAAATAATGTCAAAACCAGTACCAATTCATGCCCCAATGAACCAATTTAAAAGTGCTGGGGGGCAATTGATGTTAGGGCGTTTTACTATGCGAGATATCGCAAACATGGTAGGACAAACGCCATTTTATGCATATGATCGAGACGTCATAAACAAAACGGTCACTCAATTACGACAAGCGTTACCCGCTGCAATAGAGCTACACTACGCGATTAAAGCGAACCCCTATCAGCCAGTCATCAATCACATGGCTTCATTAGTTGATGGCTTTGATGTCGCTTCCGGCGGCGAAATGCTCCAAGCACTGCAAACATCAATGCACCCCGACAATATTAGTTTTGCTGGCCCCGGAAAAACCGACCGCGAACTGATTAGTGCGATAACGGTAGGTGTGACCCTAAATGTTGAATCGCCATCTGAGCTAACCCGCATAGAAACATTAAGCCAACAGCTTAATATCAACGCTAATGTCGCATTACGGGTAAACCCAGCGTTTGAATTAAAATCGTCAGGCATGCAAATGACCGGCGGTGCAAAACCTTTTGGCATCGACAGCGAGCAGGTTGCTGATTTAATCGTTAAGATCACAAAAAGTCAGCTTAATTTTATTGGTTTGCATATTTTTAGTGGCTCACAAAATTTAAAACCCGAAGCATTAATCGAGGCCCATACTCAAACTTTTGCGTTGGCTAGCCAGCTGCTTGATCAGGCAGGAGCTCAGGCCGTTAGCATTAACATTGGTGGTGGTTTTGGCATTCCATATTTTCCGGGTGAATGTCATTTACCATTAGGCCAAATTTGTGAAAATTTAGAACAATTGCTAAATCAGTATCAAGAGCAATTTTCCCAAACAAAAATAATCATGGAGTTTGGCCGCTATTTAGTCGGCTCGGCTGGGGTGTATGTTTGCGAAGTGATTGATATCAAACAGTCTAGAGATCAAACCTTTGTTGTTGCCAACGGTGGACTGCATCATCACCTGTCTAATTCAGGAAACTTTGGTCAGGTCATTCGAAAAAACTATCCGGTGGCTATTGCCAATAAATTATCGGGCCACGATCTTGCCACACATCCGGTGACCCTAGTTGGCCCACTGTGTACACCGCTCGACGTTTTGGCCAATAAAGTAAACTTACCTGTTATTGAAATAGCTGATCTGGTCGTTGTTTTTCAGTCAGGTGCTTATGGTGCGACTGCCAGCCCTCAACAGTTTTTAGGTCATCCTAGCCTTGCCGAAATATTAATCTAAAGCAAAAGTTATTAACTATAAAAGCATTATGCCAATAGGCCAACCAACCCAACAATTAGTTATATTCTCCGACAAGAATAAAACCCAATGATTAATATCATTGGGCTTTATTACAACCATCAATCAACAAATGTTTCTTTATACCAATTCCGTTAAATTAGTGGTCAATTTATTAGAGAGGAAAAACGGATGAGAACAAGGCATTTATTTACGTATGTAGCATTCTCCATAGATTTTCCCTAGGGATTGGAAATAACGCCATTATCATTTGTTTTAACCGCTAAGAATGAGCGCTAGCACGACGCGGTAACTTCATCATCTATTTAAGCCGTTAAATATATTCAGGCATTTGTCACAACAACTACCGCTGGCCAAAAATATCACGCAAAAAAAATGCCGCTCACCTTAATGAGCGGCATCCTTTGTCTTGTTGATGATAATTAAGATGCACTAGCTTGCTGGCGTAATAACCTCAACTGCTGTTTGAAGTGTTCAGGTACTTCATTGCCCAAATTTTTCAACAAAATTAACGCTTGCTTTTTTTCGGCCATTGCAATTAAGACTTCTGCTTTATGCAGAGTGAAAGCTATACCTTTAGGTTCGATACGAATGGCTTTTTCAAACTGACTTATCGCCTGCTGATATTTCTTCATCTTAAATAAGATAACCCCATAACTGTCGATGATTTGAGGATTACTTGGTCTGAGCTTAATCGCTTGCTCAATATAATTCAGGGCTTTTTGATATTGACCACCTTCTGACAGACTCCAGGCCAAATTATTCAAATAGGTTGGATTATTCGGTGACGCTGTTACCAACTCTTGATAAACCCCAATCGCTAACGGAGAGCTTTGCTCGATATATATACCGGCTAATAATGATTTTACTGATTGATTTAAAGGTTCGGTTGCTAAGTGCTCTTGAAGCACCGTTATTGCTGACTCTGTTTGCTGCAATTCAATATTGCTCTTTGCTAACAACAAGGTATAACGGGCTTTAGGTGACAAGCTATAAGCCTTTATTAATTCAGGGATCGCTTTCGAGTATTTCTGTTCTCGGTATAATAATTCACCTTCAATCGCCGAGACATAATTACTATTTTTATCATCTCTTTTATAGGTATTAAACAGCCGGCGAGCCGAGCCTAATTGCCCGTCTAACATCATCAAGTTAATTTTTAAGCCATTTAAATTGCTTAATTTGCCAAACTTTTTAGCGACGGCATCGACTAATCGCAAGCCATCATTGTAACGTCCTAGCTTTTCATAAAGAGAAATTTGCTTTAATAACGGTAATGGTGAATTAGGATTTCTTTGTGCCCACTCTCTAAATATATCTAATGCCAGCTCACTCTTTCGTGCAAATACCAACATATCACCATAACTACGCCAGTATTTTTCACTCAATTGTTTACGGGATTTAATTGACTGTAATAAATCAAGACCTTGCTGTAACTCACCATCAGCGGCATGAATCGTAGCCCGCTTAAGCAATAATGGTTCAGATTTAGGTGATTGCTCATAAGCAGTCCTGAATACTGTTTTATATTGCTCAATATCCTCAGTTTGTTTCAATATTATCCGAGCTTTAAATTGTAACGCTGTAAATTGCTGTGGGCTAATCACTAAAACTTGATTAGCATAATCGAGCGCCTTGTCGTAATCTTCTCGCACTAAGCTTAATTTTGTTAAGTTAAGTAAGGCATCGGAATTTTTGGGAAATTTATTGAGGTTAGCCAGTAAGACTTTTTCTGCCAACTTGTAATTTTTTTGATAGAAAGGAATGGCGCTAGCTATATTCCAGCCATAAGATTGCTCAGGAAATGTTTCTTTTAATTTATCGGCGATACTCTGTAGCTCATCAAAACGTTCAGCTTTGGCATAAGCCACTACCACCTGGGGTAATATTAGCTTAGTAAATTCAGGTACAAATAATGAGGCTGTTAAATCGTCAATGCCCTCGGCCATGCCCAGCTGCATTTTTAACGCACCGCGTTTGAGTATTAACGTTTCATTGTCTGGCAATGCGACTACAGCCTGTTCTACTAATTTCAATGCCGTAGAGTGATCTTGCGCTATCGTAAACTCATTGGCCGCTAATATATACAATAGAGCAATTTTTTTATCCGGAGTAGATAACTGCCCAGCTGATGCACGAGCGGCACTAACGTTACCTCGCTTAATATTATTGATTATTTGCATAATCTTTGGCCCAATCAAGCCAGAACTATATTTGCTAACACGTGATAAATGACGGTAGGAAGCTTCATTGTCTCCTTGGCGAAAAAACGCCATCCCCGCAATAACATTGGCCTGGGCATGACCAGAAACTGACTCTAAGGTTACTAATGCATGTTTAAGCGCCAACTCAATTTCATTATCCTGATAGGCTAACCGAGCCACAATCGCATTAACAACCGCCTGCTTTTCATTAATTTTTAATAATTTAGCCAGTTCTTCTTTGGCTCGAGTCTCATTTTTACTCTTTAACAAACTGTTAATCAGCAATAGGTTTATTTTGCTGGCACTAATATTGCTAACCTCTATATATTTATCGTAAGCGCCTACTGAACTAATATAATCGCCAACAGCATAAGATAAACTTGCGTATAACAAAATGGCTTCTTCCATCTCTGGCTGGTCGTCAAGCAACGCTTTAACTAATTGAGTCGCTTGCGCATAATCAGTATTAGCAGAGGCCGACATCACTTGCCCTAGTCTCGCGTATGCTGCGCCTTCGTTCAGATCATTAGCCAAACTAAACTCCGCTAATGCTTGCTCTCGCTTACCTTGAATCATTAAAGCCTGTCCGCGTAATACATAAGCAACGACCAGATCATCTGTCGATAAACCTGAAGTTAGCAATGGCAAAGCGAGCAGTTGTTTATATTTGTTTTGCTTGTACAACACCATAGCTAACGGCAGTATCGACTCGTTATGCATTAAATCATCACGTAACGAACGCTCTAACTCTTTTTCTGCTGCCGGGTATTGTTTATTTTCCAAATACAGTTTTCCCAATTCCAATCTAACTTTGGCGTCATTTGGGTCTTGACGTATCGAGTTTTTATACTCAATGATCGCGGCGCTACTTTCGCCCTTCGACTGATGGTCTTGTGCTAATTCAAAATATTGCTGACCAGTTTTATCACCAGTACAACCGCCAAGCATCAAACTGGCAACGAGCAGTGCCAAAGGGAACCTTTTATCTTTTAACATAATGTTTGCATCCTTTATCCTTGGATAAGTGTATTTTGCGTATAGCGCTCAACTTCATTACGCCATTGGGCACTAGAAAATGTATGATTAGCCGCTTCAATCATTAGCTGACTAGTCATTTTCTGTGACATTAATTGTGACCACTGCTGATCATCTCGTACTAACTTAGAAAATTCTTTTGCCACTAAATCTTGGCCACTTAATATCAGGTGAACCTGACCATTGAATTTACTTAGCCCTTGGCGCATGTAGTGGACAAAATTATCCTTATTAAACGCTGGACTAACTGATGTTTCGGCAGACGAGTCGCAGCTTACTCCAGATGAATAAATCCCTTTAACAGCGCTATAAATTCCCGTTGTGGCTGCTGAAAGGTTAAAACGACCGGAAATTAATTTACGCCAAAAATCTTTTGCAAATAGCCGTTCAAGGTAATAATACTTCAGCATAGCCTTCGCCTTAGTATTAGGCTGCTCAACCCAAGGATTGGCAATAATAATTTGATTAATGACAGGAGATTGGTTTTGGCTTAAATAGAGCAGAATAGCCGAAGCTGCATCGCATAATCCCCACAGGGCTATATGTTTTAATGCAGGGCACTGAGCCTGAAAATGCGCGCTTGCTGCTTCTATATCTTGCGGTGCGGTTAAAAAGCTACTGAGCTCACCATCACTATCGCCAAGCCCTGCATATTCAAAACGAAAAACTGCAATACCATGTTCAGCCAAGCATCGAGCAAGCAACACAAACTGGCGATGACTACCAACTCGTGTTTGCGGACCGCCAACAACGATGATAACGCCCTGCTGTGCAGGCTCAATACTATGAGCCTGATGTACAACACCGGTAAGCCAGTGTTGATGGCTTTTGAACACTGCTGTGCACTCAGTCATTTAAACTCCCTAATAAATAGTTGATACTAAAATTAGTAAGTTCTTCGACTTGGGTTATTTCTTGAGTCTGCCAAAAGCTATCACCATTAATAAAGCAGCTGCTAACGTTATTATGCAACTGCCACTGCGCAATAGTTTTTTGACTAATAGGTTTAATTTTTTGAGTTGGTGGTAGACCAATTTCAACCCATGCTAGCTTTAAATCCACAGGTAACTGAGTAAGGTGCATAAGATTTAATTGTGCGATAGCCTCGCTTAACGAGTGGTTTAAGTTATAACCAGCAATTTCAATCGAGCCATTTTCGGCTAACTCTTGTTGCAGGTCAGCCATGGTCAGCTTAGCCTGAGTATTCATCATATCCGCCGCTAGGCGCAGTCGCATAAATTGGGTAATAAACTGCTGCCCATTCAAGACTGGCTGCCACAACATTAATGATTGCGGTGTATTTACAGCCTGGGACTGTTGCATGCAATAGTCTAACGCTAACAGTGCCCCGGTTCTCAAGCCAACAAATTGAATATCAACGTCTGGATCTTGACGTTTTAGTTCTTGATAAAGATCCTTAATATTTTGTTGCCAAATGGCCCAGCTAGCTGCACAAAAATCACCCTCGCTATCGCCGGTACCAAACAAATCAATTAAACTGACACGGATATTATAAGTCGCTGCTTGGCGCCCAAAATCGGCCAACATTTTTCGACTTTTATTGGCTTCTTCAGCAAAAGGTGGAACAACAATGACATTCAAGCGAATGCTGTGTTCAATATCAGGGATAAATTGCGTGATTAACAGCTTGCCAGCATCGGTATTTAAAAAAAACAGCTGGGGCTTGATTAACATTTTAGTTCGACAAAGGATGTTAATGAGCCAATCGTTTCAAAAACGTCAGCACTTATTTCATCATCGTCAATGATAAAGCCATAGCTTTCCTCTAGCTGGGTAATGACAGTAACAACCGCCATTGAGTCGAACTCGGCGATCGCGCCAATTAATGGCGTTGTATCATCCCAATCACTGATATCATCAACCTGAAGGCATTGCTGTAGAAGCACCATGATGTCGTTTAGCATATAATTCCTTTTATTGTTAGTTACACATGATGAGACAAAACTAATAGGCCCTGTGACAACAAGAGCCTGATTTAGAATGTCCCTTTCTAAATTTATAATTATATTATGAGTGACACTGAGCTGAGCGCCATCATCCTTTTACCGTAATTCAATACTACGAGCGCCCCTATAGTACTAATATTGCTTTTATCGAGATGCTTAGGCTGTTAGATGAGTAGAAATTTAGGCTATTGGGTGACTGGGTGATACAAATCGAGTAGGGTGAGGCATTGCTGCCTCATCCCTCTCACAGAACCGTACGTACGGGCCTCGTATACGGCTCCTGCATACTTCACATCACCATGATTAGTGGCACAGTATTAATATCTA
>Ga0105359_10002658_pt1 | contig 14738 bp, 12 predicted proteins | sample GOMGulsemesocosm_6_FD_83659 | JGI IMG/M metagenome (GOLD analysis project Ga0105359, IMG submission 83659) | Methane-oxidizing microbial communities from mesocosms in the Gulf of Mexico - GOM8C Gulf of Mexico | ecosystem: Environmental > Aquatic > Marine > Cold seeps | place: Gulf of Mexico... | reverse complement strand
TATAGATTTAGGCTTTACTAAGACTGAAATTGGCGTGATCGCAAAGACATCATCATTAATTGCGATGACAATAGGATTGGCAGTTGGTGGTATCGTCATGATAAAACTGAGTATAAACCGTGCCCTTTGGTTGTTTGGTTTTGTACAAATTATAAGTATTTTGGGATTTGCTGCTTTAGCTGAAATTGGGCATAACAATTACGCTTTGGGTTTAGCTATGGGGTTTGAATATTTGGGTGTTGGTTTAGGTACAGCCGCTTTTACTGCCTTTATAGCTAAAACTACTAACCCTACCTTTGCAGCAACTCAATTTGCCTTGTTTACTGCTTTAACGGCTCTACCTAGAACATTTGCCAACGCATCAACAGGATTTATAGTTGAACAACTGGGTTGGACAACTTTCTTTTTTCTATGCACAATCCTAGCAGTACCTGGAATGTTAATGTTACTTAAAATAGCGCCTTGGAACGAAGATAAAAACAATGCATAAGTAAATTAAGTTGATAACCTAACCTCGATTGAGATTAAATAAATAATTTGAAATAGCACTTTGAAGCTTTTTAACCTATGATATTGATATCATACTAATAAAATATAAACTCAATGATAAGACTGTTTTTCCTACTTCCTGTTATTATGTGCGCTGTTTGGTGGTATTACCTCAGCAGCAAAGGCCTTGCTGTTAAAGATGGTGTTAGAGGGTTTGTTTATATATTAACGTTTAACAGCGCTATTATCGGCTTTTTTGTCATGATGATATTTGTTACTCACTGACTCGAATAATGAAAATTAACGCACTAATAAACTAGCCTGATGTTAGACAAATTCTTTGCCATAAATTAGTCACTTTCTCTCGAACTTTTTGATACCTTACTTGTTCACATAAAGCGTAACCTGATAATTGTTTAACTTTATTGCGAGCAAAAATAGGGACACTTATACCCGTTAAGAACCGACAACACGTATCAATTGAGAGCGGTTGACTAACTTTAGCGGATAAATGTTTAATTAATTCGTTCGAGGCATTAATAATTCGCTCATCATCAGGCATATCAATATTAATTGAATAACTTAACTTTGCCACATTCCCATTGCATACAGAACAGTGACCACACTTACTTGGCACATTTTCATCATCAAAATAACTTGATAAGTTAAAGCTCAAGCAAGAATCAAGTTCGAAAAAACGCACTAAAGCGCCAATACGCTTTATTTCCTTATACTCTTTATCAATGAAGTATTGGTGTAAGTTTATCGCTAAATGAGGATCTGCTAGCGCGGTTAAATTAACCTCAAACACTTCAGTCATTTTTTTAGTTTCTAATTCAATCAGTGCTTGCTCTTGTAAATACTCCAATGCCGCAATGACACGACTTCTATCACCACCAACATCATTGAGCAAGGTATCAAAATTTAGACTTCCCCAGATTTTCTTAAATTGTGTGTGCTCAAAGATACTAGACAGAAACGCTTGTCTTTGTTGATTAAAGCCTGCCAAAATATCTTCTTTGCTCTGTAACAATTTGAGTTTAAAGTCAGCAAAATAAGCGTACTTCGGTTCGATAACCCCTAATAACTCAAGTTGTACCAGTAGCGTTTTCAAGGGCAATTGTCGAATATTGCACGCATTAGACAAAGAGAGTATTTGCAACTCCCAGTTACCACTTTGCTGTTCATTTTTAATATTACTTAATAAGTATTCAATACCGCTCAGTTCAGGGGTATCACCAAATACAAAGTTTTCAACAGTATTTAATCCGTCCAAATTAGCTAAAGTAATACAATTGGCGGTTACACCATCGCGCCCTGCTCTGCCAATTTCCTGGCTGTAATTCTCAATCGATTTAGGCAAGTCATAATGAATAACGAAACGAATATCGGCTTTATCTATACCCATACCAAAAGCGATAGTAGCAACAATGACCTGAACTTTACCTGACATAAATTCAGCTTGAATGTGTTGTCGCTTATCACTATCAAATCCCGCATGATACGCGCAGGCACTTATACCATGTTTAATTAAGGAATCAGCCACATACTCGGCTGTGTGCTGCAAAGTAACATAAACTATGCCACTTCCAGCTTGCGTCTTTATAACAGAGCTTAATTGTTGGTTCTTTTGCTTTGTTGAAACAGCAACTACAGATAGATCTAAGTTTTGACGATAAAAACCTGTTTGAATAATATGGTCAGATTCAATGGCAAACTTCATTGCCATATCTTCCTTTACTTGTTTAGTTGCCGTAGCGGTCAATAACAGTACCAGTGGAATATTAAGCTCTTGTCTATAATTAGGTAACTTTAAATAATCAGGACGAAAATTATGCCCCCATTCAGAAATACAATGAGCTTCATCAACCACTAACATAGACACAGCAATAGATTGAATAAACTGCCTAAAACGTTCATTTTTAAAACGCTCTACCGAGACCATTAAGATCTTAATATCGCCACTTTTTACGCGTGCCATTACTTCTTGGCTTTGATTACCTTTTAAAGTGGAGTCGATGCTGGCAGCAGCAATACCCTTGCTCGCTAGAAAATTAAGTTGGTCTTTTATTAATGCTAATAAAGGAGAAACAACTAAAGTTAAATGAGGCAAATGTAGCGCCGTTAGTTGATAACAGAGTGATTTTCCGGATCCTGTGGGGAATATGGCAAGGGACGATTTTCCAGAGATCAATTGTTCAATGGTCTGCTCTTGTCCTTGACGGAAGTTATTGAAGCCAAAATTTTGTTGTAGAGAGCTATGTAAATTCAATTTATTTTCTGTATTAGTAAAACATCTTCGTTTAATAATACAGCTTTAACGTCAATAATAAAAAGGAGAAATAGAGGCTGATATCGAGCGATAGTATTTTACTGCAGTGAAGAGCACCTTTTGAGTGCCTTTTTCACCAATATCAGTTCAATCGACTTAGCGCTGTTTACCTATTTTCACTAAGGGGCAGTCGATATAAAAATATAAAGGGCCCTGTTACTAACAAAATGACGGTTACTTGGATATAAATATTGTTCAACATAAAACATGACCAAGCAACAGATAATACCATAGTACTTAACGCGATACACTTGGCCTTAAGGGGAATCGTTCGATGCTCTTGCCAGTCAGTGATCATTGGGCCAAAAACTTTATTAGATAATAATTTTTTGTGTAATCTAGGTGAAGACTTTGCAAAACAACTCGCGGCAACTAATAAGAAAGGTGTGGTAGGCAATACGGGTAAAGCTGCCCCTAAAATGGCTAAACCAACAAACAAACAACCGATAAATTTTAATAGCATAAAATTCCTTTTAAAGTTCAATCACTGCTTACTTTATTATACGATAAAAAAGAAAAAGCGCTTGTTTAAATGCGCTTTAATCGACTAAACGTACAGAAACCAAGCTAATTTTTAATGAAAAACTACTTTTGTATTTCTAATTTTTTCAAAAGCGCTACAATCAATTGATACTAATTTGTGACAAAAATTAAAGGTTAAACATGACCCCAATACTTAATATGCAAACGTTAAACGCGCAATCAAAGGGCACCCCACTTGTTATTTTACCTAGTGGTGAATATCAAGATTGGTTAACAATACAAGAGCCAAATATAAAAAATTGGCTCAAACAAACAAGCTACCATGGGAAAGGGTTGAGCTTATTACCGAATGTCGAAGGTGAATTAAGTGCCGCTTTATTCGTTTGTGATAATTTAAATCATTACTTCTCTTGCGGTGATTTAATCAGTTTATTACCCATGGGGCAATACCTGTTACAGGCAGAAAGTCAGTACCATGATGCAATCTGTTTTTCTTGGTTAATGGGTAGTTATCAATTTAATCGATATGTTAACAACGAACAGTCATTTCCTACATTATCGATAGGCGAGCAAAGTGTTGTTGATAAAGCCTATATGTATGCTCAGGCGACAGCACTTACACGAGATTTAATTAATACACCTGCAGCAGATATGATGCCTAAAAACTTAGGCGATACTGCACTAGCGTTAGCGAAGCAATTTAATGCGAAAGTTAATCAAATCATTGGTGATGATTTACTTAAAGAGAATTATCCAACAATCCACGCGGTAGGTAGAGCAAGTGTTCATCAACCGCGTTTAATTGATTTAACTTGGGGGGATAAAGCTCACCCTAAAATTACTTTAGTCGGTAAAGGGGTTTGTTTTGATAGTGGAGGATTAGATTTAAAGCCTGCTGCAGGTATGCGCAACATGAAAAAAGACATGGGCGGCTCGGCTCATGTACTTGGTTTAGCACAGTTAATTATGTCTCATAAACTGCCTATTAATTTGCGAGTACTTATTCCTGCTGTTGAAAATGCGGTATCAAGTAATGCACTACGTCCCGGCGATGTTATTACTACCCGTAAAGGCATAACCGTAGAGATAGATAATACTGATGCTGAAGGGCGGTTAGTATTATGTGATGCTTTGGCAGAAGCAGAAAATGATCAGCCAGAACTATTGATAGATTTTGCCACTTTAACGGGTGCAATGCGAGTGGCGTTAGGTACGGAATTACCTGGATTTTTCTCAACCTCTGATGAAGTAGCTAGTGGTATTGGTAAAGCAGGTGAGAAAATAAACGATCCTGTCTGGCGCATGCCCATTTATACACCCTATCGTGATATGCTGAAAAGCCAAGTTGCCGACATGACAAATTGTGCAACTGCCCCTTTTGGTGGCGCAATTACCGCCGCTTTATATTTACAAGAATTCGTTAAAGATGATATTGATTGGGTACACTTTGACGTAATGGCATTTAACGTTCGAAAATTATCTGGCCGACCGACGGGTGGTGAAGCCTTTGGAATTCGGGCTGTATTTGATTACTTAAAAAATAGGTACTGCCGTTAGTCACTTTAGTTAAAAGCAAAATCTATTGGAGCTGAGCAAGGTGAAATTAACGTTACCTTGCTCAAGAAACTCCTAACACAATTAACCTGAAGTCATGGCTAATATAAGCTTAATATCTAGCTTATCTTGATATTTGACCATACTCGGCTCTTTACTAGTACGTGCCAAAACAGCCATTCTATCAGCTAACTCATTGCCTTCGATATTAGCGTGACCTTTAACATGTGTGATAGTCAAATTTGACTTGTTTTTCTCATATAGATCGAATCCCTTTTTAACAAGTTCAAGGTTTTTAACCTCTTCGCCTTTACCACGGGTCCAGCCTTTATTTTTCCAACCTTTAGCCCACTTAGTTATGCAATCGATTGAATATTTTGAATCGGATAAGACTTGGACGTGTACGCCCTTAGTCATAAAAGGCTCGGCAAATTTAAATGCTTCAATTAAGCCGTTTAACTCTGCGGTATTATTTGTCCCATTGGCTTCAAATAGTCCGTACCAAAGCTCACTTAATACCTTGCTTTGATATATTGCAATACCGGTGCCCGATTTACCTGGATTTGGCGAACAAGCTCCGTCGCAATAAATTTGTATTTCAGCGTGTCTCGATGGAGATGGGGCTGAACTAGGCACTTTATTTGAAGTTACTTTAGCTGCAGGACCTACTTTATTTGTCGATTTTTTAGTTAACGAACGCTTCATTAGCGCTTTTGTATAGGTTGATGCAAAAGCTTGTTGAGCTTCTTGATCTGAGGTGAACCCCATATATTGTGCATCAGAACGACCATCAATGTTTGCTTTAACTTCAGGCCAAGAGGTAAACACTCCTGTTTTAGCCCCTTTCCAAATAACATAATATTTTTTGCTCATGACTCTATTAATAGCTCTATCGGTTAATTATCACCACGTATAATAAATCGCTTTTATAGATCAGCCAAGATAATTTTATAACTATTGTTTCCGATCTTTACAAACTCCAAAAAACAACCTTTTCTGCCAAACTATTACTTTCTTGATTTTGTTTTCGCTTGATTTTATTCAATAAACTTGCAAATAGAGCTGAACCTTTTATCGGGTCAAGTATAGGGTTATCTATAAGCATATAACTTGAGGTTAATCCCTGCTCTATCGCCTGAACTAAATACCGTAGCGCATCTTTTTCGTTGTTAATATGGGCATAGAGTATTGCAAGGTTATAACTATGTTTTGATTCTTCAGAGCCTGAATTTAGCACTGACTTTAACAGAATAATTAAATCGTTCACTTGGTCGGCTTTATCCTGCCCGCTTAACACTATAGATAAGATATGAATGGTAGATAAATCACTACTGGATTTATTTTTGGCTAACTTTTGGTACAAATCTTTGGCGGGCTCTATTTGACTTGAAAACAAATAAGTCTCTGCTAAACCTGACATTAACAACGGGTGTTTTTTATAGATACTCAAAGCACTTGTGTATATTTTTTTTGCGCTGTCATATTGTTTTTGTTCTATACTAAGTTGACCCAAATGATAGGTCGCCAATAAATAATCGGGTTGCAATTCAATCGCTTTTTCGTACCATAGTTTAGCAAGTCTAAATCTTCCTAACCTTTGTAAGGTTTGACCTGCATGTACCATAGAGACAACATGATTAGGACTTAACATCAGCGCTTTTTCAATTTGATTGAGTGCTCGTTCTAATTTTGCTTGCTCACTGTATATAAAACCCAAATTAGAAACCGTATCTATATTATTAGGTGAAATCGACAAGGCTTTAATATAGGCATCTACGCTTTTAGACAACCAGCCAGAAACGTAATAGGCTGTGCCCAATGCTTTATAAGACTCAGCAGATTGTCCACCATGTGCTATCGATAGATAGGCATAATCTATCGCCTGAGTTTTATCTTTGTCTGTACCTTCAAATTGAAATACTTGCTGACTATAGGCTTGACTGACACCTGCGTAGGCAAGTGCGTATTTACCGTCTTTATCAATCGACTTAAGAAAAAAATCGATTGCAATGTTATTATCTATTTTTCGATATCGTTTATAGTAACTTAAGCCTTTCCTGTAGAACTCCCTTGCTAATATCTCATCATCTGAGTAAATCACTTGTGCTTTTGATTGTTGCAACGATTTTGTTTCTATTGAGTGAGAAGACGTTAGATATGACTGCCAACCAAACAAAATTGAGAGCATAAAAAATACAGCTAAACCGATTTTAGAAACTTTTTTCCATAATCCTGATAAAGGCAATACCGCAAGATTAGGGTATAAATCATTGACGGTTAAATCCAGCATTACCGCAGGAGGACGAGCAACAACACATTCACATTTTACTTTTGGGAGCAATCGATAACCGCGCCCTCTAACGGCCTCAATATAACGAGGAGCAGTAGCGTCATCACCAAGCGATTTCCTTAATAACTTGACCCGCTGTTTTAATGTCTCATCACCTATGACTCTATCGGGCCATACTTTTTCCATTAATTCTTGCTGACTGAGTAAACTTGGAGAAGAGTCAACTAAAGCCACTAATAAATCGTAGCTTAATTTTGGCAATGGGATCACTTCAATGTCACGAAATAACATACCTCGTTGAACATCTAAAATTAAGTCATTAAACAAATAACGTGTCACACTTTTTCTATTAGTCATACTCTACACAACTATCCTGTACACCCATATCAAACATTCATTTAGGTTTAACTAGAGGTATTTTTCGTTTGGCGTGCTTTAGCAAGCTTTTCCTACTTTACCTGACATTCACCGAACTGCAAAGCGAGCTTCACCCTTTCACTAAAGCTTCACTAAATCATTATAAGGCCTTCACCTTTGCTTCAAGTATCTATTTTTAAAAGGGCTAGTATGAATCTGTTCAAGTTTATTTGAACTTTGATTGCGGTTCTAATAATTAATAGAAATTAGCAATTCCAGTAGTTAATAAAAATATAAACCTTAAAAAAGGTATTCAAAATGACAATATCACTGACTAGTGAAGATGAGTTAATCAAAGAAAGCAATCCCAGTTATGATGAACTCTGGGGACATCCAAAACCTTTGTGGATGTTATTTATGGCTGAATTTTGGGAGCGCTTTGCCTTTTATGGCATCAGATGGGCGTTAACATTATACATTGTCGCACAGTTTTTTAATGGCGAGGCTTCAGGGCAGTCATTCGCATCCAATACCTATGGGGCTTATTTAGCTTTGGTATATGCAAGTGCTATTTTTGGTGGTTATGTGGCAGATAAAATTATCGGCTCTCAACACTCGATACTCGTTGGCGCGTTAATCATGGGGGCAGGATTTTTTATGATCATGTTGCCAGACCAAAATATGTTTATGGTTGGCTTAGCAACAGTCATTGTTGGTAACGGCTTATTTAAGCCCAACATTTCAAATTTAGTCGGTAAAATATACTCCGAAGGTGATCCAAGAAGGGATAGAGGCTTTAGTATTTTTTATATGGGTATTAATGCAGGTGCTATGGTTTCTCCTATTATCACACAATGGCTGGCTAGCACGTTAACTGATACTCCTATGATGGATAATTATAAAGTTGTATTTGCTGCTGCAGGTATTGGCATGTTGATTAGTTATGTTTGGTTTTATATTGGTCGTAGCCAATTACGTGGCATTGGCAGCGTAAAGAAGTCACCCGCCAGAACTAAAAATTTACTTTATGTTATTGGTGGTGCAATTTTATCAATCGCTCCTGTTTATTTACTAATGGCCTATGCAGGCGCCCAAATAATTGCTTGGATTCTATTCGTATTATTTATCGGCTTAGCATTTATTTTGCTTAAGGGAGCAAGAAAAGAAGGGAGAATAGCTTTAGATAAAGTTATCGCCTGCTTAATTATGTGCGGATTTAACGTGATATTTTTCATGTTTTTCGAACAAGCGGGAAGCTCATTTACCTTTTTGGCTCAAAATATTGTTGATCGAAATATCACCGAAGCAGTGGAGTTTAAAATTGCCTGGTTTCAGTCAGTAAATTCAGTCGCAATATTACTGTTAGCTCCCATTGTCACCATTACTTGGCTTGCATTAGCGAAACGTAAAATAGAACCAAGTATTCCTAGAAAATTTGCTTTAGGGTTATTAGGTACGGGCTTGGGTTTCTTGGTATTGGTTTACGCATTAGAGAATTTGCTTGATGGTAATAATATGATCCCATTATGGCCATTAGCTGCATGTTATGTATTGCATACCATAGGTGAGCTATGTCTATCGCCAATTGGTTTATCTATGATCAGTAAATTGGTGCCCGCTTCAATGGCAGGTTTTGCTTTTGGAGGTTGGTTTTTAAGTACAGCCATTGGTAATAATTTTTCCGGTATTTTAGCTGGCAATATGAGTGGCGAGTTGGGTATGACGGTAACTTCTGCGCTTTCCGGTTTTAATTTCAGCTTTTGGCTGTTAACGGGCGCTGGCGTATTTCTCTTTCTGGTCGCCCCTTTAATTAACAAATTAATGCACGGAGTTAAATAATAATAAAATTGAGCAAATGATTCTGTATTTGTTATAGGATCATTTGCCAATACCCAGTATCTACCCACCGATTTAACTTAAATCCAATTTCTTTGAATTCAGCAACTTGCTTCATTCCTAATTTTTCATGTAGAGCAATACTCGCAGAATTTGGTAGAGAAATACCGGCTAGAACAGCATGAACTCTTTTGGGACTGTTCGTTAACTCATTAATTAACTGTTTATAAAGACGTGTTCCCCAGCCCTTTGCTTGCATATCCGCCTTGAGATAAACGGTTATTTCGACAGAGTACTGATAAGACGTTCTTTCTTTCCAAGGTGTTGCGTAAGCATAACCAATAATCTGCTGCCCTAATTCTGCGACTAACCAAGGCAATGAAGTTGATGCATGATTTTGGATTCTAGATACCATTTCTGCAGCTGAAACCTCTTCCTCTTCAAAGGTCACAGCTGTATTTAAAACATAATAATTATAAATTTCTGTTATTGAAGAGGCGTCGCTCTTAGTAGCACTTCTAATCATCACCCTGATCCGTTATTTGTAATGTCATAAATAGACTATTCTCAGATTCTTCATAACTAGCAAAGGCTGAACACTTAGTAAAACCAAATTTTTGATAAAGTTTATGAGCCGCTTTATATTCGGCCACAGTGCCTGTTTCCAAACTAATTCGCTGATAATTCCTAGTTTTCGATTCATCAATTAAATGCGAAAGTATTTGTGAAGCGATCCCTTTGCCACGAAACTCGGCAAGTGTATGCATTGACTTGAGTTCTCCATGGTTCTTACTAAGCTCCTTTATCGCTCCAAAACCAATGACAATATCCCCTTGCCAAGCGGTCCAGAAAGTTATATCGGCTTTACATAACGCGTTTAAATCTAATGCGAATACATTATCAGCAGGAGATAATTGTGCTGCATTATTTAGATGCACCGACAGTAACGCTCGCACTTGGAGGCTTTGTAAATCATCTAACTTTATCTTCATATACAACCCTATTCTTGAAACCGTTATTTTTCAGCAAATAAAAACGCTGATCATTGGCGAGTGACTACAACCAGATATAGACACGGCTCTTCAGTTTCATTTTTAAAAATGCAATCTTGAGGTTCACCCAAGATATAACTATCCCCTTCTTCTAAAACGCTTTTTCTACTACCTTCAGTAAAGGTCAGTTGTCCTGAGATCATCCAAATAACTTGTTTGAGAAAGACATAGGAACTTGCTCGAAATTTGACTTCTGCACCTACTGGTAGCGTAATTTTCGTTAATTCAACAGGACTATTTATTGCCGAAGAGACTTGTTGGCGTTTATAGCCAGTATCTGGATCTGTCCAAAGAGCTTGTTCATTTTTAGAAACTAACCTAATCGCTGCTTGCTCTACTCGGCAAAGTAATGTGGATAGTGTTAGTTGAAATGCCGAAGATATTTTTCCAAGCAAAACTGCGGTAGGGCTTGTTTCTCCACGCTCAATTTTACTAAGCATTGCTTTTGAAACCTCAGAGCGTTTTGATAGCTCTGCCAAAGACCAACCTCTCAACTCACGTTCTAGACGGATTCGATCAGAAATAAATCTTGTTGGGTCTTCACTGCTCATTATCTACACACCTATAAAACCACCATAACAAACGATCGTCCACTATAGTAGACACCCTTTAATATGTCAAAAAATAAAAAGCGGCTTTGCTTGGTTTTAATTTTCTTGGGATTTGTTTGGAAGAGCACTGTCATTCACTTTAATTAATGTGAATGTCAGTGCTTTAATGAGACACGAAGGGAATAAAAGTTATTGAATTATTTTAATCCAATCACCGGTTTTAGGCTCCCCTCTTGGATATAAACCGTTAATTAACCTTAATTGTTGCGCTGAATACGTCCCTAATTTCATATGTTTAGCTAACTCATCTATACGTGTTTTATCGTTTGCTTTGACGTAATGTATAGTATTGGACTTTCTTCTTTTTATAATGCTGCGCTCGGGTCTAAAACTGTGAATACTTTTTAAAAACATCTTGTCGTAATCTATATCGCTTTTAGCGTTATTTACAATACCCTTTAATAAATAGACTCGGCTTCCTTGGAATAAAACTGCCACTCGTTGACTAAAATCACCGTTTTCATCAATGACCATGCCAGTATGGCCAATTAAACCATTTTGACTAAAATTTTCTGCTCGTTGCAACATTTTGATCTTCATTGCTCCTCGCAGAAAATCTTCAGGTGATAAACCTTTAACATTTCGCGCGATCATAAGTTTAATTTCAGCAGATTTATCATCGGGTTGACCAATAATAGCTTGCCGAGTATTTTCAACTTGCCATTCAGGAGGAAATAATAAAGAAAAGCCCAATTTTTTATGCAGATAACGACCTTTTTCTAAGGGTTTAGGCTTGGGTCTAGCATCATAGTTTATCCCATAGACCATGCCCTCGATATGCTCCCTATAGTTTTTCTGGCTTGCTAATTTTTTTGCGTCATTTATAACATTATCGGGAAATTCACCCGCTTTAGAGATAACTTCTTTTAAACGAATGTCATTTCTCGGGTGAGTAGAAAATACACCGTGATAACTTTTTGCCTTTTTCCCTTCGCTTTTTGCTCTGTAGCGTGCGAATTTTTCTTGATCTTTTAATACACCGATAGTCTCAACCATTGCATGAGGATCGTAGCCGCTATTAAATAAATACTCTGCGCCAAAACCATCTGCTTCTAATTCCATTTCACGACCGTAACCTTTTACTGCGGCGGTGCCCATTAGATTTGCAGCATCTGCTAACGCCATACTACCAGTGGTAAATACAGACAAAATAGATAAAGTACTGACTCCTTTTCGCGCACTATCTTGACGGACAACATGCCTTGCCGTTACATGACCCACTTCATGGGCCAATACCGCTGCCAATTGAGCTTCTGAATCTAGATAAGCCAATAATCCCCTATTGATGTAAATATACCCTCCAGGTAAAGCAAAGGCATTAATATCGGGTAAGTCAACAATGGTAAAATGATACTTTATTCCAGGTCTATGACTATTCTTGGCAACTTTTTGCCCCACCTCATTAATATAGGCCGTTAGCTTTTCATCCTGATAAATAGGCATAGATTTAAGCATTTTTTCATGCATTTCTTTGCCTTTTCTTATTTCTTCACTTTCAGACATAAAAACGAAATCTGGTGTGCCTGTGGCTGGATTCATTGCACAAGAAGTGACAAGGCTAACAATACTTATGAATAAAAGTAAAACTTGAGCGAGCCTTTTAATCTTTGCTAATATAATTTTCATCTACTTTTATTCCTTCAAATTACTATAAAACTACCAGAGTCTATTATTCATTTGCTCACTGTCAGCACTGAATATGCATTTTCTGATACATCCATTTATATCTACAATAGTGGCATCTACACTATTGAGACTTATAAACTAACTATTGTTGGTAAAAAAGCTGCGTAATTGTTTTCCCATCGCTTTGCATGCATCCGCTTGTACTGGTGCGATTAACGGGATTGGCACAACGATAGCCGGCATATATGAAGTACCATCAGCGACACTACTTACTTTGCCAACAAGCTTTTTAGTTCGATAATCCCAAATTGAAGCCTCATATTCTGCTTTATTGTCCCAAGTGCCAAAACCAAAGCAGGCAACCCCTGTTGGAGACAAACCACAACTAATACTGCCACTTCCACGGGTTTTCTCTGTATTGCCATCAACCCAGACAATGTAGTGAACATTATAGTCATCGATTACTTTCGCTATTTTTTCATAGGAAATTAGTCGCTGTAAAGCCTGTACATGTGTTGGTGCTGTTCTCGCTTCAAACCAAGGATATAAGGTGTCAACAAAATCGTTTTCTGGAATAACATTAATACCTTCTTCTCCATGAGAAAGTACGGTACCTATACAAGAAATTAACTCAGGCTCCGTTTCATAATCACTGCCACTACGCCTGCCGATAACCACAATAGCGTCACCGCCTTTTAGGTTGGTAGCTTGATGTTGTACTTGATCAATCACAACAGTCGTACAGCTGGGTAATAAAAAAATTAAAAGAGAACAAATAAAGTACCGCGATTTAAATTCTATATTCATCTAATAATCTCCTATATTTTATTATTGATGGGCAATAACTTGCTATTGCGCTTGGAAAGCAAAGTGTTTTTATTGTTATTTTTGGTTTCTTTCTTTTTTGCCTCTTTCTTTGGCTTAACAAAATTTGTCGTTATTTTGTCATGTTCCTTAATCCAGTCATTAATTTCTGGCACTCTAACAAACCGTATAGACAGGCCAGCACCTAGATCTCTTAAAGCAATGACCATCGCTTCATTAAGGGCTTTTTCTTGTGTTTGAAAAAATGCCGTTGGTGTTTTCCCATAAGCGGTTTGGATCCAATCAGCAATTAATTGTCCTTGTCCATCGTAAACTTTCATATTGTATTTAATCCAAACTTCAAACATTTTAACTTCTGTTTCAGAAGGTAGGTTATATTGAAATTCTTCAATATTAGGTTGAATAAACATATCAAAATTAGTCGAGCTTTCATCGCCCACTTTGTCTGTAATAACAACGTTTTTAAACATCGCCCCTAGCACAGTATTAAAAAGTTGCACCTGAGACTTTCCAATACCTATTTCCCATTTGTTTCGATCTTTGTTTGCCTCAATATATTTATAAGAACTAAACGTCTGCCCATAAATAACACCAACATCAAAAGGAAGTTGGTTTATAATAGGTGTCGGAAAATTTCCTTCTACTTCCAAAGTACTTTTACAGCCAAAAAATGTCACCATTAACAAACACAATAAGGTGGCAGTGGCTTTATTCCTACGGAAAAACTTTCTTTTAAAACAATTCATCTGCTACCTCTATGGTTCAAAGTCATTAAGTCCAACAAAAGTGCCACCATTTCGAAATGTTAGCTCCCTCATCAGCGTGGCAAAACGAATACCTGTTGTTTGTAGATGCTCAGGGCGAGAAAACTGTACAGGAAAACCCACCGCATGAATTCGAACAAGCCTTTCATCGTTACCGCTAATTTTATTTAGTCTTTCTATTGTGCCCAGTACCTTTTGTATGGAACGCCCTGAAAATTCATCCCCCATAACATAAAGGCTAATTTTCTTGTCTTGGGCAAAAAACGTACGTATCGCTTTTTGAATGCCTTCTACAGGACTACTGTTACTAAATGGATTCCATGTTCTTAATCTTTTAATTATAGCTGCTCTTCTCGCTTTGGTATCAGGTATCCACTGACGACGATAATTACTGAACATGTAATTGCCCATATCATTCATTATCTGTATACCTTTAACTTCTGGATATATATTCAATGTCGCTATTATTTCATTTAGCATTCTTTGCCAGCCGTAATTGTACATACTGCCAGAGGTATC
>Ga0105359_10002656_pt1 | contig 14743 bp, 18 predicted proteins | sample GOMGulsemesocosm_6_FD_83659 | JGI IMG/M metagenome (GOLD analysis project Ga0105359, IMG submission 83659) | Methane-oxidizing microbial communities from mesocosms in the Gulf of Mexico - GOM8C Gulf of Mexico | ecosystem: Environmental > Aquatic > Marine > Cold seeps | place: Gulf of Mexico... | reverse complement strand
CGTACATTTTGGCTACTGCGTAAGGTGAGCGTGGATGAAACGGCGTGGTTTCGGTTTGAGGGATTTCTTTCACTTCGCCGTACAATTCAGAAGTAGAGGCCTGATAAAAACGGGTTTTCTTTTCGAGCCCTAAAAAGCGAATGGCCTCTAGAATTCGTAATGCACCCAATGCATCAACATCGGCGGTATATTCAGGGGCTTCAAACGATACTGCCACGTGAGACTGCGCACCTAGGTTGTAAACTTCATCAGGTTGAATATCTTTAATAATACGTATTAAGTTAGATGAATCTGATAAATCACCGTAATGTAGGTGAAAATTTACATTGTCTTCATGGCTATCTTGATAAATATGATCAATACGCTGAGTATTTAAAGAAGAAGCACGACGCTTAATACCATGCACCTCATAGCCTTTTTCTAACAACAACTCGGCCAAGTAAGAACCATCTTGCCCAGTAACCCCAGTAATTAAAGCAACCTTTTTTGTTCCAACTTCAGACATAACAACTCCCTAATAAAACTATATATTATATTCAAACGTAGGTCGGAAAAGCGCAGCGCCTTCCGACGATGAAGGAAAAGCACAGCGCCTTCCGACGATGAAGGAAAAGCGCAGCGCCTTCCGACAATGAAGGAAAAGCGCAGCGCCTTCCAACAAAGTAAATTCTTTTATTACCGCAACACCACAAGATATTGCAGCTTCAGCACCATTCAGCGACAAAGCATGATAGATTGTAACGATATAGACTAAATGACACTTCCCCTACCGAAAGGCCCTAGCTGTTTTCCTACCTAAAGGCTTTGCTTCTTTGCAAACACCTTTTCAACTCTGCACAGCCAAAACTGCATACCATTATCAAAACAGTCAGTATCGCGTACATATTACCATTTACTACAAAAATGTGGGTTTGGTTGTTTTTTGATCACCTACATATATCCAAACACCTAATTAGCGCTTATTTACGCCCAAGCTTATGGGCTATCAACTGTTTCCCAAAATAGTAAATAAACCGCGGATTCTGCTGCAAGTAACGCTTCCACAGCCTCTGCGGCTCACTTAACAACCTAAATAACCACTCTAAACCAAGCGTTTGCATCCAACGGGGTGCATGTTTTTTACTACCAGCAATAAAATCATAAGCCGCACCCACACCCAACATTACACAATTAAGTGATTCTTTATGCTCGGCCATTATGCTCGGCCATTCAACGTTCTTGATTGGGTCAACCAATACCCACAAATAACACATTCACACCTGCATCATTAATCTGTTTAATAATAGCTTGGTCTTCTGCATCTATTAAAGGCCTAAACTGTGGCGAATAACTAAAGGTGATTTGAATGTCTGGGTAACTTAGGTTTAATTTAGCCGGTGCCATCTGAGCTACCGCCAGAAAAAACGCCATTAACGTTCCAGCCACACAACTGGACGCATATAGCTTTATAATATCTTGCCCGAGCACTTGCTGTGCCTGTGAACTCACCAACAATCCTTCGCCACTAAAACCCGAAAATCACCAACAAACGATCAACAGTTTTATTCACCCCAGTCTATTTTGTTGTCCTGCCGCCAATCAGATAGTGCCTGCTTGAATGTGTACAAATATTGATAGGAATTATCTTCTAAATATTGCGGAATAATATTATTGGATTTAACCAGCTTACGCATACGAACTGGGCTAATGGGCTGATCTATCCCCACTAGTTTTGTTATGGGGTCTATCACCAGCGAAGCTGCGTACATAATCGAAAAAGGAACGTTGGGTACAAAACGCTTGATTTCGGCCACATCACATATCGTATTTACATACTCTTCAATGGTAGGGCCAGGGTTCATGGACATATTGAATAACACAGGAGTTTTCCCTGCTTTTTCATTTAAAGCCCACCACATGGCGTTACACAACTCTTTAACATAGGTTCCCGCCTTACGGGTACTCTTGTTTCCCATATAAAAGAAATAGCGCTTAACTGTTGCCTTTATTAGTCTAGTTACGTTACCGCCCTCGCCCGCTCCAAATACCACACCAGGGCGCACGACCACTAATTTACGTTTAATCGTATCGGCCGCTTGCCAAGTTTGGTGTATTTTCTCAGCAGCCAGTTTAGAGCCGCCATAAGCAGTGGCTGGCACAGGCAGTGACTGTTCGTCTCGCGCCTCTTCAGATGGACCATAAGGCGCGATACTGCTGGTAAAGATTATATTTTCACAGTTGATGGCACTTGCCCAATTGCAAACATTTTCGGCACCCAATAAATTCGTTTCATAATACTCATGAGGCTCATGGCCAGGCTCACGATGCACTGCAGCAAAGTTAGCTATCAAGGCTATTTTATTTTCAAAATTCAGATTGATAGGTTGACGTACATCAGCCTCCACAAAACTTATTTGGCCCTGAGAAACATAAGAAGCATATAACTCGGTGATACGGTTTTTATCTAGGGGTACTATGTCGACAACTACAACCTTTTTCACCAGGTCGTTATCCAATATATATTGCGCAAAGTGGCTGCCAATAAAACCTGAGCCACCAAAAATAACAGCAGTTTTCATTTCCAATTAAACCTTAATAAGAGAATTAATTTCTTGCACATAGCGCTCAACAGCGTACTGCTTAGCCGCATGAAGGCGACCCTGTTCAGATATTGACTGCGCTAACTCGTCATTTTCTAATAGCTGCCAAAGCTGTTCTGTAGCTTGTGACACTTTACTAAAAATAAAGCCGGTTTTTTCAGATTCAACGATATCTACATTACCTGCGCAGTCGGATAACACTGCCACACAACCAGACAGCATAGCTTCAATAGGGGATACCGGCATACCCTCCCACAAAGCCGTTGATAAATAAAATCTCGATGACTTTAGAAGATCTTTTACTTCACTGGGGGTCTTCCATCCAAGCACTTTTACACCCGCATCTACCAGGGCTTGCTTTGAATCACCATCGCCATCGCCCACCCAGATAAACTGCACATCATTTCTTTTTGACATTACCGCTTTGGCTAATTTGGCGAAACGCATGGGGTCCTTTTGAAAACGAATTTGACCCACAGTAATCACCTGCAATTTCCGTTTATCCCAACCCCCTTTATGAATCCATGCGTCAACATTGACGGCATTCTCAACCACTACACAGGGGCGAAAGGGTATATATTTTTTGATGGCCAGGCTTTCACTGTTAGAGCAAGCCACATAGGTAGCGGACTTAATGGCGCCAGCCCACTCCAATAGAGTGAACAGAATTCGTCTTATTTTAGATATATCCTGACGCATGAATGAGATGCAATGTGGTAGGTAGTAGCACTGTACTGGCTTGCCTAATAAAGCAATACGGCCCAAAAACCCTGCAAAAGACGAATGCATAAATACCGCATGAGGTTTGCTAGCTGTAATGATTTTTCGAATTTTGAACAGGCTAAGCATCCTTTCCTTTTGCGACACCATTTGCACATTTATTAACTGAACACTTGGATGAAATAAACCAACAAGATTGGATGGTGTTTCTTCACGAGCTGAGTAAATCACTTGCACATCATGACCCACCTCAACTTGTGCGTTAGCACCAAGACGCACCATCGCCAGGGTACCCGTGGCTGTCGCCTCAACTAAATGTACAATTCGCATAACCCACTCCAACTTATAAAAACAAACACCAACCCGAATTTTACATTTCAACTATTTCATCAGTCACTAAAATAGGCTACGGTTAAACATGTAAATAATTCGCACAAAAAAAACATGTAAATAATACGGCCAAAGTATCCTCTTTGGGTATAGAACTTGTTCGGGCCAATGGTACGAAAACACTATAAGGCCCTGTACTAACCACTTCTATCGGCAAACTAAAAAGTATATCGTATGCATCACCACCCCGCATTGATTCACAACACAGCAACCTGACTTTGAACTACCATTAAGGACAATAACCCCCTCTACCTGCACAAAATATAGACATTTCGCGAATACGAAGCCTCTAAAATCATATCAATATAAAAAATACAGAAGAACTCACCACCCCCCCTAAAACAATAAAAACTCCGAATCAAAATAAAGCAAAGTACTGAAGCAATAAAAACCCAAAAAAGTAAAACGTTAAAATAGTAATCATTCCTAAATAGCTACCAAAACAATCAAACGAGAAATTCCTATATTCACGAATAGACTGAAAAATCATTACTGGATTCAACAAAATAATTAAATGTCACTTAACTGGGCAATCTGCGACGTAAGCTAGCGATATATCCATACTATCAGCATACACTGGCTTATCAGCCCAAAAATCACTAGCTTCGCCACTCATGCGTAAATATTCAGGTTCGTCAAGGTTTTTTATGTCATTCAAAACATCGCACCAGGAATCCTGATTATCAAAGTCTACGATAAAACCATTGACCTTATTTTTAACATAGCAGGATACTTCCCCAACAGGCGTAACCACAGGAACAAGGCCAATCTCCATCGCTTCAACAACCGACATAGCCATCCCTTCGAAATCGCTAAGCTGGAGGTAAAACGAACAGTCTCTTGCAAGGTCCAAAATCTCAGGAAATGTTTTTTCTCCAATAAACTCGACTTCACTTCCTAAGCCCAAACTTCTTGCATGATCTCTGTAAATAGAATCACTATCCTCTGGACCAACTAAAAGAAGCTCAGCCGTTGGTATAAATGACTTAATATTTGCAAAGAAACTAAGTGCACGATCAATTCTTTTCTGAGGAACCAATCGCCCCCAAAAGATAAACCTATAAGTAAGTAAAGGCTCCTGAGAGACAATTGCCTTTGTTTTGAAACTAATAATCCTAGACTTATTATGCAATCTATCTGGTACTAACGCATGCCTCGTCTTCTCTGAGTCGACAAAAATTGCATCAAATAAATACAGCGAAACTGAATGTAACAATTTATCAACAACGTTCTTATATTTCTCATTATGAAGAAAACAAACAACCTTACCATTACAAAAAATCTTGAAAAAGATCCCTAAGAGCATACTGCGCCACAGCGAGCAAACTAAAACATCAGGCTTAAATTTCAGTATATTTCGCAGGGAGCACACATAAGAAAAGAGACTGTTGACGCCAAAGCTATGGGACCCCAAAACATTAACAGCGCCATTGATAGGCTTATTATTAGCACCACAGTCAATCGTTACGACTTGAAGGTCAACGCTGGGATGAGGAAAATCAAAATAATTCCTTACCGCCTCTTCGACACCGCCAACCGACAGGTTATGAACAACATGCACAACCTTCAACCGATTCATTTGAAAAACCTATTGAAAAGTACAATAGGGTTCCAAAATATATATCTTAAAGTGGAAACGATTTTCATCCTAAAAGCAGTGATAGGCCCAATAGATAAAGCAACAATATACTTACTTCGAATAGCTTTCGACTCTTCCCGCATGGCGTCCGACTGACTCTCAGTTAATGATTCGTCATGCCGCCTAAAATGGGTTGTCGTAAAGCCCAGAGGCAAGGATTTTCCTACACCAAGCAGCCTAATAATAAAGTCATAATCACTTGCAATTTTATACGTAACATCAAAAGGGCCAGCTCTTTTATACAACGAGGAAAAAGCAAATGTTGCAGGCTGGGGAACAAAAGTACAATTACCATAAGCCACCAACTGCTTTGCCGATACCGAAATAGCCCTTCTTTTAGAGTTCAGCCCTGTACTGTATTGGAAATTGACATCACCTATATACAAGCCCGACTCATTACGAGCCACGCCAGACATAAAACTGACGACCCGCTCAATAACATGACTATCTTTGATCATATCGTCTGAGTTCAAGCAATAAATAATGTCACCACTTGCTGCAGCGACTGCTTTATTTAGCGCATCGTACATGCCGCGGTCTGGCTCCGAAACCCACACAACATTTTTTGAACTTTGGGCATATTCTTTTATATAGCTCACAGTCTTATCCGTTGAGCCACCATCAATAATAATATGCTCTATATCGCCATAAGTTTGAGCAGTAACACTCGCAAAATTTTCCCTTATATACTTCGCAGACTCATAACAAACCGTTAATACACTAACTTTCACAATGAAGCCTCTCTTTACATGCTATAAGCATAAGCCAAACTACAAACAACCAAAATACTGACGAGAAATAATAGTCTCCAATAAAATGAGGTATTAAAGCAATAAGAAAGAAGTTAGACGCCAGCCCATTCTTCCGTTTTAAAACGATATAAACGTAAGCTATGAAAGCAAACAGGAACATTGCTGAAACAAAGCCATAATTGACTAATATTGTAAATATACTCGAATGAACCCCCGATTCAACTAGGATGTTATTATAACCTGGCGCGACACCGAACACAGGCGAACTTAAATACGAATCAATGAACAGCTCCCACGAATACATCCTTATACTGGCAGACGCATTAGCAGCATTTAACGTAAGCTTATCGAGGAAACCAACGTCGCCGAGTACTGCGAGCAAGCTTTGCGAGAACAGCGATAACACAATAATCAGCGCCAAAAAAAGCATTAGTTTTTTTGCAAGTCCTTTAGCACTATAGGTTAACAATAAAATTAGACAGCCGACAACAATACCAACACTTGACATGGTAGACGCCAAAGAACAAACATAAAGTATTGTAAGGCGTACCGGAATCGTTACGCCACGGTATCGATAATAAAGAATACTTGCCATATACATTAAGGAAAGATAATAGGCTGCGTTAGCAGGTTCCTCGGTGGGGCCGGCAACACTATAAAACGAAGCTATTGAAAAATAGCTGCCATTAACCACGTCAGAAAATACAAAAAAATCAGCAAGTTCAACTGAAAAAATATTCTTCGCCAAAAAGTCCAGTAAAACTAGAGATGCCAGCAGCGTAAAGCTGTAAGTAAAACTCAACCCTAAGCGATCAATACCGCCATCCTCTACAATATGCTGTAAATACACACGTGGTATTGCATACATGAAAATCACGATAAAAATCATAGCAAGAAGATGATTCAAACTTTTATGATTGAATTCGTTGCCATTTATTGTAGAAGACAAAAAGATAGCCAGTAAAAATAATGCAAGAACAGCCACATCAACATGTAAACGAAATCTACGCTGCACTATTACTTGCCAAACGGCAAACAAAGAGAACGCCATCAGCGATAGCACCGACAGCCGAAGCCACGAACCTAGCGCAAACCAAGCAGTAATTGGCGAACACAGAATATAAACCCTGGCAAGCATACCCCCCCCCCTAAAAAATTTTAAAATAAGTCCGCTGTTTGGAAAATGCTATGTCAGAGCAAAAATACAAAACAATCCCCCGCTTAGAATACGAGGCTAAAGACGCTTAATAAACTTAGCAGGATTACCTGCCCAAATTTCACCTGAAGGTATACTCCGTGTAACAACAGAACCAGCCCCAACTATAGAACGCGCACCCACATTAACCCCCTTCAAAATGATAGACCCAGCCCCAATAAAGGCACCCTCTTCAATCTTTACTGGTTTATGCACCACCTCTTTATCCCCTAGATTCACTCGTTCAAAATAGTCTATTGAATGGAAATCACTATCATAAATAGCCGAACCAGCACCGATCATCACATTATCTTCTATTACAATTTCACGCTTTGCATAAATAACTGAATTTGATATCCCTACATTGTCACCTAGAACCAACCTAGCACCATCATCAACAAATATGACACTCTTTGAACCCCTAACTGGGTTGGCAGATACAGAAGAATTTATCTTCAAATTTTTACCAAATATCACTTCACCGTGATTCCTAAGGTGCAAAACACCTGTCACACTCCCACCATTTAGAGCAACCCCCGCCAACCGGCACAAGAAGAAATTAAGCATATTTTCTCTAAGACGAAGAAGGAGCTTAAGCAGCACTAGCGTGTACTTCATTATTTTTGATATCATTTAAACTGTCACCGTCTCATTTCCGCAAAAAACTTCAACGTCCCTCATTGTGTGAACTTTTCTTTTAAGTTCAACAAGATCCCGTCCCTCCCACCAACAACTGTCCAATATAGAACGCTGCTGCAACACACTAAATCTTTCACTGATTTTCTTTGCTGGCACCCCGGCAACATTTTCGAAATCATTAACATCCTTGATAACAATATTTCCTGAAGGTATTACTGCCCACTTCCCACGGTCACCCCATCCATAACAATCAAATTCGACCCTATCCATACGTCATTCATAACTTCAACCTGGCGCTCTCTTCAAATAAGCTTTCATCGACGATAGAAACACCACCCGGCTCGGTACTTGAGAATAGAATAACGCCCCCTCTCAATAATATTTACATCATGACTATATTGATGTGTTTACTCTACACACCCAAAAACTTCAGACTTTGAGACAATATAAGGACCGAATCCTAATTCCCTACTAAATATTGGCACTGGATATAACTTACAGAACATTTAAAACTAATCCTCTACCAACACTTACAAATAAAGAAAACACTACTGCTCTCCTATATTTTTTTTCATATAAGAACGAGAGTATTATTTTGAACAGTCGATACATCTCAATCCTATTTTTTCTTATAGCTATCTATCATTGAAGACTTAGTGCAGTTAATTATTTCTACACCTAAATATTCAGAGTATCTTACCAAAATATCATGACTTTTAAACATACTCATTATTGAATATAAATAGTCACTAACTTTAAACACATGTCCATTATCATTTCTTAGGATCGGCTTTAAAGTCGATTTCACGTCGCCATAAAAATGCAACTCTTTATTACATAATTGATTTTTATCATTCACGCACAATGATTCAAAAAAAGTATGGTCAACACCATACAAATCTAAACGCTTATAACCACTATTTAAACCGATATAAATAGCTAAATTTGCAACGGTAAAAACCTCTGGTGCTGAGAGTCCTTTTTTATAGAAGAAACATCTAAGGCTTTCAAACCCTTTATAAGGGGTTGTATTTACTTTTATCACAGATATGTTTTTATTTTTTATTTTACTATATTCAATAAATTTATTATAAAAATGAGCTGGGATATATAAACTCATCTCCCAGTCAACTTTACTTTCCAATATTGAAAATAAATTTTTAGCATCAACCTCTTTGTGACTTAGCTGAAAAAACATAGGATCAGCCAGGCAATAATGCCTTGGCTTTATCAAGAAAAAATTTTCATCAACCGCAAAATAATTCAAGACCACATAATCATTATATTTATGTTGACTAGAACCAACCAAATCAGCCATTTGCGCTTTTAACGATGGTCCGTTCGCCAATACAGCGACAACACCAGAATATTTATTTATCAGTGGAGTTTTATAAAACTTCATCGTGAGCAAGCGAAACAAAAAAGATAAAAAATAGAAACCATCCATGATGAAATGAAAAACATCTCTAATGAAATAAAAACCTTTTCTTAGTAGTTCTTTCATATCCTTCCTTCTTTAAACTTATGTATATATGTGTGCATGAGCTGCTTAATGTCTTTTAAAATACTGGCATTGACAGCAGCTACAATTAAAAATAGCAATATAAACATCAAAGTTTTGACCCGCATATCATCTATATAAAATACAGTTAATATCACAAAAATATTAACAGACAACATAATCACATAGACATACCACTGCGTTATCTTCACATATTGCCATGAATATTTAATTCTTAGTGCAGCAGTTACCGCGTGCGATAACACAACGGCTAGCGCTGCACCATACAAGTTGAACATTGATATCAGGGTAAAGCTTAAGACCACACTCGCAAGAGCCCCCCACAAACTTGAATAAAAATAATATTTACTTTCTTTAGCTGCTGAAAAGTTTGCCCCACAAAAGCCTGCTAAAGACGAAAAGAGAACGGCAACTGAGAGTATTGGGATTAACTTCCATGCTTCAATATATTTTTCATCTGCCACAATTGAAATCAGCAACTCGCTAAATATTGCTAACCCACATGAAAGTAACGTAAGCAATAAGAATATAAGACGCAGAACTCTATTATAAAACTCGCGATAACCCTCTTTTTTAAACTCCTCCATTACAGATGCTTGCCAAGCGTAGAAAAACACAGAAAAAATGATCGCTACTAATGAAGGAAATTTATTTGCAACTGAAAATATCCCTACTGCTTCCATACCGTAATTAGATTCAATAATCGGCCTATTCAATGCTGCAACCAACCACCACATAACTCCATTTGGTATTAATGGCATCGAATAACGCAACATCTCACGGCATACATCAAAGTTAACGTTTTTGAGCGTGAAGAAAGAGTAGGCTTTAGAGTAAATCAATACATATAAAGCGGTGATAATTAAAGACAAAATTTGAGCTGCTATAAAACCTCTTACTCCATATTCCGGAATCAAAGTAAAAGCCAAAATAGCTGTACAAGCTGTTAATATTATACCCGAAATAGCATAAACTTTTATTTTGTCAATACTGCGTGAAAATTGTGTCAAATATTGCAAAGCCAATGAGGCGACAATCATCCAATAAACAGACCAGACATACTCACCTATCCCGCCTAAATAGCTAGATATTTTAAAAAAGAAGTCTGATAGATACAAAAATATTGCGACAATTAAAAGCATCACAAAAGAAAAGACCAAGCCCGATGAAAAATATTCACTTTGTTTTCTTTTATCTTCACCTTTAGGAAATATAAACACCGCTTCAGCAATACAAAATGTTAATACACTCAATAATAAGGTTGCATATATTGTAATAACATCGGTAATGCCGTAGTCCGCAACTGATAGCCACCTGGTATAGAATGGCAGCATTACAAATCCTATTAGCTTGCTCCCAAGGTTTCCCACAAAAATTAATAAGGAATTGCTAGCCAAACGTTGATACTTGCTCACTTTGTCAACTCATGTAAGGCATAAACACAAGCAATATCCTTATCGTCGAAATAAGCCTTCCAATCAGTAAATTCACTCCAACCACTGACAAATACAAAATCTAAATTTGCTTTGCTTGCGGCCAAATAATCATACCTGCTGTCACCAAGAAATACTCCAGAAAAGCCTTCCGCATTCGACTTCATTAGTTCGTATAAAATCTCATCTTTTGTGGTTGGGCTACCGTATATACCACCATTAAACAATGATGATAAACCTCGTGCTTCAAAGACTTCCCTTAGCTCATTTTGATCACCACCCGAAACTACAAACCAATCTGCCGAAGCTGTTTTTTCACGTAACTCCAAAAGCCCCTCAGCAATATCGCACTCTAACAAGCCCTGCTGTACTTCTTCTGCATAAGCTACTAACAACTCATCTAACGTTGGCCCGCTAACTCCTTTAGGTACCATATCAGTTAGAAATATATCGAATTTTATGTAACGAGATATACCACCATTTTCAACATGATAATCTGCCAGCTGCTGAGCCAAATCACTGCCATAAGGTAAAGCTGCCTTATAAAAGGCAGCCGTTTTAACCTTATTGGAATTCAGAATCACGCCATCACAGTCAAAAAAAAGTGCATTATATTTATTTAATAAAGTACTATTCATGACTATACCAACCTACTTTTTGCTACAAACTCGGCCAGTTCAAAATCTTCAGGCCAGTCAACATCAAGAGCCGAAATTTTATCCAGCAAATAAAGATAGGGGCTTTCACCGATTCTGTCTTCATATTCCTCATATACATCCCTGGAGGCAATAAAGGCAGCACTATTTACTTCATGCAACAACTTTAATGTTTGCGTTCGCGGCCACTTCTCAATTTTTCGATCGTAGTTTATAGGCGAAGAACCATCCCATATAAAACCTTGTATCCCTGTAGTTGTCATTAATGAGTCATAACCAACCTTCAATTTATCAAAGTACGCAGTTATAACAGCATCGTATATTTCAGCCGTTACAAAAGGCGATGTGACATGAGTCCAAATAATATGCCCAGAAGGCACTAGGTCCAGAGCATGCTTTACAAGCGAGTCAGTGCTAGTAAGGCTTGAAGAAAGCTCTTCACTCCGCTTATGAATTATAATTTTTGGTTCAGATAAAGATTCCGCATACTTTATGATTTCATCATCATTAGTTGAAAGATAAATTCGATCAATACATTTAGCACGACATAGCTGTCCCAATTTAACTTCCAATAAACCATGTTCAAAATTGGAAAACGGCTTAATATTTTTTCTGGGTACTCGCTCGCTGCCTTTTCTACAAGGCAGGAAACAACTCACGGGTGCTGTCATAAGCTCAAACCATAAATACTAGTTTTATTTATTTCATAATGCGTAGGCGTAACGGCTAAAAGTTGCGTATGGTCTGGATTGCTATTGTATTGCCTTAACAACCTATTGACTTCTTCATTTCTCGGATCACCTCCACCATAACCATCAAACCCAGCCATTAATACACGGCCAGCCTGCCCACTTGACGCAACAGCTAACACATAGGCCATAACTAAAGATGTTGGAATAACACAAGAACGCTCACCGAACAAAAAGGAGTTATCATTAAGCCCCAGTCCAAAATCAAATATTTTTTTCCCCTTTAATGACTCAAGTACATCCGCTGGCAACATTGAAGCTGGCGTAATTAGTGGCTGCGGTAATTTCACATGAGCATCACAATCTGCCAATAACCGAGTTGGATGACATGCTGCTCGCAAATCAATTAACTCTTGAGCTATGCCTGTTTCAGCATTAAGTGCCACAACTAGAGGTTTATGCTTAATCACATAACTTTCTATCGCTTTACAATGCGATTTGACACCTGGCCCCGTACCCAAAAGAAGAACTTCGCGATCTTTAAATATCACACTTGGGCACCATGTACCGCGTGGCTCGCCCTGATAAAAATGCCTTGCGCCTTCAAGGGTATTTAGACTAAATTCCTTTCCACCCTCAACTTTCAGGTGTTCAATAGCAGCTAAGATATCTTCCTCACTGTAACGATTATCATCAAGCATTTTCTGAATATAACTAGGGTGAATTCCATATTTACCCGCTAGGTAATAATATGGATTAGTTCCCCAACCACTTTTATCTTGCATGGGTTTAAATACACGCCTAATTAGACTCAGCAATGGCACTAAATTACATGGACTACCGCGATATTCAGACATTTCTATCGCTAACTGTTCTGTTTTCGCATTTCCCGGCCCGCGGCCCATTCCCGTAATAGTACTGTCAATCCATGTAACTCCAGCACCCAACGCTGTCATTGAATTCGCTAACGCCTGCCCTAAATTATCATGAGTATGTATACCCAAATCCCCTTGCCACGATTTACGCAGCCATTTAACGATTTTCAGAGTGTCCGCTGAATTCATGCACCCCATACTGTCGGCAAAGTACAATACGTCTAATGGATAATTGGCAGCCTCCGCGCCCAAAGCCTCAACTTCATCTTGTGAGCGCCCCGCTATTTGCATTAGGTTAAAACCGACGGTAAACCCTTTATTCTTCAGCCAATGTACAGCAGGTAAAGCCTTGGTGAACTCATGTATATGACAAGCTATTCTCACCAATCGCAAAGGGGTGGTATCTATAGATTCGGGAAATAATTGCTCAAGCACAGACTCTATAGGTCGCTCGCTAACCAGTTCTGCCGCATTAACCATAACGCCTAGTGATAACTTGTCAGGGATTTTTAAGCCACGAAGATAATCATCCGTCACATAGGCATTTGCACCTTTAAAACCTTTATTTTTTAAAGATCTAAGCCCAATCTCAGCAAAATCTACACCCACAGCTTTCATCGCTTGAAGGTATTCCTCTATTAATTCTTGAGAAAAATCCCAATCATTGTAATACCCCCCATCACGAGGAGTGCAATCTAGAAATATAGTCATGTAATCATCCTATTTATCACTTAATTCAAACTAGGCATTGCCGCGCTCAATGCCCGTAACAACACCCAATACATCTATCATGCCGTGGCCAAATGTGTATTTGAAAATAACTAAGCCGCTTTGGCTGCGGTAGAGTTAGCATGTGAAATGGTAATATTTTCTCTTATAGCCACTTGGGCCAGTAAATTAGTAAAGGTTAAAGCTTGCTGGTTTTGGCCTTTATCACTGCCCACTATTATGCGTGATGGGTGCAGGTTGTCGTACAGGGCTTTGCCTTCACGTAAAAACTCGGGGGGGAATAAAATGTTATTGCAGTTAAATTTTTGGTTTATGCCCTGGGTGTAACCCACTGGCACGGTGGATTTAATCACTATGGTGGCTTGGGGGTTGTACTGCTGTACGTCTGTTATAACAGCCTCTACCGAGGCGGTATTAAAGTAGTTTGTGTCTGGGTCGTAATCGGTGGGGGTGGCTATTATTACAAAGCTGGCGTCAGCGTAGGCGTAGGCTTTATCTAACGTGGCGGTAAAGTCGATTTGTTTGTTGCTTAGAAAGTCTTCTAGCTCGGCGTCGGCAATGGGGGATTGGCGGTCGTTTAGTAGTGCAATTTTTGCGGGGTCTATGTCCAGGGCAACTACTTCATTGTACTGGGCAAGTAACATTGCATTTGATATGCCCACATAGCCCGTACCTACTACTGTGATTTTCATAACATTCCTTGCCGCTTGGCAAACCATACAAGGGGCAGAACTGCAATATCTACAGTTAAACGCTACTCCCTAGCGATAATTCAGTGCTAATTAACCGCACTTATTAATTTTTTATATTGTGGTTTTACTGTTGCGGCAAATAACGAGGGGGATTACAGCAAGAGTGTTGGCCCAACACAGGTTAATTTGTGTTTCTGTGAGGCCTTTCAAATTTTGGGCGGATTGTACGGCAT
>Ga0105359_10002649_pt1 | contig 14758 bp, 10 predicted proteins | sample GOMGulsemesocosm_6_FD_83659 | JGI IMG/M metagenome (GOLD analysis project Ga0105359, IMG submission 83659) | Methane-oxidizing microbial communities from mesocosms in the Gulf of Mexico - GOM8C Gulf of Mexico | ecosystem: Environmental > Aquatic > Marine > Cold seeps | place: Gulf of Mexico... | reverse complement strand
ATTAAAAAAGTTAAAAAAATATTAAAATGTATTACAAAATGTAATACATTTATGTTATAATTAAGTTAGGTAAAGAAGTAATAGGAATAAACTTTACCGAAAGGAATAAACAATGAATAAAAATGACGAACTTAAAGAAGCAAGAAAAAGATTTATGGAGGTTATTAAAGAAAATGAAACAGAAAAATTTGAAATTCATAATAGCCAATTTTATAATAATTTAAGTAATTTTTTAATGGAAGAACAAATAAAAATATCTGATAAAAGAGATGAATTAGTTGAGGAACGAGATTATTTAGAAAGCGACACAACAAAATTAAATAAAGATTATCAATCAAGAAATAAAGAATTTATGTCAAATTTTGAAAAATGAAATTTAGATAATGAAATATTTAAAATAGTACTTAAATCACTTGGTATAGACACTAATAAAGAATAAACGCGTAAGCGTTTTTATTCTTATATAGTATAATTTTATTGCCCTGTAAAGAGAAATATCCTATTACTTCGTAAGGGTCAAATTCTTAGTTTTGAAAAACTAAGAATTAAATTGTTTATTTAAAAGAGAAAGCTTAAGCTTTTTCTTTTTCTTTATTTAAGTTCTTATCTTTATAATCTTGGGCTTGTTTTTTAATATTATTAATATATTTATGGATTTGATTAAAATTTCCTATTCCTGCTTCTGTAAATAATCTTTTTTCATATTTGCTTACATCTGCATTAGGATTCTTTAAAAATTCCTTATAAAGATTTTCTGAAATATCTTTTAAATTATCGATTTGTTTTCTTTGTATTTTGTGTTTTAATTCACTATTATTTTTATACGAGTTCATTTTATTTAATGTTTGTTTAAATGTAGCTCCATTCTTAAACAAATTCATATTATTTTTTTGAGTTCGATTTCTATATTTATCCATAGAAGTATAATTTATTTTAATACCTTCTTTTGCCGCCTGTTCTTTCGTCCAACCGCTTGGCTTGATATTTTCATCAAACTTTTCAACATGCATTTCATGAAGCCCTTTATTATACATCTGAGTATTTAATAAAGGAGCAAGAAACTTATCTCTATAACTAGTTATTAAACCTAACTTTTCTTTTAAGATAATATTTTTATTATCTCCCATAGCTATTCTTTCTTGTGCTTTTTCATAATCAATAGGGATATTTTTAAATTTTTGATTTCCCTTTTTATCAACGACTTTTTCCCCATCTTTTAAAATAGCTACTTTTTCATAATAATAAGGTCTTTTTCATATGTTAGATATTAAAAAATCAATATGTAATTTAGTTTCGTGTGCGTGGAGACTAACTGCTAATAAATTATTATGAGTATGGTCTGGAGACACTGATCTAAGCTTTTGCTTAAATTCTTTTATATTTTCTAAAAATCATCTCTCCACTTCTTTAGGTAATTTTAATTCTTTTATAGTTTCATTTACATTGCTATAAAGTAATTTACCACTTATCTCATCAAGTTTAAAAGCGTTAGCTTTTTGATAACTTACTCATCCCATTTCCTCAAATCATTCACGAGAAGCATGTACCTGAAAATTTGTTGTAAATTTGGGTGTATTAATTTTTCCATATTTATCAGTTTTCGTATATCTAGTTCATGATTGCAAAATCGGATCATATTTTACACTAGTTCCTTGTAAAAATTCTTCTCAAGAAATTCTATGCGTGCTTTTTCTCCCATCATAATAATCAAAATCAATTTCAGGAGAAGTTTTTAAAAATTTTTTAAGTTCTCTGTGATTCTTAACATAATCTAAAGCCATTTTTATTTCACTATTATTTTTCAATAAATCTTCATTATTTCATTTTATTATATTTTTAAGTTTATCTATATCTCAAGTGTTATGACCAAAATTAATAAATTCATGTTGTTTTTTAAATTCTTGAACTTGCGAAATTAATTTAGCTTTTGCTCTTTCATAAACTAATTCATTATCTTTTCTGATACCTTCACTTGTTGCATATAAATTTCATTTTAAATTATCTTTGTTAAAGTTTGGATTATTTTTTTCATAAGTTTTAATGTTTCCTATAATAAGCATATGTTTTAAAGTTGATAAACTTTTTTGTAAATCATACTTTTCTGATTTTATAAATATTGTATTGCCGTATTTCCCCATATTTGAATTTTAGATTTTAAATTTCCGAAAAACTCGCTCCTTCTGGAGTGGTAGGTTATTTAGATCCTGCTAAAGCAGGAAAACCCCACTCCAAAAAATCGCTTGCGTTTTTCTGGAAATTACTCGCTTTTAAGCTCGTGTTTCACAACTACGCTCGCATTGGGCCTAACCCAATACTCACTATTTTTATTTAAAAATAATATTTTGTAGTTCTAATTTTGCTCCCCCTTTGGTGTCGCTAAAATTATATCAACAAAATTTTTAATTTTAAAAAAAGTTGTAAATACCAAAGTATCAAAATTACAACTTTTTTAACTTCGTTAAAAGTAATTTTGTGTGAATAGGAAGGGGGAATAAGAAAGAGCATATATACGATTTAAGCGTTATTACAATAATTTACTTAATAACCCCTATATTGGTTATTAACTTTGTTCTTATGTTGTTTGTGTTGATTTAAGGAGTATATAATTTTTATATACTCAAAAATTTTGAAAGGAATGAATTAAATGAGTTTGTTCGAAGGAAAAAAAATACTAAAAATTATATTAGATAAAGTTTCAAAAAAAATTAAAGAAATAAATGGAAACGAAGAGGTTTTAAAAGTTTTAAAAAGTTTGTCTAAAAACGAAGAATTTATTAATGAAGTTTCATCAGATATTTCTAATTGGATTGATATAAATAACACTAATACACAAAACATAAATTTATGCCCTAAGGAATTTTTAGATAAATATGATAATTGCAAAAATGAATTAAATGAGTTAAAAAAAACAGAATATAAGTACATTGTTAAATATTCATTTGAAGAGAAGATTTTGAAAAGTGTTGTTAAAAGAGCGGGTGAAAAAATAATATCCGCTCATTCAGAAAGAGATGCAGAATTAATTTTTAAAGATACAAAAGCTCCTTCAGAATCTCTTATAAGTGTTGTTCTTAAAGATCCAAAAAATGAAATTAAATAAAAATACAGAAAAAGATTTAATAAATGATATTTCAAAAGAAATAAATAAAATAGTTGAAAAATATAAAAATAGCAATCATTTTATTGAAAAAAATTTTTGATGAAATAGTCCAAAAGATTTTGTAGAAAAGTTTCCTAATTGAGGAAATACAGAAATTAATATAAATACATATTTCGAGGAATATGTTATTTTATCTTTTTCTGTTGCAAAAATTTTATTAGGTGTTAATTTAATATGAATTTTACTAAAATATATTGAAGTATTAAATAGTTGTTTGAAACTTGAAAAAAGGAAACCAAAATCTTTTTTTAGTTTTACAGATATATATATTGAAAATAAAGATTTAGAAGATGCTCGTATTTCTTTTTTAGAAGAAATAGGAAAATATTCGCAAAAATCTAAAATAAACATATTAGACATAAGACACATTTTAACACACCCTTTAAAAGAACGATCTAAAAACAATAGAGAGAATATTAAATATGATAAATATTGATTTTATTTTGATAAAAAAAATAAATATTTTTGAATAATAAACGGACCTAGAGAATCTAAGGATTTGTGATTAATAATTAATGAAAATGAATTAAATCGTATTTTTTTATCAGCATTAGAAGATATATTAAAAATGGTTTTAGAAATAAGCGAAATATAGCTTTATTTTATTTATAAAAGCTTTTATTGATATAATAAGGATGTAAAAAGGTTTAAAACATTCAACAGAGGCAACTCTGTTGATTTTTATTTTAAAAGCTATCCCATGTTAAAAATCTATTAATTCATGTTAAAAATACACCATATTAAGTTAAAAGTCGTTAAATTTTAATTAAACATCTATAAATTTAAGCAAAACACCTATTAATTTAAGTGGAATATCAATCATTTCATGATAAAAATCAACTAAATTTAAAAATTATTATTATAATATTAATGGATATATCCAATAGAGTTAAGTTTGAAGGCCTAAATAGGTATTGGGGAGAAGTACATTTTAAAATGTACTTCTCCCTTTTTTATTAAAAAAAATAAAAACACACCTAATAAGGTGTGTTTTAGAGTTTAGCGGGCTAAAATGAGACCTCTTATAACATTATAACTCTTTATGTTTTGTTAAATAACTAGAGGGTTTTATGTACAAAATTATAAAGATTATATCCAAGCCTTTGCTCATATATAATTATAACATATTAAAATAGCGAAAAACACTTACTGAAAAATCTCATAATTTGGGTATTGTCGGACCTTATGATATAATTAAATTGTTATATAACTAGAGGGTTGGAATAACAATTTTATAAAGAAATATTCAAAAGCAATATTTAAAGAACTAATTTGTAAAATTAGTTCTTTTTTTATTTTATAGCCTATTTTAATCTTCTTCTGATACATTAAATAATATATCTCGAACACTTTCTGGAGCAATTTTATTTAATCCTTTTCAAAAACCAACAAAATCTTCTTTTGGTGGTTCAGTAGGAATATTTACAATAGATATAGCTTGCTTTTGAACTCATTCTCAAAAAGACTCTTCATCGGGATTTTTATTTGTTAATTCTTCTATTTCTTGTCTAAATTGTTTTAGATCTATAGCACCATAAAATCATTTAAATTCTTTTATTACTGCTTCTGTTCATTCAGCAAATTGTAATTTTAAAGATAAAGATTTAGACTCTTCTCTAGCAGTTAAAAAATCTTGATAATAATCTATTATCTTACCTTCAGGCATTTTATTTTTAATATCATTATTATATTTTTTTAAATTTAGCTTTAATTTATCAATAGGATCTAAATAATATTTTTTTGGAAATTTACCCCTCATAAATACAATACAATTTTCGCCTTCTAAAGTCTTTATTTCTCCAGATAAAATAGCTTCTTTAGTTGCTTCTTGTCTGGTTGCACTAGCATATCCACTATTAGCAGAAGAACTTGAAATTTTTACTTCTTCTTTAATAAAATTATTAATAATATTTAAATCTTTATTGTCTTCTGCTCCTAAAATTATTTTAATTCAAAAGTTATTTAAAGAAATGGTTTTATTTTTATATTTATTCATCATTTTTTCTAATGATTGTACTAGTATGAAAAACCATAAATTTTTCTTTCTACCACGCTCTAAAAATGTTCCTAATTTGTTTATAACTGGATAAGAATTAAATTCATCTAAAATAGCCAATAATGGTCTGTTTCCATCATTACCATTTAATCAATATTGCCCTAAATCCTCTAACATTAAAACAAAATAGCTTAATGAGGCTCTGGAATCTTGATCAAAATGAGATTGAATAAAAAGAGCTGTAGGTTTTTCGTTCATATCTTTAATATCTATATTATTTTCTGATGATATTTTTAATAAATATAAATCATTTAAAACATATGCAGATGAATTGATTGAAGAAATAATACTATTAAGTTCTTTATTAATTTCTCCATCATTTTTATGAAAATCTATTAATGTATTAGCAGTATATTCGTTAGCTAATTTATATTTAGGAAATTGAGAAGCGATAGTTTCAAAATGAACAAGCAAATCTTTTAAATTAAGTAAATTAAAAGTTCTTTTATCATATTTATGACTTTCTACCATATAAGCCACAAAACCCATTAAAAGCTTTCTGGAAGAGTTTATTCAATGAGGATCAAGTTCAGATCCCTTTTCTCCAATAACAACATTAGCAAATTGTTCTATTGCTGTTGATAATTTACCTATATCATCTTTAACATGCCATATTTTTAGCATAGGATTATAAAAATCTGTTTCTATCTCTTCGTCTTTACTGATATTTGTTTCGTTATTTTCTAAATTAATAACTTTAATTTTATATCCTTTTTCTAAAAGATAATCACCATATTTAATTAATAAAGAATCTGGAGTATTTGGGTTAGTATCTGGAATGATAAAACTTGGTTTATTTCTTTTGATTAAATTTCCTTCTTTATTAAGTTCATCTTTTATTTGTGCATTAAAAAGAATTATAGTTTCAGTTATTTTAGTTGTTTTACCCCTTCCAGTTCCTCCAACAATTAAAGAATGACCAAATGCACGAGTAATTCAATTTGGTGAATAAAAATATAATATTTTTTTAAAAAATGATTTTTTATGAAAATTAGAAAAAACAGGAATAACTAGTTTATTTAATTTATATTTTTTTTCTAAAATTTTACCCTTAGAATTAATTTTATATTTTTTTAAATTTTTAATTTCTTTAGCATCTTTATTTTTTGTTGTTTTTTTATATAACATAAACAAAATGACCAAAAATAAAATACCTACTAATATTAATAATAAAAATAAATTATTTAACATTACTCCATCCCCTTTTTAGCTAAAGCTGATTCTATATCATCTTTAATAGAACTATTTCCAATTAAATCTACTTTAACTAATTTATTTCCTATTTTAGTTTTTAGAATAAATTTACCTTTATCATCTATATTATTTGAAGGTTTTATCCAATCTGTTTCTGCAGGTGTTAATGGTTTTTCTTCTGCAAGTTTTAACATGTTATTTAATTCAGCAATCTGACTAACTTCAACTTGACCAATTAAAAACTCTTTTACATTACTAATAATAGAAATAAGATCTCTATTCCTTTCGCCAGTAAAATCAGTAATGTTTTGTGTAAATAAAGCTATTTGTGTTCCAAAACCTCTGGCTTTAGCTGTTAATTTGCTCATTTTCTTTTGTATATAAGCATTTTGTAAAAAATCATTTGCTTCATCAATTCACAAATTTAATTTAATTTTTTTATCTTGTCTATTAAAAATATCATCCATTACCATATTCATTATTAAAAACAGAATAGAATTAGTTAAATGTGGCTCTAAATTCATTACTTCTAACAAATTAAAAACTATGGATTTTTTTTCATTAAATTTCACATCTCCCTTGCAATTAAAACGAGAAAAAGTTCCATTAATTAATTTGCTCATTATAAAGCTAAATTTAGATATTAATTTTTCTTTGTCTAAAGCTTTGTATATATCTGAAAAAATATATTCCTTACCATTCAAAATTTTAGTTTCATTTTTTAAATAAAATTGTTTAATATAATCTGAAAGTTCTGAAATAATTTCATTAGCTTTAATATAACCAGTACCATTAAAAAGTATTTTTAAAAATTCTTCTACTTCTAAAGCTTTGTATTCAACCTCTTCTTTAAAATTATTTTCATCTAAAATTCTTGCAAAAGCTAAAGGATTTAAATTTTGTTCACCAATATCTATTTGCTCTCCATTAAATTTTTTTAATATTGCGTCATAAATGGTTGAACTTTTAGGATCTAAAACTATATGTCTTACATTTTCATTCATAGTACAAACAGAAGCTAAAAGTAATTGTAAAAGTCAAGATTTACCAGACCCAGTTTGTCCGACAACAAGCATATGTCCTCCGTTTTTAACATTTCAAACTCATGGATATATTCCGTATGTTGTGCCTAAATAAGCTCCATTATCATCTAAAATAGACGAATTTTGAAAAAGGGCCGCATTAGATATAACAGACATATTTATTGGAAATTTTCTAGTATCTTCTGAAGGAAAAAAAGCATCCTTTATTATTTTATCTTGATCAGATATACCTCTAATAAGTTGTATATTATAAGCTTTTTGTATCTTATAAACAAAATCTCTTATTTGTTTTCTAAAAGATAATTCACTCTCTTTATCTTTTTCAAGAATAACTTGTCCAGTTATTAAAAATATTTTGTCTTTATTAAACATATAATTTCCTATAACTGAATTAATAGCATTTTGTTCATTTACTTTTTCTACTGATTTTTTATAATCTTTTGGATCGTTTTCTATTTGTTTTCTTTGAACAGTTTTATTTCATTTTTTTTCAGTTCTTCTAATTCATTCTTTTTGTTTTACATTAGGAGCTTCCAATTCTATAGAAGCAGTAATGTGTGGGTTAAATAAAAAGTCTTGCATTCATAAAGAAGGAATATTACGCCCAAAATCCATTCGCATAGCACAAAAGCTATTATTTTCATTCTCTATATAAGTTTTTTTTATTTTAAATTTTTCTCCCAACCCTAAAAAACTTATTTTTAAAGCATTATATTCAGCATCACTCAGTTTTTTAAGACCAAATACTGAATCTAATTTATTTAAAATATATTTTAATTCTGTTTTATCAGTATTATTAAATTCTAAAAAAATACTCCCTATTTTATTAGACATAAATTCTTCTATATTTTCTAAAAAATTAATTTTAATTATTTTTTTATTTCTATCTTGTTCTTCGATGATATTTTGTCTTAATTTATCAATATGTTGCTTTAATAGTAAAGTAGAATTTAATTTTATAAATTTAACACTACCTTTAGTTAGTTTTGAAAAAATTTTTTCAATTTCTGATATTTTTTCAATTTCAAAATCTGTTAAATTTGCTATATCAATTCCTGAAACGACTTCATATACAATTTTATTTTTTGTTGCAATATCTTTAGATCATAATAAATTTATTTTTTTAAAAATTGTAGAAATATTTAATAATAATATTTCATATCTCTTTTTGCCCCCAACTTCAATTATTAATAAAAAATCAAAAAATAAAAAGATTATCATAGTAATAACAACACTAAAAGTGCTAATAGAAGGGATAAAAAAGAACACACTAAAAAATATAATTGTAGCTACTATAATTAAAAAATCTATAGCAGTGAATGAACCTATTACTCTAAAATGAGCCCACACTCATTTTCGACCAACAGGCATAGAAATATAATTAGTATTTTTCATAAATTTTTTTTCAGTTTCGTTCATTAGCTTATCCTTTCAATTCAACGTCTTTATCACTTAACATTAGGTCTGTTGCACTTATTTGGTTTTTTATTACTTCTCATTTTCTCTTCTAATTATTTTTTCATATTTACTTACATCTGCATTAGGATTGTTTAAAAATTCCTCATAAATCTTTTCTGAAATGTAATCTACAAAATTAACAATTTGTTTTCTTTGTTTTTTGTGTTTTAATAAAGATATTATTTTACTCATTTTTTTCTCCTTTTTTTATTTAGGTTTTGCTTTAGTATCCGCATTTCCTTGTTTAATTGCATGAAAATCGTTATTAGTTTGAAAGTTTTTTTGAACTTTTTGAATTTTATCCGATTGATTTGTTAATCATTCATTTATTGCTTCTGTTTTTTCTTTGCCTTCAAGACCAGCAGTAGCTTGTGCATAACTATTTTTTAATTTACTTTCTACTACCCCAATATCTGAATGATTTTTTATAGCAGAACCAATATTTAGACCAGTATTAATACCTTTTTTAATACCAGCAAGCCCTAATCTAGTTATCATTGGGAAAACTTTAAAGCCTGCTGTAATAGGACCGCTTATATCTCCTAATTGTGTAGCTAAAGCACCTTTTATATCTCCAGAAATAGAGAATGCTCATTCAGTAGAAAGTGATTTCAGCATTAAAAATGAAGACATTATTAAAGTACCTTCAATAATAGTTTTAAATATATTTGATGGTGTAAATTTTGTTTCTAAATTTATCTTTTCTACATAATTAAGTAAGCTAGGTAAAATATTAATAATTATTAAATATCCTGCAAAACAAAGAAAAGCATTAAATAATTTAGTTAGCATTACTTGATTATAAGTAGCAAACCTTATTCCTCCATCTTTTATTTTTGCAGGTGCTGATAAAACAAAACCAAAGACACCATAAATAAATATCTCAAAAGTTCTAATACATAATTGCACACAAAATACAAAAAACATTAATAAACCACTAAAAGTTAATGCTACAGCCGTAACTTCATACATTAAAGCTGCTTCAGTTGTAGTGTTATCTTTTATTTTACTAATAGTATATTTTTCAATAAGATCACCTAAACCTATAGTATTTAAAAAAGATCCTTTTATTCAATAGACTAACAAACTAACAAAGCCAAACATACAAAAAAACATAATTGGCATGATAATCGTAAGGATAAAAGCTTTAAACATTTTTAAAAAGAATTGGTCTTCCTGAACTTTACTTGTTATTACTGATAAAAAAACATAAATACAAATTAAACTTATAAATGTTATAAACGCAACATAAAAAATAGTTTTAGTATTTATATCATTTAATAAATAAAGTAAGATTCTTCCTTCAAATAATCAAAAAATAGCTTCTTGAAGTCCGTTTAGAATAGGTTTTAATAACCCTTTGAAGAGTCATGTAATAATATATAAAACAGCAGCTACTATTTTCAAAATTAGAGAAGCAATAGGATTAAAACCTAGTGAATTAACTTTATTGCTTGTATTAATATAATTATTTGTACCTAAAATTATTCCAGTTAAAAAAATTGATAATATTAAAGTCAAAAGTCCGTATCAAAAAACTTTTTTTATTATTTTTTTATCATTAATAGTTTTTTTTATTTGAATGTATTTATGAATAAAAGTATAAAACATAATTTACTCCTTATTTTCAGGCTTCAGGAATTAATGGATAAGCAATAACAGTTCATATATATCAAAACACTATTAAAACAATAAGACCTATAATTATTCCTATAAAATAATTTCTTCAAAGTTTTTGTGTTTTTTCAGAATCGTTCATATATTCAGGTTTTTTTAAAGATGCTTTAATATCTAATAATCCTATCCCAAAACCTGCTAAAACAATTATTGTAGAAATAGTATAAACTCAAAAATTAAGCCCGTGTCCTTGAAAAATATCTGCCATATTACCCCTCCTTTCTATTATCTAAATCTTTAACTATGTTTTCATCTATAGGAAAATCTCCAGACATTCTATTTTCTTTCAGTGTTTTTTTAGCTTTAAGCCCTTTAAAAATATAAGTTATAAAAATCACTGTAAAAATACTTAAAACTACAAAAATTGAATACATAACTATATTTTTCTTAAATGTTTTAGGAGCTGGTATAACACCAAATTGAAAATATGATGATATTTCGCCTTTTATATATTGTTCGTTATTTGATATTATGTGATATTTTATTTGATCACCATATTTAAAAATGTGCGAATCTTGAGCGTTATCTCAATTAATACTAATATAATCAGTATTAATTTTGTATTTTTTTAATTCAGTTATTATTTCATTATCTAAAATATTTTTATAAGTTTCAAATTTTTTATCTTTAAATTTGAGAGACTTTTTAACCAAATTTATATTATTTATTTTATAATTTTTCAATTGAAAATATGGATTTATATTGCCTCTATTTAAAATTCCTTTTTTTTCATTTATTAAAACAATATTTAAAGAAGTTATTTTATATGTAATTAAAGTTTCTTTAATAATTTTTTCTTTATTTCCTAAATTTCATTCAAAATGTAAATATTTACTATCAAATCCATCTATACTATCTTTATATTCTTTTTTAATTTCATTTTCTAATGAAGATTTTATACTTTCAAAGTTTGTCCCTGTTTCATAATTATTAACAATATCAATTAATTTATTATTATCAATATTTACAGAACTAATATCTGCATATGTTTTTGATTGAAAATATGAATCAAAAGAATTTTTAGCTTTAAAGCTATTTACTGAATTTATAGAAAAACTTATTTTTTTATTAATTGTAATTTTATCTGCATCTTTATTTTTAAAAACAACTTCAAAATCAGAATTAATAGCATTTACACCATCAGAAAACTTATTGACTCTTTCACATACTTCGTTCAATATTTCTTCTCTCAATTCATTTTTTATATCTAAAAACTTAATTCCTGTATTATATTTGTTTGTAATTTTTTCAAGTTTAGCTTTATCAATATTTAACGAATTTAAATCAAATAGATTTTCATATGTTTTTGATTGGAAAAAATAATTATTATTTTGGTGATTATTAAAATTATTAAAAGTGGTATTAGAAATATTTTGTTGATCCGCTATATTTTTTAATTTTAAATAAAGCGGATTAGTTGCATTTCAATCAGAAACAATATTCTTAGATAATAAATTATTACTTCCGACATAATTTACAACCTTAGATAATGTATTTCCATATTCGTTTGTGTATGTAAATAACATTAAAGATTTTGTAATTCCTTGCTCTGTACTCTTAGGGAATTTAAATTCTTTAATTTCATATCAATTCTTAGTTTTTTGTTCATATTCAAAAGCTTTAATGTCTTTTGTTTTTAATTCGCTTTTACCATTAATATAATATGGATGATAAAGTGTTGAAGTATTATAGATTTCGTTTCCGCTAGTTAATTTAACTCCGTTTTGGTTTAAATCTACAACTTTCATTTTATCAAACTCATTTAAAGGGTCTTTATTCATAGAAGTAATATTAATATCAGATGAAGTTAATGAATTTGATAAAGGAGAAGAATTTAAATAATCACTTTGAAAATCTAAAATAAATGTTTCTAAATAATTGTCTTTATTTATTAATGTTAAATTAATTTTTCAATAATTTAAATTACCATCCTTTTTTTCAAAATGATTTTTATTAATTAATTTCATTATATTATATGTTTTGCCTTGTTCTAAATTAATATTTTTTGTTGTTCCACTTCCGTTTATTTTTATTGTTGAAATATTACTTTTATCAGCAGAAATAATTAAATTTAATAATTCATTTGTTCTATAAGTTCAATGATTATCTTTAAAAACTCAATTACTTTTTGAAACATTATTACTTTCTTTAGTGTTTGCAAAAATATATTTATTATTTTTTTCTATATTAATTCCATCAATATTAAAATAAGGTATTTGATAATTTAAAATAGAAGTTTCACCTATTATATCGTTAGGGTTTTTTGTGCTTATTTTTAATTTGATATCTGAAGAATTTAGTTTTGTATTTTTGTTTAAAACTTGTTCTTTATTATCATAAAAAATGATATTAGTTCTACTTAAATCGACTCCATCTCTAGACGCTATTATATCTTTATCTCTGATAATATTTTCTACATCTTGATAAGTATTATCGTTTGTAAAATAAGGCAGCGGATATGAAATTTTTTCGTCATTTTTAAAGTTTCAAGTTTTGAAATTTTGGTTTGTTGTATTTATATAACATTCATTAGTAAAATTATCATCACTTAATGATGTATACTTTCCACTAAATTCCATAGAAATAGAATATTTATCAAATCCCATTATTCCATTATTTCAGCTACCTCATCCATTAATTAATTCTCAATAAGTCCTGCGGCTTTTTTTTGGTTTATCTGATTTTGATAAAACTGTAGCAGGCATTATAAAAAAAGGAACACCACCATAACTATCAATTACAACTTTTCATTCTAAAATTTTTATTTTTTCAAATTGAATTTCAGCTTTATTAATAAAAAAATGCATATAAGGATACCCACCTTTAGTCGAGTCCTTCATTCTTCAAACTTCTTTATTTTTAACGCTATTCATATCTAAATGCATATAATTTCTAGCGTAAGGCACAGCATATGTGCAAGATATGTCATTTATAACATGAAGTCTATAAGACACCGAACTTGCTTCGGTTGTGTATTTAAATGTTTGATCACCTTGTAATTTTTCATTTAAAATATTAGAAAAAAAATATCTTTGGTTTTGTTCTGATGATTTATGATTAATCATAAATGACAAACAACTTAATAAAATTAAGTTTGTAATTAATAATAGTACAATTTTTTTTAATCTTTTTTTTATCATATATTTAATATTCTTTATAGCTTTAGAATTTATTTTCATATAACAATTTCCTTTTTTTTATTTTTAATATTTTAAAAAAATAGTGGAGCCCCAGAAACACACTCTGGAAACTCCACTATTGAAATAAATATAATTAATTTATTTATGGTGTTTAAAGGTGTGTTCTTTAAGCAAATTAATTATATCTACCTCTTTCAAAAATATAATAATTATTTAAAAAAATAGTGGAGCCTAGGGAAACCCCCCTAAACTCCACTATTAAAATAAAATTTTATTTGTGGTATTTATTTAAAGTGGGTTTCCTTTAAACAATATTATTATATCTATCTCTCAATAAAATATAATAAAAATTATTTAAAAAAAATAGTGGAGTTTCAGAAGCATACTCTGAAACTCCACTATTTTAATAAACATAATTTATTTATTATAATGAAATTGTTATAAGGTATGCTCTTTTAACAAAAATATTATAAACATATAATAAATTTAGTTTTCTAATTTATAAGTTTTTGTATATACTATAAACTTTTATTTCTTTTTAAATTTAATAAAAACAAAACACTAATAATAATAAGCATTCCTAAAACAATTAAAACTATTTTAAATTGTAAATGCATATTTGCTTTATTATTATTTGTTTTTTTGTGAGGTAAATCTTTTATATCTAAAACAATAGAAATATTTTTATTCCCTTCTGTTCTAAAATTTTCAACACTATTAATTTCTACTTTTATTTTTTCTCAATTATTTAAAATATCATCTTTATTAGAAATTTTAATTTTATTTCATTTATTATCTTTTAAATAAAAATAATTTAAATTATAATCTTTTTCTTTAATTGGGTTTTCTTTCCCATAAAAACCTTGATAATCATCATAATTAATTCACTCTTGCGGTCTAAAACCATCTTTAATAAAATTTGTATTTAAGTTTGTTTTAATATCTTTTTCAATATTTTCTTTAAAATTTAAAAATTTAATATGATAATTAGCATTTTCTATTTCATTTTTTTTAAATTTTTCAAAATATT
>Ga0105359_10002632_pt1 | contig 14821 bp, 10 predicted proteins | sample GOMGulsemesocosm_6_FD_83659 | JGI IMG/M metagenome (GOLD analysis project Ga0105359, IMG submission 83659) | Methane-oxidizing microbial communities from mesocosms in the Gulf of Mexico - GOM8C Gulf of Mexico | ecosystem: Environmental > Aquatic > Marine > Cold seeps | place: Gulf of Mexico... | reverse complement strand
CAGGTATTTCTTCCTCAGGAAAAGCATCATAATAACAAGAGTTTAAAAATAAACCCATGGCTATTAAAAGTGCTATGTTTAGTATTTTTTTCATTATTAATAGTTTATAAAATTAATATGTCAAATTAAAATAGGTGTCTAATAAATGGTAGTCGCTTGTTGTTAATAAATAGCGTAGAACGTGTACGTTGTTTAATTATGACTAGTCACTTTTTAGACACCTGCTTTAAATAGAAAATAGAAAATTATTCTATTTCCATAGTTAAGAAGTTAGACTGTGCGTGTCCAATAGCTGCATTGTTAAAGACAGCTAAACCGAAAGGAATAGATTCTCCAATTACAAATACTGCATCTTTAGGGTCGCCAGTGTTTAATTTTCTTTTAATTTCTAACTGCCATCCAGATCCAATGTGCTTAGCTCTTACTTGAGTTTCAGTTCTTGGAGTAGTTCCAGCACCTGCAGGGTTAATGTATACACTTGGGAAACGTTTTGTTCCAAATCCTTGAGAGTATGCTACTAAGTCAGCGTTAGGGTCAATAGAACCACCATCAAAAGAGATAACTCCTTCTACACTAATTCCTGTTACTAATTTAGCAGTACCATCAGCAATTTGAGAGTCAGTAATCCAGTATACGTTTTCACCATTTACAATTACATACTTAGGTCCACTCATTCCAGTAACCTCATCAGTAAATTTGTTAGTTCCGTACATTTTGTCTCCTTCATCAGTCTTACGACCGTTTGCAGATGCAAATTCGAAATCATCTTCCCATTGGATATAACCATCATCTACAGATTGAGACAATACATTACGGTTACGTTTCCAGTGCCATAAATCAGCTAATTCTCCGTCGTTAGCCATGAAGTGACGTGTAGTTTTGTGTCCTGGCTGAGGATCTTTTAATCCAGAGTGACAGGTTACAGTACAAGTTCCAGCTTCAAATCCAGCAGGGAATTTTCCATCTACTTTGATAGGGAAAATCATACCAAATTTGTCTTCGTAATATTTATCATTTTTATGGTTTGCATACTTGTTTTCTCCGATCCATTTTTTTGAAGTTGGATTAAAGAACCAAGATTGACGGTCTCTACTATCTTGATCGTCTTCCCATTCAAATAATAAATAAAGGTATTCACCATCGTGCCCTCCTCTAAGTGAGTATTTAGATTTTTCTCCTGTATAAGGATCCATTAAATCTGTTGGCTCTAAGTTGGCGTCTCCGTCACTAGATCCGTTTAAAGGAATTACTCTGTCTCCAGCAGGACTTACTACTGCAGTGTTTACTAGAGGTCTTGCTTCAGACCATACTTCGTCTACGTCTCCGTCAAATGTTGGAGCAGTTGAGAATTTCTTTACTAATAATACGTCAGAACTTTCTCCTACACCTGGATCAACTACTGTATTCGTTGGGGCGTCATCGTGTGTACAACTAGCTGCCATTGCTACTACGGCTGCTAATAAGGTTATTTTAATTGTTTTCATTAGAGTTTGTTTATATAATTGTTATTTGATAATTCTCACTCGTTAGGGATAAAAAAAAGGGAGTAGGTTCGGACTCCCTTTTTTTATGAGGCTATTGTCTTGCTTCTAAAGCTTCAATAGAATTTTTAAGCAATGCTTTTGTGTATTCAGGGTTGTGTACACCATGACTGTGGTCATAGTAAACAAATTTGTAATTCCAATAAGCATCAGCAACTACTATGTCGTAAGGTACACTATGATTTAATCCTCCTTCAGCAGTCAATAATCCTTCTGCAGTAAATAATGTTTCCAATTCTGTCATTAATCCATCTATCTCAGCTTGGAAATTAGTTACTTTAGATTCAGCAGTATCACCGTGACAAGAAGTACAAGCGTTTAATGTAGGAACAAATGTATGTGCTCCTGTATCTCCACTTTCTGCACCCATATGACAACTTACACAAGAAGCTCCTTCTCTGTGTGCATTACTCGATGGGTATACTGTAGATCCTGAAATTTCAACACCAGAAATACCTTCTAATAAAGTAGTTTGTGCTCCGTAGTGTGGTCCATAACGGTTTGGTACAACTATTTTACCATCTGCATCATCATCTATTTTTGCAATAGATCTTGGTTGGTGACAAGTCACACAGTTATTACTTGTAGCTGGAGTACCATCTTCATTTAAGTAAGAAATAGTTGCTCCTGGTACACTTCTTAATTCTACTATTTCAAAAGAACGTAATGCAAAATCATGTCCATCGTTTTCAAAGTCAAATGTTCCGTGTTTTTCGTGACATGTTGTACAAGAAACTCCAGTTGTGTTTCCGTAAGGTTCATTTTGAATAGCTCCGGTTGAAACATATTCGATATATCCTTCATTCGTGTGACAGATTGCACATTGGCTAGCGATGTCTTTTTTAACACCTTCGCTATCTGCAGAACCTCTATCTGTATAAGTAGAAACTAAACTACCATCATACATTACTGATTCGGTCGCATGTTTGGACATTAAGAATGAACTCTCAATTGGATCTCTATGAGATTCTGAGTGACAAGCTACACAAGTAGCTGTACCTGTTGCTCCATCAGCACCATCAACACCGTCAATTCCGTCTGTTCCATCTGAGCCATTTGCTCCTGCTGGACCAATGACTGGATCACTTGTACATTGGATAAATGCAACGCTGCATAATATCAAGAACAAGCATTTTAATAATTTGTAGTTTTTCATGATTAAGTATATTAGAATTAAACTTATGTAAAGTTAGATACGTTTAGAACTGTTTATGCTGACATTTGTCACTTTATTTAAATAGTTATTAGCATGATAGTCAGTAAGATAACGTGTTAGATGGAACAATTCTTAATACGATATGCATACCGTTAGGTAACATTTGTTGCTAAGTCACGTTTTAAGGTTTAATTTTCTTAAAAAAATGTTAAGAAAGTGTTTTTGAAAAAAGATGTAACACCTTTATATGTTTTACCATTGATTTTTGAGGTGTTTTTGTAGATATTTCAAAAAACAAATAATAAAAAGAGTGAATTTGAGAATAGTTTATGAAAACAAAATAAATATTGTTGTTTATGTATTTAACGGGGGAATAAATTTTAATATTATAATATTATTTACTTAATTCTTTTCGTAAATTCGCACACAGCTAAAAAACAAATAAGAATGTCAAAATTTGAAGTAAAACTTCCTAAGATGGGAGAAAGTGTTGCAGAAGCAACGATTACATCATGGTTAAAAAATGTTGGTGATTCTATTGAAATGGATGAAGCTATTGTTGAGATTGCAACTGATAAGGTAGATTCTGAAGTGCCTAGTGAGGTAGAAGGTACACTCGTTGAGATATTATTTGATTCTGATTCGGTAGTAAAAGTAGGGGAGACCATTGCTATTATCGAGGTAGATGGAGCGGGTGAAGCGCCGGTAGTAACGAAAGAACTTCCAAAAGAAGTGGAAGAAATTACGGCTTCTGTGGACGATGCTATTGCAGCAGTTCGTATCGATAAAAAATCTCCATCTGGAAAGTTCTTTTCTCCTTTAGTTCGTAATATTGCTTCTAAAGAAGGAATTACTATGGAGGTGTTGGAAAATATACCGGGTACTGGAAAAGAAGGAAGAGTTACTAAAAACGATATATTATCCTTTTTAAAAGAAGGGAAAAAAGAAGTGTCGATAACAGCTCCTAAAACTGCGGAAAAAACGGTTGTAAAAACAGCTTCTGTACCGAAAGTAACACGAACAGTTTCTGCTCCTGTATCAGTAAATGGAGAGGATGAAATTATTGAGATGACGCGTATGGGGAAGATGATTTCTCATCATATGGTCCAATCTGTACAAACTTCTGCGCATGTACAGTCATTTATAGAAGTGGATGTTACTAATATTGTAAATTGGAGAAATCGTGTAAAAGATGCTTTCTTTAAAAGAGAAGGACAAAAAATAACTTATACACCTATATTTATGCAGGCAGTAGCTACTGCTATACGTGAATTTCCAATGATAAATATAGCCTTAGACGGTGATAAAATTATAAAACGTGGGAATATAAATTTAGGAATGGCAGCAGCCTTACCTGATGGAAATTTAATTGTACCCGTAATCAAAAATGCGGATCAATTAAATTTGATAGGAATGACTAAACAAGTGAATAGTTTAGCTACAAAAGCTAGAGCGGGAAAATTAAGTCCTGATGATATTCAAGGCGGAACATACACCGTTACCAATGTTGGTGGTTTTGGTTCTGTTTTTGGTACACCTATTATTAATCAACCTCAAGTAGCTATTTTAGCCTTGGGAGCTGTACGTAAAGTACCTGCAGTTATAGAGACACCTCAAGGAGATTTTATCGGGATTCGCCATAAGATGTTCTTGTCTCATTCTTATGATCACAGAGTGGTTAATGGAGCCTTAGGAGGTATGTTTATCAAGCGTATCAAAGATATTCTAGAAGCTTGGGATGAAAATGGTTCTTTTTAGGGGTTAGGATTAAGTAATAAGCCAAAAGTGAACAAAAAAAGCGATTAAGATTTTAGATCTTAATCGCTTTTTTGTGTTTAGATATGAGAAGTGAGATGTTTGTATTGAGACTGATGGGCAACATCTTGAAAAAAGACACAAGAATCAGGAATCAGGAAACAAGACTTTTGGATTCGCGAGGAATCATTGTCAAAAATCAATAAATGTTAGTTTGGTTTTCTAAAGGAAGTTGTGCTTCCAAGCAACAAGCAACAAGCAACAAGCAACAACTAGATGTTAGATGTTAGTATTGAGATTGCGCACCATTTTGAAAATTGACACAAGAATCAGGAAACAAGACTTTTGGATTCGCGAGGAATCATTGTCAAAAATCAATAAATGTTAGTTTGGTTTTCTAAAGGAAGTTGTGCTTCCAAGCAACAAGCAACAAGCAACAAGCAACAAGTAACCAGTAACCAACAACTATTTTAACAAATATTGCTCCCTAATTCCTTATCGCTTTTCGCTCTTTCCTAACCTACTCTTTCTCGCAAACATTCATTCGAGCTGTAGCGGAAACGCTTTGGTCGGTAAAGTCGTTGTTCAAATATTTTAAATAACCTGCCTCTGCAATCATAGCAGCATTATCTGTGGTGTATTCAAATTTAGGGATATAAGTATGCCAACCGTATTTTTGTTCCGCTTGTTTTAAAACAGTTCTAATACCAGAATTGGCACTTACACCACCAGCGATGGCAATGTGATTGATTCCTGTAATTTTTACAACATTTTTTAATTTATCCATTAAAATCTCAACAATAGTATGTTGGATGGAAGCACAAATGTCATTCAGGTTTTCGGAGATAAAATTTGGGTTTTCTTTGACTTGTTTTTGTATGAAATATAAAATTCCTGTTTTTAACCCGCTAAAGCTAAAGTCTAGTTCTCCAACTCTTGGTTTGGTGAATTTATAGGCTTTAGGATTCCCTAATTTGGCATATTTGTCTACTAATGGTCCGCCAGGATATGGCAAGCCAAGAATCTTAGCAGATTTGTCAAAAGCTTCCCCTACGGCATCATCAATGGTTTCTCCAAGGATTTCCATGTCAAAATGATTTGAAACTTTAACGATTTGAGTGTGCCCTCCACTGATGGTTAAACAGATAAATGGAAAAGGAGGAGCTGTGTAATCTTCTTCTTCAATAAAATGCGCTAAAATATGCCCTTGCATATGATTTACAGAAATTAATGGAATTCCTAAACCTAGTGATAACGACTTCGCAAAGGAGGTTCCTACTAATAAAGAACCCATTAATCCAGGTCCGCGCGTAAAAGCTATGGCATTTAAGTCTTTTTTGTCGATATTTGCTCGTTGAATCGCTTGATCTATCACTGGAACAATATTTTGTTGATGGGCACGTGAGGCTAATTCAGGAACAACACCACCATAAGAGGCGTGAATTTCTTGATTTGCCACAACATTTGATAAGATTTTTCCGTTGCATATTACGGATGCACTCGTGTCATCACAGGATGATTCGATACCGAGAATGTATATTGGTTTAGAACTTGTCATTATAAATAGTTTAGGCATGAAAATTGCCGTAAAAAATGCAAATTTAAGAGATATCAAACAAAGAAAAAAAATACTAGTCAAAATATTACTTGGAATTATAGTAATTCTTTCTTTTTGTAGCGTTTTATTGACGCTTTCTCCTGTTCAAACTCGTTTAGGATCTTCTGCTACAAGTTGGTTAAGGGATACATATGAGGTAGATATCAATATAAAAAAAATAAATTTAGGCTTTTTAGGAAAAATACAATTAAAAAGTATTCAAATAAATGATCACAGGAATGATACCTTGATTTATATTGAAAACTTGACAACTTCTATTGCTGCTTATAGAAATTTTATCGATAACAATTTAGAATTTGGCTCCATTCATTTAGATGGTTTTCGCTTAAAAATGAAAACATACGAAGGAGAAAAAGACGATAATTTAAATATATTTGTGGAAAAATTTGGGGAAAGTGACCCCGAAAATCCATCATCGTTTAAATTGTCATCTTCGGATATAATATTACATGATGGTTATGTAGAAATAGTAGATGAGAACCAAGAAATAATAAGTCCTTTATATTTTAGCGGGATTAACGGAATTGCAGATCAGTTGAAAATTGCAGGGCCTAATGTTAGCGTTTTTGTAAAAGATGTTGGCTTTACCGAAAATCACAATATAGAAGTGATGAGCTTGAGTACACAGTTTGATTATTCTCTTACATCCATGGATTTTTTAAATACGGTTTTAAGAACTGAAAAATCAGAGGTGAAAGGAGATATTCAATTTAATTATGTCAGGTCAGATTTTTCGGACTTTAACAATAAAGTCCAATTATCAGCAGATATCACGGATGCTACTTTAGCCATGGAGGACATGCAGAAGTTTTATTATGAGTTTGGTACTACGGATGTGTTGGATTTAACTACACATGTTTCAGGGACACTAAATAACCTGTTGTTAGAAGATTTAGATTTGGTTTCAAAGCAGGAATTAGTGGTGGATGGAACGCTGCATATTAAAAATGCGATGAACACGGAGAATGGGTTTTGGTTTAAGGGAGAGTTTAGTGACCTGAGTTCTAATTATGAGCATTTAAACCAACTATTACCAAATATTCTTGGAAATTCACTTCCTGAAATCATGAAGGATTTTGGATATTTTACACTCAAAGGAACTTCCGTTATTACCGAAGATAAAATAGATGCTCAATTGGAAATGATCACCGATTTAGGGACTACTATTTCTGATTTGACATTAACAAATATCACAGATATTAATAAGGCCTCTTACTCAGGAGACATTGAGATTATTGATTTTGACTTAGGAAAAGTGATGAATGATTCTCTCGTAGGACAGTTGTCAATGATCGCTAAAATTGAGGGGAACGGATTTGATCTAGAGTCTATTAATACCAATGTGGTAGGTCAGGTTTCTAAACATCAATATAAAGGATATACGTACGGAAATATTTCTATTAACGGTCAGTTTTTAAACAAGCGTTTTAAAGGGGAAATGGAAGTAAATGACCCTAATATTAAATTGAATTTTAAAGGTTTGGCAGATTTGGCTTCAGACGTGTACAAATTTGATTTTAAAACCCAAGTTGATTATTGTGAGATTAATAAACTGAATCTATTTAAAAGAGATAGTATTGCAGTATTGAAAGGTTTTATTGACATAAAATTAAGAGGAAACACCATAGATGATGTTGTGGGAACTGTTAATTTTAAAAACACATCTTACAATAATCATAAGGACAATTTTTATTTTAAAGATTTTAATATTGATGCTTCTTTTAAAGATCATATTAGAACCATCGCGGTCAACTCTAATGAAATTATAAATGGTCGTGTACAGGGTAAATTTAAAATTGCTCAGCTGGGGAAATTGGCAGCAAATTCTATCGGAAATTTGTATTCCAACTATACTCCATTTAGGCTTACATCGGGACAGTTTCTAGATTTTCGTTTTAAGATTCATCATAAAATTGTAGAAGTTTTTTTTCCAGAAATAAATTTGGCATCCAATACTTTAATTAGAGGAGAGATGAATGCTGATGAGAATTTATTTAAACTATCTATAAAATCCCCTCAGATTAAGGCTTATGATTATTTAATTGAGAAGTTAAATTTACAAATTGACACTAAAAACCCTTTATTTAATACCCATTTATATGTAGGAGATATCAGTTCTAAATCATATCGTTTTTCTGAGTTGAATTTATTAAATAAAACAAAGAACGATACGTTGTTTTTTAAATCAGAAATGCTTGGAGGAGCTAAACAAACCGAATCCTTTAAATTAGACTTTTATCATACAATAGACCCTTTGAATAATTCTGTTTTTGGCTTACAGAAATCATCTCTTAATTTTAAAAAGAACAAATGGATGATTAGTAATACTACTAAAAATGAAAATAGAATTGTATACAATAATAAGAAAGGAGAGTTGGTCTTTGATAATTTTTCTCTTGAATCTAGAGGACAACAAATAAAACTTAATGGTTTTGTAAAAGATTCAACTACAACAGATCTTTCCTTTGAATTTAAAAATGTAAAACTTGGAGAGATCACTCCGCATGTAGATAGTTTAAATTTTGATGGACTACTTAATGGTCAGGTACGGTATTTAAAAACTAGGTATCAGTTGCGTCCTACAGTTGAATTAGCGGTTAAAGATTTCGAAATTAATAACAAGAAACAAGGGGATTTAATAGTGCAGGTGGCTGGTGATAATTCCATTAAAAAATACAGAATGTATGTGTCCTTGGACTTAGAAGATTCTAATACATTGAAAGCGACGGGGAATCTTGATTTTACTCCAAAAGAACCAATTATTGATAGTAAGGTGGAGTTTAACGAGTTTGATGTGAGTGCATTTAGTGGACTTGGAGGCGAAGTCTTGACTAATATTCGAGGGTTTTTATATGGAGAAGCAGTACTTTCTGGACCTATTGCGAATTTTGATATGACAGGAGAATTGTTCTTTGACCAGGCCGGCGTGTATTTTCCTTATTTAAATGTTGATTATGATTTTGCAGGGACTAGTGTGATAGAATTAGAAGAACAAACATTTAAAATTATAGATGTTTTGTTAGAAGATTCAAAACATAAAACCAATGGTTTTTTAACAGGAAATATTTCACATAATAAATTTGAAAAATGGGATCTAGACATAGATGTCGAAACTGAAAATTTATTAATTTTGGATACTGAACAAGAAGAAAATTCTTTGTTTTTTGGAAAAGGTTTTATTGCGGGAGATGCTAAAATTCATGGTCCTACTACGAAACTAGTGATAGATGTTAATGCTAAGACCATGCAAAACACCAATTTTGTAGTGCCTATTAGTGATGTGAAAACGATTAGTGATACTGATGTGTTTCGGTTTGTGAATAAAAACGGAGAGAATCCTGATGAAACAGAAAAATCAAGAGCCGAATACCTTGCTGAAAAGTTAAAGGGCTTGAGCATGAATTTTTCTATTGAAGTTACCAAAGATGCCATATTTGAAATGGTATTGGATAAGACTACGGGGAGTTATTTAAAAGGACGTGGTACAGGTTATTTGCAAATAAATTTAGATACTAAGAGTAAGTTTGATATGTATGGTGATTTCGCTATAGATAATGGATTGTATAACTTCAAGTATTTAGGAATTACAAAACCTTTTGCGGTAAAAAAAGGGGGAACTATTAGTTGGAGTGGAGACCCGTTGGGGGCCAATATTAATATAGAAGCGCTATACCGCGTACAGGCAAATCCTAGAACGTTCTTAGAAAATATTACGAGTAGTAGGAAAATTCCTGTAGATTTAATCACTCGTTTTTCAGGAGAACTATTTGATTCCCGAAAAGAGTTTGATATAGAAATTCCGAACTCAAGTTCTACCGTTTCTTCAGAGCTAGAATTAAAGCTAAAAAGAAATGGCGAAAATGATAGAACCTTACAGTTTATGTCATTATTAATAGCCAATTCATTTTATAATGAGGACCTAATAGGATCAACAGCAGGGAGTGCAGCAGCCGGGACAAGTGCGGATATTTTGTCCAACTTGTTGCAAGACGTTTTAAATGATAGTAATAGTAAATTTAAGTTAACGCCCTCTTATATTGTAGGTGATAAAAATAGAGTAGATTCGTACAATACAGATGATCAATTAGGCGTAGCTGTGGAGTATCAAATTGGGAATAGAGTAGTTGTAAATGGAAAAGCATTAGTTCCTGTGGGAACCAAACAAAATTCAGACGTAATAGGAGAGGCGAATGCCGAATTTTTATTGAACGATGAAGGAAATATGCGCTTGTCTGTTTTTAATCGTCAAAACGAAATACAATACACCAGCGAAGAAGAAGGTTATACCCAAGGAATTGGTTTTAATTATAGCATCGATTTCAATAATGGAAAACAACTGTTGCAAAAATTAGGATTGAAAAAGAAAACAATTAAGAAAGATTCTTTAAATGGACTTTCTAAAAAAGATTCAATTAGAAAAAAACGAGAAATATTTAACTTTATACAAAAGAAATATGAATAAACCTACCTTAGTTATATTGGCGGCCGGAATTGGAAGTCGTTATGGAGGATTAAAGCAATTAGATACTTTTACGCCAGAAGGCGATACAATATTAGATTTTTCTATATACGATGCTGTACAAGCAGGTTTTGGGAAAGTGGTTTTTATTATTAGAAAAAGCATTGAAGCAGAATTTACAGCAGTTTTTAATAAAAAATTAGCAGGAAAAATTGAGGTTGAATATGTGTTCCAAGAATTGGATAATATTCCATCTCGATTTAAAGATAATAACAGAGAAAAACCTTGGGGAACTGGGCATGCTGTTTTGATGGCAAAGGAAGTTGTAAAAGAAAATTTTACAGTGATTAATGCAGACGATTTTTATGGAAAAGAAGCCTTTGAAGTAATGGCGAAATCTTTGATGGAAATGGATCCTAGTACGGATAATTACAACATGATGGGCTACCAACTTAAAAATACAATTTCAGAAAATGGATTTGTTTCAAGAGGAGAATGTCAAGTGAGTGATAAAGGTTTTTTAACCGGTGTAGTGGAACGTACTCATATCGAAAAGATTGAAGGAGATCTTCAGTATAAAAATGAAGGTGGTGTATTTGAACCGATCTCTGATGATACCATTGTTTCTATGAACTTTTGGGGATTCACACCCAATTACTTTAAAGTTTCTCAAGAGATGTTTGAGGCATTTTTGGAAGAGAACCATCAAGAAATGAAGGCAGAGTTTTTTATCCCTATTGTTGTAAATGCAGTTATTGAAAATAACACCGGATCTGTAGAAGTGTTACAGTCGGAGGCTAAATGGTTTGGAGTAACTTACAAAGAAGATAAAGAAATTGTAACCAATGCTATTAAAGAATTGAAAGATAAAGGAGTGTATCCAATACATTTATGGAATTAAAATTACTCCGGTTGAAATTCAGTATTTTGAAGGTGGTATTTATTTGAAACCTTTGAATAAACAAAAACTAACAAATGAAAAAAAGAATGAAAAAAATAGCAGTGTTGACTTCTGGAGGTGATGCTCCAGGAATGAATGCTGCCATTCGTGCAGTAGTAAGAGCATGTTCGTACTATAAAGTGGACTGTGTAGGTGTTTACCGAGGTTACCAAGGTATGATAGAAGGTGACTTTATTAATATGACCGCAAGAAATGTAAATAATATTATAGATAAAGGTGGTACGATTTTAAAGACAGCCAGATCTACGGAGTTTAGAACAGCGGAAGGACGTAAAAAAGCCTATGAAAACTTAAAAAAGCAAGGAATTGATGGTCTTGTTTTAATTGGGGGAGATGGTACTTTTACAGGTGGAATGATTTTTCAGAATGAATTTGATATTCCTTGTATTGGAATTCCAGGAACTATAGATAATGATATTGCAGGGACTAATTATACCATAGGATATGATACCGCTCTTAATACAGTAGTGGAAGTTATAGATAAAATTAGAGATACGGCAAGTTCACATAATCGCTTATTTTTTGTAGAGGTTATGGGACGTGATGCTGGTTTTTTAGCCTTAAATTCAGGGGTTGGAGCTGGTGCTGAGGAAATTTTAATTCCGGAGGAAAATTTAGGTTTGGATAGGTTATTAGAATCCTTGAAGAGAAGTAAACGATCAGGGAAATCATCGAGTATTGTGGTGGTTGCTGAAGGTGATAAAACAGGGAAGAATGTTTTTGAACTCGCTGATTATGTGGAAGAAAATTTACCGGAATATGAAGTACGAGTGTCCGTTTTAGGGCATATGCAACGTGGAGGTAGTCCTAGTTGTTTTGACCGTGTATTGGCAAGTAGACTTGGAGTAAAGGCTGTTGAATTATTGCTAGACGGGAAAAGAAATGTTATGGTTGGTCTGATTAATAACAATGTGCAAACAACAGATTTGGAATTGGCTATTAAAGGAAATCATAGCATTAATAAAGAATTATTACGGGTAAGTGATATCATGTCAATTTAAATACTAAGATGATAAAAATTGGAATAAATGGGTTTGGAAGAATCGGGAGATTGGCTTTCAGATCAATGTTGCAAAGAAAAAATATTCAAGTGGTGGCTATTAATGATTTAATACCTGTGGATGACTTGGCTTATTTGTTAAAATATGATTCTGTTCATGGACGTTTTCCTGGCGATATTGATATCCAACATGGGAATTTAGTAGTTAGTGGAAACGAAATACGAATTACTGCGGAACGACAACCTGAAAATATAGCTTGGGATGATGTAGATGTGGATTATGTGATTGAGTCTACTGGATATTTTACCTTGAAAGAGGAGGCAGCGCTACATTTAAAAGGAGGTGCTAAAAAAGTGGTGATTTCTGCACCAAGTAACGATGCTCCGATGTTTGTAATGGGTGTCAATCACACAGATTTAACTTCGGAAAATCATGTCTTTTCTAATGCTTCTTGTACGACCAATTGTTTAGGGCCATTGGCTAAAGTTTTACATGAAAATTTTGGAATAATAGAAGGAATTGTTACGACGGTACATGCGGCTACAGCAAGTCAACGTACGGTTGATGGGCCATTAGATGTACGTAGGAGAGGACGTTCAGCCATTAATAATATAATCCCTACAAGCACAGGAGCTGCAAAAGCGGTGGTTAAAATTATCCCAGCATTGGAAGGTAAGTTATCTGCCATGGCATATCGCGTACCTACGGCAGATGTTTCTGTAGTGGATTTGGTGGTGAGGTTTGAAAAAGCGACTTCCTATGATGAAATTAAAAAAGTATTAAAACACGCTTCTGAAAATGAGTTAAAAGGAATTTTAGGTTATACGGAAGACGATGTTGTTTCTCAGGACTTTGTTTCTGAACCTCGAACATCAGTTTTTGATGCGGGAGCAGGTATGGAACTAAATTCACATTTTTATAAGTTGGTTTCTTGGTATGATAATGAGTTTGGGTATGCTACTAAAATTGTGGACATCATTGAATATTCAGCGTCCTTATAGAGAGTATTGCTTTTTATTAGGGTTAATTTGATAAAATGAATCATTTGGTAACAATTTCTTAAGCTAAAGTTGGACTGAAAGAAGTATCTTTAGACCTGAGAAATTTGTTGAAGAATAATAAATAATAAGTATGGAAATAGCGATCATAGCACATGACGGTAAAAAAGCTGAAATGATTCAGTTTTTAATGAATTTTAAAGCACATATATTATCTAAAGATATTTCTATTGTATCTACAGGTACTACAGGAACCAATGCGGAGAAAGCAGGTTTTATAGTAAAAAAATATTTATCAGGACCTATGGGAGGAGATGCTCAAATAGCAACTCGTGTTGCAGAAGGAGATACTCAGATGGTCTTTTTCTTTAGAGACCCGTTAGGAAAGCATCCACATGAACCAGACATTGCTATGTTAATGCGTTTATGTGATGTACATAACGTTCCTTTAGCTACCAATCCTGCTACAGCAGAATTATTGATTAATTCTATTTAGTTGTAAAGGAATAAACGAAAAACAAAAAGCGAAAAGTTGAGCATTTATATGTTCAATTTTTCGCTTTTTTATGACTTTTAGCCACCAGTCACCAGTATTTACATGGGTGAGCCACTTTTGATTTATTCCTCTTCGCTTTTCGCTAGTAAAATATATTATTTTACCGCTATCACAGAAATTTCCACATTCACATCTTTCGGTAAACGTGCTACTTGTACCGTTTCACGAGCAGGAGCTGTGGCAGTATCAAAATAAGAGCCATACACTTCGTTAATGGCTCCAAAGTTATCCATATCTGAAATGAAAATAGAGGCTTTAATTACGTTTTCGAAAGTCATACCAGCTGCTGATAACACTGCTTTCAAATTTTCCATTACCTGAGTAGTTTCATTGCTAATGGTATCCATTACTAATTCTCCAGTGCTAGGATCAATAGGAATTTGACCAGAAGTATATAAGGTGTTTCCTGTCAAAATTGCTTGACTATAAGGTCCTATTGGAGCAGGAGCATTGGGAGTATTAATTATTTTTTTCATGATAAGTTTGGTTAAATTATAAGCGTTTACTTAGAATAATACACGGTCTGGAACTTTTCTTTTTTCGTATTTTAAATCACTTAATACAGATGATTTTACACCAATAAAAAAGTAATAGGTTTGTCTAGTTCCAAAAGGAACCCAGTTAAAATTAAGTTTCCAACTATCTAAATCTCGTTGAAAACGCACTGCGTATTGGGAAATCCTGTATTTTTTAAATAAAATTCAGGGGTGAATTCAACTTTTCCTTTGGGAATTTACACCACCTATAAAAGAAACATTTAGGATCTTGATGGTATT